>Ga0180007_10004544_pt1 | contig 14634 bp, 13 predicted proteins | sample MM_PC_MetaG_FD_121122 | JGI IMG/M metagenome (GOLD analysis project Ga0180007, IMG submission 121122) | Groundwater microbial communities from the Aspo Hard Rock Laboratory (HRL) deep subsurface site, Sweden - MM_PC_MetaG | ecosystem: Environmental > Aquatic > Deep subsurface > Groundwater... | reverse complement strand
GGCGTTAATCATGATGGACTCGTAAAAAGTCTTTTTTTCACCACAGAGCACACAGAGATCACAGAGAAGTAGTTTTTAATACAGTCAGTTAGCTCTGTGGGCTCTGTGCTCTCTGTGGTAAATTTTCAGTTGTTGCGAATCCATCAATCATGCAGGGCAAAGCGGATGGGAACGCGCACCCACATGTCTATGGTTTCATCCCCTCTTTTTCCCGGCTGAAAAAGCCAGTTTTGCACCGCGGCCATGGCCGCCCGGTCCAAAAGTTCATGGCCGCTGGTCTCGGCCAGCCGCACCTCATTGACACCGCCGCGGCTGTTGACCAGCACATCAAGCTGCACCGTGCCTTCCAGGTTCCGTCGGCGGGCAAGAGGCGGGTAGTCGGGGGGCGGGTTTTGCCGGTAAAGCGGTGTGGCCTCAATGGGCCGCTGTTCTGTCCCGCTCTCACTCTGCGGGCCTGCAGCTGGGAGGGCGGCCAGGCTGTTTGCTCCCGGCTGTGGCTCCTCCTTGATTTGTTGCAGGGAGGGCGCAGGTTCCCCTGTGGTAAACTGCTCCTGCTCAGTCGCCATCGTGCCAGGGGCGACCGGCTGCTCTTCTTCTGTCTTCTTGGGCTGAACGGGCTTTGGCGGGCCTTTTGGCCGGACAGCCGGCTTGACCGCTGGTTTGTCATCTTTTATTATGGGCGGCGGTTTGCTGTTTTCCGTTGCCTTCCGCTCCTCCTGCGGCGCCGCGGTCAGGGTCAGGGAAATTCCCTGGGGCTGTGGGCGTGGCTGTTGGCTGTGAGTGCCGAATTTCATCATCAGCAGGGCGCCATGCAGCGCCACCGCAATGGCCCCGGCCCAGAGCAGACGTTTCATGGACCGCTTTCCGCTGCCGGCCTTGCCTGGAGAAAAACCCTGTTCACCCCGGCCCGGTTGATCCGGTCAAGGGCGGTATAGACCTCCTGGTAGGACAGATTTTTTTCCGCATCAAGCTGCACGACGGGTTCAGTGCCCCGGGCCCGGAAGAGTCTGGCTTGCTCTTCCAGGGCAGGGGTCAGTTCAGCCTCAGAGACTGCTGTGTCATTGACGAAAAACAGGGTGCCGCCTAAATCCCTTTTCAGGGTAACGCAAATCGGGGCGGCAGGGGTGGCCTCGGCCATGGCGGAAGCGGGCAGATCCACCTGGCGGCCGCGATGCACGGACATGGAGAGCATGGCGTAGATGAAAAAAACCAGCAGCAGAAAGACCATGTCAATAAGCGGCAGCATCTCGATCCTTGGCGGCTTATAGGGCTTACGGCTTATTTTCATCTTTCCCCCCTGGGCGCAGGTTTTCATAGACCACCTCCAGGCTGGTGGCGTACTTTTCCATGACATGGATGGCATCGTCGATCCTGGAGTTGAAGTAGTTGAAAGGGAAGACGGTGGTGATGGAAATGCCCAGCCCTGTTGCGGTGGTGATCAGGGCCTGGGCAATGCCGGCGGTGACCGCCTTGGGGTCGGCAATCTCAGTGGCGCCGAGCACCTGAAAGGAGGAGATGATGCCGATGACCGTGCCGAAAATGCCCAGCAGGGGCGCCACAGTGATCATGGTATCCAGCACCATCATGTACTTGCGCATTTTTTTTACCGTGTCCTCGGCCTCGGCCTCCATGGCCTTGGCCATGGAATACTGGCGGTGGAGAATACCCACCACCAGCATGCGGATGAGATGGTCCCGGCATCCCCTGGTTTTTTCACGGATCAGCTCCCAGTCCCCGCTCAGGCTGATTGTCAGTATTTCATCCAGCAGCCTGCGGTTGCGCCGGCGCTCGATCTGCAGCCAGAACAGGCTGCGCTCAAGGATAACGGTAAGGACAATAATCGAACAGGCCAGCAGGGGATACATCACCGGGCCGCCGCTTTTGAAAATCTCCCAAACACTCATGAGCATCTTATCTCCCTGACCGCTCCTGTTTTCATGCAGAATTAAAACGGATGATCCGGCCGGGTTGCCATAGGTGGTGCATGGAAACCCGGCCGTTTTTTCAGATTAATATTGATAGGTTAAAGTGACAAAGAGCATCCTGCCGGGCATGGGATAGCCCTTGACATAGGCATAATCGGAGTCAAAAAGGTTGGTTGCTTCTCCGCTGAGGGTGAAGGAGCCGTTCTCTTGAAAATCAAGGATTTTCTTGCTGATTGACAGATCGGCCACGGTAAAGCCGCCATAGGATTTGATCGGGGCGGGGAAGGCGCCCGTCTCCCAGTCTTCTATGGTCTGTTCACCGGTATAGACAAAGTTCAGCCGCGCTGAAAAACCCTGATAGTCGTTTGCGTAAATACCGTAGGAGGCGTTCAAGTCGCTCACGTATTTCAAGTCTTCATTATTGTCCAGGTCTTTGAAGCGGTCAAGATAGGTCAAGCTCACGTAGGGCCTGATCTCAAAAGACCAGCCGAAACGCGCGCCGAGATCAACGGATAATTCCCCTTCAAAGCCCGATATTTCAGCCTTGCCGACATTTTCCCAGGTCTGGTCAGAGCCGATGGCCACGCTTTCGATCTTGTCCTTGTAGCGGGTGAAGAAGTAGCCCAGGCCGGCGGATAGGCCGCTATGGGTATAATTGATACCGCCTTCATAGGTTCTGCTCGACTCGGGATCAAGACCCGGATTGCCCACATAATGGACGCCGAAGTCGGAGTAGAAATCGGCAGCGAGCTCATCGGCGCCGGGCATGATGAAGGCCTCGCCATAATGGGCTCGCAGCTTCAGCGCATCCGTTAGCAGATAAACCACTCCGGCGCTGGCGGCAATATTGTTGTCGTCTTCATTTTTGCCTGCCGGCTCCACCACTTCCAGATCATAGGCGTCATAGCGCAGGCCGCCGTCGACAATAAGCCGTTCCTGCATGAATTTCACCTTGGCCAGCAGGAAGGCGGCGTAATTTTCGGAATCGGTCTCCTTCGGATCGGCGCTGCTTGTTGATTCATAATCCAGCCAGTCAACCCCTGCCGTCAGCCTGACGGTGCCCAATTCCATACTGCCCTGGGCCTGGGCGCCGCTCATGTCCGTTTTGTACAGGTATGGAATGCCGTCGTCCCAGCCGCTGGCGTTGCTGGCCATGGGATCAAACCAGGTGTCCTTGTCCTTGCCGGTGAAGTAGCGCATCTGCCAGGAATAGACATTGTCGGCGCTTGCGCCGTCATAGATGATGTCCATGGAATGGTTGGCCGAGTCATTGGTGTTGTCCAGGTCGTTGCTGCTCAGATAGTCGGGGCTGCCGACCTCATCGGCGTAATAGCGGGTGAAGATGACGCCGAGGCGGTGGCGGTCGAGAAAGCTGTAGCCGGCATTGACGGAGTAATGATCGATATGGTCATAGCCGGTGTTGTAAAATTTGTCACCGGAACCCGTGTCATAATCATCCATGGTGGCGCGGGAAAAACTGCCGGAAAAATCAAAACCCGCCTGTTCTCCCCCAACAAGGACGCCGCTTTCGTCATAGCCGTAGCTGCCGATCTTGCCGGACAGCGCAGCCTGCGGCGCGCCGGACCCCTGGCGGGTTATGACATTGATGACGCCGCCCATTGCCGATGAGCCGTACTGGACCGCGCCGGGTCCGCGGATGACTTCTATGCGCTCCACGTTCTTGGTCATGATCTTGGCCAGGTTGCCGGTGCCGGCGCGTCGTCCGTTGAGCAGGACCAGAACATAGGAGCTCAGGTCGTTGCCGTAAGTTGCAGTTCTGAACCCGCGGATGTTAACGGAGATCAGTTCGCCGGGGTAGAGGCTGACGGCTCCCAGCCCCTTTGCCGTCAGTAATTCCCCCACGTTACGGGCCGGTGAGACGGCGATTTCCTCCGGGCCGATCACCATGATGTCGGCGCTTACCTCCCGGACAGACTCGCTGACCCGGGCGGCAGTCACCACCACCTCATCAAGGGCCGCCGTTACGGGGCCATCGCTGTTTTCCGCGGCCAGGGACAGCCCCGGCACGGCCATGGTCAATAAAATCAGGGTTGAAATTTTATCTTTTGCCATGTCGATCACCCCTGCCCTGATATTTTATGGGTGATGCTCTCGGTGCTGCCGTGCAGACAGCCGCGCATGGCGAGCTGGAAAGAATCCCAGTCCCTGATGAGAAACAGCGTGATTTTACAGAAAGATTGCTCTGTTGTGGCCATTGTATCCTCCTTGCCTGTGCAGGTTTTGACAGCCCGGGGGATGTTTGCCATATGACGAAAAAATCCCCGGACCAATAAAATTGATCCGGGGATTCCCTGTTTTGTCCTCAGATACATATCGTTGCTTCTCGTCCTCGGAAGCAGACCAACATTGTTTGCAGGCAGGTTTTCTGACTCCCGGATTGTCCTAATGACCGCGTCTTCCCAGCCCGGTTCCGTAAAGAAAAATCATCTTCCTGCGGATACCTTACGCCAGTGACATGCTGCGGTTTTCGTCCCCGGTTACAGCGGCGGGCCCGTCCCTGATTCGCACAGGGTTCCCTATTAAGCTCGGTTAAGAGCGCCTGAAAATTATTCTATAAATAATGGCAAAAAAACAGGAAGTCAAGGGAAAGCTGATGCAGGCATCTGCGGCCCATGTGAGGCGCCGCTGCGATGAAGAAGAATTGACGAAAGGTTCTAATAGAGTTAATGAATCAGATGGATATATGTTTGAAGGTAGTGTATTCAATTCAGCAAGATTTACCCCTAACCTTAACCAAGGAGAATACCCATGTCTGAGAGTGTTTACAAAATCATCGAAATGGTCGGATCAAGCCCAGTTTCATGGGAAGAAGCTACCCAGAATGTCGTCAAGACCGCCGGACTGACCCTGCGCGACCTGCGCATTGCAGAAGTTGTTACCCTGGATATGAAGATTGATGAAAATGGCAAAGGAGCAATCTTTCGGGCACGTGTGAAACTCTCTTTTAAGATCTTTTCCGACTAACCCGCATTTCTCACAAAGATCTTCCCGAAAAGTCGGGAAAATGTGAAAATTGGGGTCATGTGAAGATTGGATCAAGGAAAGGGGGCAAAAAAGGGGTCTGCTTTTGACTTTTGATTAGCCATTGTTGGACCAGAAAAGTCAACGGCAGACTTGACCCCTTTTCTTTTCTTTTCTTTTAACTCTACGCACTTCAGTGTATATTATTGGCATTATGAAAAAAGAAAAAATTATACGCCCAAAGCCATTTAAAATTAATGGCTCCGTTATTTTCGAAGGTGATTCGCTTCATATTCTCACCCGTCTTCCGTCTGAATCCGTCCAATGCGTTGTCACTTCACCACCGTATTGGGGGCTCCGGGATTATGGAATTGAAGGGCAAATTGGCCTTGAAGAATCTTTGCCCCAGTTTCTTAATAGGTTGGTAGCCATTTTTTCAGAAGTCAAACGGGTATTAAAACCAAACGGAGTCTTGTGGTTGAACATAGGTGATGGTTACACAAGCGGCAATCGCGGCTATCGTGCTCCAGATAAAAAAAATCCAGCCAGAGCTATGTCAGTTCGTCCTGATACCCCAAAAGGTTTAAAGCCAAAAGATTTGCTTGGTATCCCCTGGCGGCTGGCCTTTGCTCTCCAGGAAGATGGTTGGTATCTTCGCAGTGATATTGTGTGGAACAAGCCAAATGCGATGCCAGAAAGCGTGAAAGACCGGCCAGTGAGAGCCCATGAATATCTATTTATGTTTAGCAAATCCGAAAAGTACTATTACAACCGAGATGTCGTAAAGGAACCTGGTGCAAATGGCAAATTGAGAAACCGCCGTAGTGTTTGGGACGTCAATACGCAGGCATTCCCGGGAGCACATTTCGCAACCTTCCCGCCAAGCCTAATCGAGCCTTGTGTTTTGGCATCCACTCGTTCTGGAGACTTTGTCTTAGATCCATTTTTTGGTTCAGGCACTGTTGGAGTCGTTTGTCAGATACATGATCGTCCATACATTGGAATAGAGTTGCATCCTAAATATGTGGCCATGGCAGCAGAACGGCTAACCGTATTACATGAAAACATTATTAGGATAGCCATATAAATGAGCCCAATATCAATTCCGCGTCCTGAATTACAAATCGACTTTTCTTTTGCTCTTGGGCAAATCAGAAATACCTACCTGCAAGAGGCATTAAGCAAAGCTGTCAACGAAATTGACATATCTACCCTTGACACCCAGCTTTCACGGCTCGTCCCAGCCGATAGCCTGAAAGCATTGGCGCGGCATGGGTTGCGTGGCGAACTGGTTTTTGCAGTACCATATCTGCTTGAAAATTCACCATCTCTTCTCGGATATTATCGTCTTCTATTGGGGTTTAGCAAAAAAGCATTTTACACTGCCGACTTTGGGTTATCAGGCTTTAACCCCTTGGAAGAGAAAGGAATCTTATCAACAAAAAACAAGAAACTATTGCCTGAGTTATGCTCAGCATTAATTGAATGTTCTTGCTCGCTTCTTGACGGAATTGGCATAGATAGGGTCAGCAAACAGCTACTCGACGATCTTACCTTACTCACCGTTGGACCTCAGCTTAGGGGTGGTGCCAATGTTCGGAAGGGTATCGTGAGTATAGTTCAAGTATTTGAATCAATACATAAAATCGTCAAGAATGATTCGTTTTCTTCCTCTGAGAGCAAAATAGAAATCAAGAATGCAGCAGGAAGAAAGGTTATCATTGAATTTGCCCCTGATCCAGACATTGTTATCCGAGAGGAAATGTCACCAGAAAACTACAGAAATGTCATTGCCATAGAAGTCAAAGGAGGTACTGACTTTTCCAATATTCACAATAGAATTGGGGAAGCAGAAAAAAGCCACCAGAAAGCAAAGGCAAAAGGCTACGTAGAATGCTGGACAGTTGTCAATGTTGATCGTATGGATTTAAAAATGGCCCACCAAGAATCTCCCTCAACGAATAGATTCTATTTACTGAGCGATTTAATTGGATCCAAAGGTGCCGAGTACCAAGATTTCCGAGCAAGGGTTGTATCTCTTAACAGGAATAAAGGGAAAATAGGCCGAACAAGGCGTTTAACATTGATCGCAAGGGACGCGGGCTTGTTGCATACATCGTCTCCCCGTGCGACAATTTAACTTGGTCGTTCCTGTGGCATTCTCAGGGAATTTGCACGAACTTTTCCCACTTGTGCCCCTCCTTGTCTGATCCGGGGAGCCGGGGCCGCAGTACCCGGCGCCAGCAGGCCACAGTCTCCCGAATCAATTATTTTTTCTGCTGCGGTTAATTGCCGCGATTGAGGTTTTTCAGTGTTTTTCGTTTGACAGGTATTCCGTTGGTATGTTCTGATAAAAAGATAATGATATCGTGGCGCAGGATGAGAAAACCGTAAGCCGTTGTAAAAAAATAATATCGTCGTCCGGATGTCGGAGACGGCATAAGGAGCCGTAACGAAATGCTTAAAAATGAAGAGGTTATTTCGTAACGGCGCCTAACTTTGACCGGGTATTGCAATGAAAATCGTCATTGTCGGAGCTGGAGCCTTGGGGAGGCTGTTCGGGGCATTGCTCGCCCAGGGCGGTGAAGATGTAAATTTCGTGGAACTGGACAGGGAGGTGGTGGCCGCCATCAACGACAAAGGTGTCGGCGTCACCGGCCATGATGTGGGGCCGGAGGAGATCAGTTATTACCCGGCCCGGGCCACGGTGAGCGGCCGTGACATCAAGGAGTGCGATCTGGTGCTCATGACCGTCAAATCCTATCATCTTTATGAGGCGATGCTGGGTGTTTCCCATCTGGTCACCGATGCCTCGCCGGTGGTCTGTCTGCTCAATGGGCTTGGCCATATTGAAGTCCTGGAAAGGGTGGTTGATCGGCAGAATATCATCACCGGTTTCACCAATATGGCGGCAACGGCTTTCGGACCCGGCCTGGTGGTGAACGACGGCGCCGGCAAGACCAAGATCGGCGAACAAGACGGCACCTTGAGTCCGCGTCTCTTGAAAATCAGCGACATGCTGAACAAATGCTCCATAGAAACGGAGCCGGTGCACGACATCATCAGCCGGTTGTGGTGCAAGGTGATTGTCCATGCCGCCATCAATTCCGTATCGGCTGTGGTGCGGGAGCGCAACGGCCATCTCATTGAGTGCGTCGAGTCTGTTTCCCTGCTGAAACGGCTTATTGACGAGGGCGAAGAAATTGCCGATGCCTGCGGCGTGGTTCTCGGCTCGACGGATCTCTATGAGATGCTGATGGTATTCTGCCGCCGAACCTTCAACCACCTTTCCCCCATGCTGCAGGACATCATCAACAGAAGAAAAACCGAGGTTGATGCCTTGAACGGCATCCTGTACCGCTATGGAAGAAGAAACGGCGTCGATGCTTGCACCCACCTGACCATGTTTGAACTGATAAAAAGTGTGGAAAAGAGCTACGGTATGCTTGAAGAGCAGGAAGAGAGATTTTGAAGGCTTCTCTTTTCCAGAAAAAACTGGGTGAAACCAATGGCAGACTGGCATAAGATTCTGGTGGCAGTGGATGACAGCAGCCTTTCAGAGCAGGTCCTGAACTATGTGGGCGAGGTTGTCGGTTGTATTGACAAGGTGGAGATCTGCCTGCTGCATGTTTACCCCGAACCCCCGCCTTATTATTTCACAGAGAAGCATACCCTGCAGGAATACCGGGAGGAAAAGGAGGCCGCCGCCCTGGAAGTGTTCAGCCGGGCCGGCAAGGTCCTGGAGAATCACGCCATTGCCGCGGCAAAAATCACAACTACCTGTCTGATGGCCACCGGCAAAACCTTCAGTAAAACGATCCTTCAGGTGCAGAAAGACGGGGGATTCGGCACGGTGGTGCTGGGCAAACGGGGCATTTCCAAGGCGGAAGAGTTTCTGTTCGGCAGTGTTTCCAATGCGGTTATCAGGGAAAGCCATGATTTTACCGTGTGGGTTGTTTCTTGATTGCATCCGTTGCAGGAGAGTAAATGCCTAAAACCCTCAAGGATATCCCTGAACATATTGTCTCCCTGTACAAGGCGCACCCCGTCAGCAGCTCCATCCGGCGCAAGCCCAAGGTCTATGCGGATACCTCAAACTTCAGCTCCATTGACTACGGCGATGTTATTGTGGCCGATAACCGCTATTTCGTGGTAACCGGCCATACCGTTGAGGGACGGTTCGGGGTTGATGACCAGCCCAAGCAGTGGGTGCCGAAGGTCAGTGACCTGGAAAGCAGGGTTTCTTACATCCTCAAGCTTGTCTTTCATGAGGTGTTTTCCGTTTCCGTGGGCAGCTTCACCATCCCCTGTTACCGCAGCCCGGAAAAAGAGGCGAGAATCCTGGAACTTACCCAGGACCATGAGCGGTTCATGAAGGGGAAGGCTGTGGAGGATGAGGCGGGCAACCTGGTGCGGATCCTTGATATCATCAGCGGCCGCAGGCTTGACAAGCATATCTATCGCAATGAATGTTCCCACGAGGAGTATTTTGCCTCATATCTGCCCGGCATCCTGAAGGAATATATCGAGTGCGCCAAGGCAATCAGCTTTCTGCACCATGCCGGCTTCCGCCACGGTGATATCCGCCGGGATCATATCCTGGTGGAGTACGGGACAGGCACTTTCCGCTGGATTGATTTTGACTATGAATTTTACCTGCCGGAGCGGCCCTTTGCCCTGGATCTGTTTGAGCTGGGCAACCTGTTGATGTATCTGGTCGCCAGGGGAAATTATCATCCCAAGGACATTTTTGACGATCCCATGCTCGGGCAGAAGGTGCTGGATACGATTACACCCGATGATCTTTCTCTTCTCTCCAGAAACCGGGTGGTCAATCTCAAAAAGCTTTTTTCCTATATCCCGGACGAGATGAACAACATCTTCATGCACTTCTCCCAGGGGGCAAGCGTCTGGTACGATACGGTTGATGAACTTGTTGAGGATGTCGAGAAGGCGGCAGCTTCTCTGTGAAGGCCTTTCCGCAACAAAATCTCACCCTTTTTCAGTTAAACCAGGAACCGAAAAGTCAGCATCCCGCAGGCTTTCTTCTTTCCCGTCAGCCGCAATCATCTGTTGGGCAGGTCCTCTGCATTCCATTGAGCCCTGCCTTTCTGCGGTCAAAATTCTGCGGCTGTATTCTGCCAATGTTATTTAACTTGCCCGATCATGACAGATGGGATATCAAATATTAAAGGGGAGCGGATTGATTTGACAATTTGCTGTAACTGCCTGACAATAAGATAAATTCCGTCATTTTTTTACACCACGGTGAGATGATTAAAGATAAAAGAATATCCAGGTTTTTTTTTGACGAGAACGACTATGTCCTGTTGAATATCGTCAATGACGTTCTCACCAGGGATGAAGCCCACAAGCTCATCAAAAATCTGCTGATTCCTTATCTTCATCCCCATGGCATTAAGGAAATGACCGCCTCCATGGGCCTGCGCATTGCCTATGCGGTCATTCATCTGCTGGGCTCGCTCGAGGCGGGCAAGGCAGCCGACCGGCAGAATGCGCTCCGTTGTCTGCGCGATGAGGTGCTCTGCAGCTCACAGAGCATGCTGCGCAGGAATACGGCCCGGGTTTTGCTGGAGATCATGAAGGAGCTTGTCCGCTCCCAGGGGGACTATCTGCGGCAGCTCAAGCTTGCCCGGGATTTCCGGACAGCCACCTTAGGCAAGCCCCGTTTTATCCGCAGCCAGCTGCAGAAGTACCATCTGGTCGAGATGCCGGAGGAATGGAATCAGATCGCTTTTGACGACCATGTGCACGACGCCAACACCAAGGGCCGCAAGTCGCCGACCCACCTGATCATGGACGCCTGGATAAAGGGCATCCGCCGCCTGACGGTGATCTACTATAACTTCATCAACGTGGAGGTGGCGGCTGAACTGCTGGAATCGGCCGAGGTCATGGGCATCGCCGTCAGGATCGGCATAGAATTTTCCGCCAGATTCCGCGGCCGGTACGTCAAGCTCATCTGGGCGCCGCGCGGTTTTGCCGACAAGAAGGAATTCCTTAATTTTTTCAAGGATGGCCCGTCCAAGGTCGTTATGGACGATGGCCGCAAGGTTTCGGAATACCAGCAGCGTTACGTGCTTGCCGTGTTCAGGGAGTTCAACGCCAGGCACCGGCCGGTGATCAATGAGGCCTACGGCATCAACCTCGCCCCCTTTGACCGGGAGGATTTCTTCGCCTTTGTCGGCTCAGGTCAGCCCTCGCTTCTTCATCTTGGTAAGTATATTTACAATCATATGCTGCCGGCCATGCGCGAGCGGGTGGCAGGGTTCAGGGAAAGCTGGGCAGGGGCGGACCAGGAAGAGCGCTTGAGCATCACCCACGCCGTTGAGATCATGAACACCCTGGACCCGGATGCCATCATCGAGAGTTTTCTGCAGCCGGAGAAAAATGCCGGCATCCACAATCCGTTCGCACCGCATGATGATCCCGATGTGCCCGGCATGCTCCTGCTCTCCCCCGAGGAGCTTCTCGCCAGGCTGGAAAGTCTCCACTCCGGCTCCCGCGTCACCCTGAATCTGAGCGAACTCAGCCCGGCCGATGTTCTGGAGCTTATTTATGACTGCCGGGGAAAGATCACCCATCTGGAGATTTTCAACCTGAAGGATTATACCACCGGCAAGGCGGTCCATTACGCCGAGATCAACAAGCTGCAGCTGGCGATCAATCAGGGTAACGTCATCAATCTCAAACGGGTTATCCAGAAGATTATCCGCGATGTGAGTGAGGCTGTTCACCCGGTCAGTGATGCGGAACAGAGAAGGAAAAAACTCACTGCCATATTGCACAACATGCCGGCATTGCAGGACTTTTATAAGAATTCCCTGATCAAGTCCCGCATCGGCAGTGACTCCACCGGCAGTTCCCGGCACCGCTACGGCATGGGACTGGTCATGAAGGACACCCTGACGCGCTGGGCGCGGCGAGACCTTGACCGCAAACAGCAGCCCGGCCGCTGGAACATTCCTGTGCGCATTACCGCCCATCTGCAGGTGACTTTCATTCCCAGAAGGAACCACAACGGACTGTGGGATTACCGAAGTGTTCCCTGGGAGCAAAAGACCTTCGTTTCAACCCCGTCATGCGCGCCGTGGCCTGTCTTTTCCGGGCTGAACTTCGGCTACGAGCGGCAGAAGGACTGGGTGGTCCAGGCCTACTCCACCCATATGGAACCCAACGGCAATGTGGCCACCCTGGGATGGATGCAGACGGGACAGGATAACTGCCTGTCGCTTGAGGCCCCGGACGCTGTGGACGAGCAGCGGAGAATTCCCCTGGACTATCTGAACAACTATCTGAAAAACGGACTCAAGATACTCATCGGCTTCATCCCCGCCTTTGCCACGTTCGCCCTGACCAAAGACTGGTGGTTTCTCGCCTATTTCGGCGCTTTCATCTGGTTCGGCATCACAGGGCTGAGAAACATCATTCAGTCAGTGCTCGGGGCCGGCGGCATCACACGTTCGCCCCTGCTGAAATGGAAGGAGTATGTGAGCTGGGACAGGCTGTCCTATTCATTGCTTTTCACCGGTTTTTCCGTGCCTCTGCTTGATCTGCTGGTCAAGACCCTGATTCTCGACCGGATGTTCGGTATCACTGCCGGCACCAACCCGGTTGCCCTCTATTCCGTCATGGCGCTGGCCAACGGGGTCTACATCTCGTGTCATAATATTTTCCGGGGGCTGCCCACGGCCGCGGTGTACGGCAATTTCTTCCGCAGCATCCTCTCCATTCCGCTGGCCATCCTGTTCAACGGGGTGATCGGCTGGATGCTCGGCGGCACCGGCGTGGCCGCTGTCAATGACATCCTGCAGAAGTGGGCTGCGGTGATTTCCAAGCTGGCCTCGGACTGCGTGGCCGGTTTTATCGAGGGTCTGGCCGACCGGTTCAACAATATCCGCTTCCGCACCATGGATTATTCGGCCAAGATCGCCCAGGTGTTTGAAACCTATGCCGCACTTGAGACACTTTTCCCGGAGGCGGACGTTCTCGAGATGCTCGAGTCGCCCAAGGAATTCATGCAGGCCGTGGCTGAAAAGAATTCGGACCTGGGCAAGATCGTCATCATCAACGCCCTTGATCTTCTTTACATCTGGATGTATCAGCCACGGGCCGCCAGCACACTGTCCTCGATCATGAAATCCATGTCCCCGGAGGAACGGCGGATCATGGTTGCCTCCCAGCGCATTCTCGAGCAGCAGCGGCAGATCAGCCAGCTGTTCGTCGACGGGGTGCTGGGCAAAAAGTTCTCACGGGGCCTGTCCTTTTATCTTGACCGCTCGGAGGAGTATCTGAAGGCTATTGGGGACCTGTCTCTCCGCTGCGCGGCCCAGGAATGAGCGGCGGGCGCTGGCTTACTCCGTATTTTCCGATAAATATTTTTTCTTCTTTCCCTTCTCTGCTGTTGCCGACGGGGAAAACGCCCCCCCCTTTTTGCTCTCCCAAAAAAAGGAGTGAATCATGAAGTCAGATGTGATTATCAGACAGGCAACCATCGGCCCATACAAGGTGAACACCTATCTGCTGGCCTGCGGGCAGACAAAAAAGGCGGTGCTGATCGATCCAGGTGGAGAAGCGGAAAAGATCGTCAAGATGGTGCGGGATGAAGGGGCGGAGCCTCTCTATATACTGAACACCCACGGCCATGCCGATCATGTGCTGGCCAATCAAAAGCTGAAAGCGTTTTTTTCCGTGCCGGTGTGCATGCATGAGGAGGATGACATCTTCTTTGCAGCCGCTGATGTCCGTGAAAAATCACAGAAGGAGCTTGGCCTGCCGGCGCCAGCCCCTGCCGATATCAGACTGAAAGACGGCCAGGTGCTTGAGGTGGGAAATCTGCAGATCAAGGTGATTCATACGCCGGGGCATACCCCGGGCTCCGTCTGTTTTCTGGCGGAGGGCAACCTCTTTACCGGCGACACGCTGTTTGTCGGGGACGTGGGCCGTACCGATCTGACCGGCGGCTCGCTTGTCACTCTCCTCAATTCCTTAAAGGAAAAGGTGATCGTGCTGCCGGCAGAGACGATTATCTGGCCCGGCCATGATTACGGTGAGACGCCGACATCGACGGTCGGCCGGGAGATGCAGGAAAATCCCTATATTACGGATTTTATTCTCGCAGGATAGAGGGAGAGACTCAAGAGTCCTTTTGCAATACTCTTTTCGACATTCATCCGGCGGACAAAAAACAGAAGCGCGTGAGTGCATATTTAATTGAAAGCAGGGTGTAAGGCGTGCGTAAAACAAAAATCATCTGTACCATCGGTCCCAGTACGGCGTCATTTGATAAGCTGAAAAAGCTTGCGGAAAAAGGCATGAATGTGGCGCGCCTCAATATGTCCCACGGCTCGCATGAGTGGCACATGAATGTGATCCACGGCATCAAGAGGCTCAACCGCAAGTTCGGTTCGACCATTGCCATTCTGCTGGACACCAAGGGGCCCGAGGTGCGGACGGGGGACGTGAAACGGGACCTGGTTCTCAAGAAGGGCGGGCCCCTGACCCTGACCATCAGGCGACAGGCGGAGCTTGAAGCAAATTGTGTCGAGGTGAGCTATGACGGCTTTGTCAATGAGGTGGAATTCGGCGATACCGTCCTGATTGACGGCGGCATGATAAGCCTGCTGGTCAAAGAGGTCACCGCAAAGGATGTCCGCTGCATCTGTCTTGACAACGGTGTCCTGACCTCAAGGCGCCATATCAATAT
>Ga0180007_10004543_pt1 | contig 14639 bp, 19 predicted proteins | sample MM_PC_MetaG_FD_121122 | JGI IMG/M metagenome (GOLD analysis project Ga0180007, IMG submission 121122) | Groundwater microbial communities from the Aspo Hard Rock Laboratory (HRL) deep subsurface site, Sweden - MM_PC_MetaG | ecosystem: Environmental > Aquatic > Deep subsurface > Groundwater... | reverse complement strand
ATACAAAATTAAGCTCTGGAATATGTATTACAATGATTTAGAGCACTGCGCATTAAATGGCTTAACTCCTAATCAAGCCCTTAGAGAAAAGGTGCAAAATGTTCGTGCCTAAAACACGGAAAAAAACAACTGGGTAGCCAAGGCTTTTATGCCTTGGCTGCTTAATTTAAATAATAAAAAAACAGACCGACGGCGTCCCAACGACGGTCTGCACCAATACACGCCCCCAAACGGGGCAAAGAACCTAGAAATTATCTCGTATTATTTTCATCAGGCTTATAGCCTGCCAGTTCCAGCGACATCCGGCCAACTGTTGTGGGACGCTTCGATCTCCGGGGCCGGTCAGGTAACCAATTTTAAAGATTACTCGCTAGAACAACTACAACTACAACAACTACATATGCGAGGTAATATTAGCAGAAATAAAAATTTTGTCAAGACCCTAGGCTGTGGATAAACCCCGCACCAATTTTATGATTACCTTTTCATAAATAATTTATATTTTTACCTATTAGAGGTTTAATTTTAATTAAGACCTTATTATAAAAATTGGTGCGGGGTAAAATAAAAGTGGGTTTTCACGCCCACTTTCAAGATATTACGATAAGATTATTTTTGTTTTTCAAGCACCTCGGCCTGTTTAATTTCTTTATGAATCTCCCAGTAAACAGGCATTGTTGATTTAATATGCTGATCTAATTGTTTCTCCAGATCCAGAGCTTGTTGGAATGAATTTTGGCTGATTTCACCTTGAGTCCCTTTTAAAACCCAGGATTTAGATACCTGCCCGATAAACTCTTGCCATTTTTCTACAATTTTACTTGAAATGATACGGATCAATGTCACAATTCGATCAGCCGTTTCTTCTTTATTTTCATAGGTAAGCTGATTCATAATATTCACTAATTCCTTGTATTCCTCGCTTTCTGATAACTCAATTGCAATGTCTTTTAATTTCATTCTACTACTCCTTATTTGTAATTTGAAAAAAGGAACGTTAACAACACATATTAGCAAAAAGATTAAAACTTGTCAAGGGTTACGAATTATACAAACAAAAAAGCAGTTCAAAAAAAGCCTGCTCCTTGCCCCGCCAAATGGCGGGGTCTTTAAAAAATTACCTAAAACTATTTATTCATCGAAACAGCAGCCACAATTCCGGCAGCAATCGCACCCAAAATTACTAAACCAATAATAAGCTTAATACCAATGCCTAATTTAACCTGTGTTTTTGTTTCTGGCGGAATTTTTGATGGTTGAGCGCCATTCATATAGTTTATAATGTTATTATTCACCACGAATACATTTGTCACGAATTTCACGAATCCATCTTAGCTAGCTAAATAGTTTATTCGTGATATTTGTGTAGTCGTATTCGTGGTGCATTGATATAAAATAATCTTAGCACAAATTGACAAAAAAGGCAATAACTGCGAAAATTTAAACATGAACAATTATTTTATTTTCACTCTTGGCTGCCAAATGAACAAATCTGACGCCGAAAGATTGGCTACCATTTTGGAAGGCGCCGGCTTTGAAAAATCAACGGAAGACAAAGCCGATCTTATTATTGTTTTAGCTTGCTCTGTTAGACAGTCAGCTATAGACAGAATCTGGGGCAATATCAATCAATGGAACAAATGGAAAACAAAAAAGCCGCTTATCACTATCCTTAGCGGTTGCGTAGTGACTGGCGATAAAAGAAAATTTAGAGACAAGTTTGATTATATTTTGACTATTGACGAACTAACCGCCACGCCTCAGAAGTTACTGTCTTTACTCAAAATAAAGCTACCTCCCCAAGATTATTTTCGCATCCACCCAAAATATGAATCAAATTTCCAAGCCTATGTCCCGATTTCTACTGGCTGCAATAACTTTTGTACTTACTGCGTTGTTCCTTACACCCGCGGCCGAGAAAAATCAAGGCCAGCCGATGATATCATTTCTGAGGTAATGGAACTAGTTAGCAAAGGCTATAAAGAAATAACTCTACTTGGCCAAAACGTAAATTCATATTGTCTCCTTGATAAAACAACTAACCAGCCTTTTATCGAACTACTAAAAAAAATTGACACTATTCCCGGCAACTTCTGGTTTTTCTTCATCACCAACCATCCCAAAGATATGTCTGATGAACTAACTGAAACACTGCCAAAATTAAAAAAAGCCGGCCATTACATACATCTGCCTGTACAATCAGGCGATGACGAAATTCTGAGAAGAATGAACAGGCACTACACAGCCAGTCATTATTTAAACCTAGTTAAAAAAATAAGAGAAGCGCTACCTGACGTTTGTCTTTCTACTGACATTATCGTAGGCTTCCCGGGTGAAACAGAGATACAATTTCAAAACACAGCTCGTGTAATGGAGCAAGCCAAATTTGACATGGCTTATATTGCTCAATACTCTTCGCGATCTGGCACGGCTGCTTATAAACTAAAAGACGACGTGCCAAAGCCAGAGAAAAAGCGTCGCGAAAAAATCCTGACCGAAATCCTCAAAAAAACTGCTTTGTCGAATAATCACAAATATGTAGATGAAGTAGTTGAAGCCTTGGTAATTGAAAAAATAAAGGACAACTATTATTTAGCAAAAACTCGCACTTTTAAAAATGTAAGATTCCAACATACTGCTAACCTTGTCGGCAGATTCATCAAAATAATAATCACTCAAGCTGATGTTTGGGGCCTGGAAGGAATTCTAGTCAAATAAAAAAGGCCCACATTCCATGTGAGCCCACCCTTTTACCCTCCTAAAACATTAGCGCTGTTTCAATCGCTCTATTCAGATCGTCCATCTTAACCGGTTTGTGCAAGATTGTTAGACCAATCTGCTCTGCTTCGAGAAAATCTGTTCTATTCTTCTGGTCAGAGCCAGGACCGCCGGACAAGATTAAAAACCTTGTCTTGGGAAAAACCCTTACTATGCTTTCAAAAACCTGCAAACCATTTTTCTCCGGCATAGTAAAGTCGCAAAGTATCAAATCCGGATTAACATCCTCAATCATCTCCTCATTAACCTCTTGCGGTTCCTTGATCTCATAGACCTCGTGCTTCAGCGCCTCCAGCATTTCTTTAACAGTTCCCCTGACATAATCGTTATCGTCAACTACGACTATCTTGGCCATTTATCATCCCCTCCTTTTCATGGCTGCAAACAAACATCCTTAGTTTTTAATTTTTGGTCTATGGTTTTACATATTGCCTCCTCTGTTTTATGTTTAGTATAGATTAGCACACTGAACGAACCCCGTCAAGGGCTAAATTTAAAAGACGCTAACAAATTGTATTGCCAGCGTCTCGCTAGAAGAAACGGTAGATAATTAATACTGTCAAAGTAACATTGATGACATGCCCCACTAAAATGTAACAATAGCCTTGCCATGTTGAGTATTTTGTTAATTTTGCCGATACAAGACAAATATCAGTAAACCATGGTGCAAATGGAATAGCCGACAAAATCAAATAAAATACAAAGTGCCTCTTCTCCAAAAATTTCAAGATTTTTTTCCGAATTGATACATTATCACGATTTTGATTATTGATGCGGAAAAAATCCTTTAGCTTAATAAAAACTGGCATTTCCTCAATTTTTTTAAGCTTTTTAAACAGTTGCTTGAGCGATGGTACTAATGCAGCCAGAACACCGAATTTGATAAATAGCGGTATCAAGGAAAATATGTTTAGGGTAACAAGCGTGTAAAGTTCAGTATGGCCAGCCATCTTTGAGGCAATTACAGCCGCTTCAGTCTTTAGAAATAACAACGAGTAAATAGAGATATCAACCCATGGCATGATCCCTCCTGGTTTATAGGTTTTAAAAAGGACAATTTAATATAATATTTAATAATGATAGCAAATTTTTTACAAAATGTCAATACCTCAACAAAAATACTATAAGCTATACGCTATAAGCCATAAGCTCATCGTTATCTTAGGCCCAAATGCCTCTGGCAAAACCAGTCTAGCCTTGAAATTAGCTAAAAAATTCCATGGCGAAATAGTTTCGGCTGACTCAAGGCAAGTCTATAAAGGCATGAATATTGGCACTGGCAAAGCGACTAAAGCGGAACAGAAAATAGTCAAACATCATCTCATTGATATAGTTAAGCCAACACAAGCATTTAATGTCTCACATTTTAAAAAACTGGCTATTAAAATAATTAAACAAATCCAGCAAAAAAACAAACTTCCCTTTTTAGTCGGCGGCACAGGTTTTTGGATCCAGTCAGTAGTTGATAATGTAGATTTCCCGGCTGTTAAACCCAATAAAGTCCTAAGAAAAAAACTAGCCAAATACTCTACCAAAAAACTTTATCAAATTTTAAAAAAGCTTGATCCCCAAAGAGCTATAACTATTGATAAAAACAATCCCCGCCGATTAATCCGGGCTATCGAAATCGCCAAAGCCGGCCAAAAAGTAAAACCATTAAAAGGCAAACCGATTTTCAATACTTTAATCTTAGGCTTAACTCATCCTCGAGAAAAACTTTATAAATTAATTGACCGCCGCTTAGAAAAAAGATTGAAGCAGGGTATGATCGCCGAGGTGAAAAGATTAAAAAAGCAAGGCGTGAGTTGGCAAAGATTTCATGACTTTGGTTTAGAATATCGTTATGTCAGTTTATATCTACAAGACAAACTAACTAAAGAAGAAATGATTGAACAACTAAAAAACGCCGTCCACCATTACGCCAAAAGACAGATGACTTGGTTTTCGAGAGATAAAAGAATTCACTGGGTGAAAAGCCAAGGGGAAACGGAATGGTTAATCAGAAAATTTAGTCTCTCAGCCAAAACCAGAATTGATTGAGCAATTCCTGCCTTAGTTTATAGGCATTGGCATGAGATAGAACGCCTAGGTAGGATTGGAGTGATTGGTCTAGAGTCTGTTGGCTGATCTTTCCTCTTTTGTATTCATCAATTCTACACCGTAATTTTTTAATAATGCGCATTTTGGTCTTGGCGCGGAGTAAACGATAATAAGGCAGTAATACATATCCCAAAAAATCAATACCCTGATGATATTTACGGATCACTATTTTTGAGGGATGCAGCTTGAGGGCTAGTCTATTAGTCAGGAATCGGCTAATCGGAACTATAAGATTTTTTAAATATTTTTTACTCTCAGAAACAATCACAAAATCATCAGTATAGCGCACGTAATTTTTGACTTTTAAATATTTATGCTTCATGTATTGATCAAACTCGTTTAGATAGAGATTAGCGAATAGTTGCGAGGTTAAATTACCGATGGGCAAGCCCTTGCGTTCAAAGATTGTGGAATAATTAGACTTAAAGCTCTCAATAATTTCCCTCATTAACCACAGTGCATTATCGTCTTGTATGCCCTGTTTGAGAATAGAAAACAGAATGTCATGGTCTATGGTGGCAAAGAATTGCTGTATATCACACTTGAGGCCAAAACACGGCTTGGTGTTGTTACGACTCACTTTTCTTAGCATTTCTTCCAGCGCATTAACGCCTTTGTGAGTACCTTTGCCTATTTGGCAGGAAAATGAGTGGCTAATGAAAGTGGTTTCAAAGATGGCGTTAATGACGGCAAATACAGCATGATGCAAAATGCGATCCCTGACAGTAGCTTTATGAATGTGGCGTTGTTTGGGATCGTTTATATAAAATGACGCATACGTTCCATGCCTATAACGGCGGTGTTTCAAATCCCGATGGAGCTGAAAAATATTTTCTTCCAACCGCCACTCAAATCGCAAGACATCACGCTTCTTTTGCTTATCTTTCTTAAACTCATCCCACGCCGAAAACAAGTTTTCCGAAGAAATAATTCGTTTAAAAATATCATTATGAACCTTCATAGTATGGATGAATTTGACATTCCGATTTTCAAAAAATCGTACGACTTGTACAAAACGCTGTATGTATACCGGCTCGCCGTACCGAAGCAAGATCGCTACGCACTCTGGCAAAAATGCGAGCAAACCATTCTGGACATTGTGGAAGGAATTCTACTGGCAAGTCAAGAGCCAAAAGATGCAAAATGCCCCACATTGGAAAAAGTTAGCATTAAGCTCAATATGACACGGGTGTTTTTTCGATTGGCAAAAGAAATAAAGGCGATAGACAACAAAAAATATGTCGTTTTGCAGACAAACGTAGACGAAATTGGCCGGATGCTTGGCGGATGGATAAAATCAACTAAAGAATAGTAAAAGTGCCTCCTACTAGGGGGCACTTTTTTTAACTAGCATGAGAGTGCAGTTCCGGGCGGCAACGAGACCAAGGTTGTCGTTGCAGTTGTCATCCGAGTTGCTGTTGACGTTGAGACCATTGGAGTCAAAGTTGCCGACGTTGACGCGGTTACCGTCCGAGTCAAGATAATTGCCTGTCTCCGTCCGTGCCACTGCCCTTTGATTGCTCTTAGGGCTGTATTTTATTTGGGAGCATCTGCCGCAGGCAGAACCTCCGCTAGAAACAGTCAGAAGTGCGCTCTCAATCTTTGCTCACACGCTGTCATACTCCATGGAGTCATGGCATTCTGGTGAGACCTCATTAAAGATGAGGCAACCCGCGAGATTAAGCCGTAACCCAATCTTCATTAGCAGGCTATGTCATTTTAGCAGATTATCGGGAAATAAAAAAGAGCCCCAGCAAAAAATTTCACCGAGGCTCAAGTCTCAAAAGAGACAAAGTTTCAAAGATTCAAAGATCGATACTCACTTCCGGGCGGCAACGAGACCAAGGTAGCCGCCGCAGCAGTCACCCGAGCCGCTGAAGACGTAGAGACCACCGGAGTCAAAGTAGCCGACGTAGACGCGGCGACCGCCCGAGCCCAGATCGGAGCAACGGACATACATATTACCGAATAATCGCTTGCCAATAACCAAGCAATAGAGCATAACCATATAGATTACTTCAGAGGCGCGTGGTGTGGTTTCGTTATCGGTCAGTAAGGACTGTTGCTGTTGCCATGTTTTACTGGTGGAACTGGGCACCTCATCCTTGCGAATAAGATACCATTGCAGATTGACCTTCTCATTCTTGGCAAATGCCTGGTTATCGTACCAGCCCTGATTGTAGAACAGGTGCTTGGCCTTATTGCGTATGTCCAGAATGGACAATGGATATCCCGCGAACAGGATATGGGTCTTCTTGCAGGCTTCCAGCTCCGCTTCGGTGAAGGGAATTTCACGGAGTTGGACAAGCTCTTTGTCCGTGAAGGAAACACCAAAGTGCTTCATCGCATCTTCCGGGCCGAGGTAATTCTCGCCCATTATTTCCTTGGCGCGCTTCTGGTTAGTTGATGGATCATAGCCGCCGCGCTGAATGTAGGCGACTACCTTTCGAGCCAGCATATTATCCTTACTTTCGATAATTGCCTGGGCCTCTTGTGTCCCGAGACCGGCGTCTTCCAGTTTCTCTAGAAGCTCATGCTCCTGCCGTACAGGAAGCTCACGATTTGACATCGCACACCTCCAAAAATGTTTGTTTTGCCCTGATTCCGTCAGAGCTACGGTTTCAAGCTTATTGCTTGAGTAATTTTCAAGGAATACTTTATCATAGCGCATTTCTAAAGAAATGTCAATGGCTTTTACCCACAGCCAAACTTTGATATTATTATAATGGAAAACAATCTAATCAAATCTAGAATGATTTAATAATCTATGCTTCGACGCATCATCATTATCGTTATAATACTGGTATTAATAGTTGCTGTTTATTTTTTAATTATTGGGCAAAACAAACAGGCGACTTCAAACAACGAAAGCCAAACTCAAGAAAAACAAACCAATGTCAGTGCCACTGATCCGGTACTGGTGGGTACGGGTGACATCACCTCTTGCTCCAGCACTCATGACGAGGAAACAGCCAAGTTAATTGAAAATATTCCTGGCACAGTTTTTACGGCCGGTGACAATGCTTATCCGAATGGTTCGACAGAAGATTTTAATAATTGCTATAGCCCTTCGTGGGGTCAGTTCAAAGACAGAACAATGCCGGCTCTTGGCAATCATGATTACAATACCAAAGGTGCCGCTGCCTATTTTGCCTATTTTGGCGCCAGCGCCGATGACCCGGCTAAGGGTTATTACAGTTATGACTTGGGTCAATGGCACATTATTGTCATCAACAGCAATTGCTCAGAAATTGGCGGATGCCAAGCTGGCTCTTTGCAATTACAATGGCTGCAAAGCGACCTAGCCAGTCATCAAACAGATTGCACTCTGGCCTATATGCACCACCCGCTTTTTAACACTGGGTTTCACGGAAACACAGATGAATTGAAAACTATTTGGCAAACGCTATATGACGCTGGCGCTGATGTGGTAGTGGCTGGCCATGACCATAATTATCAAAGATTTAGCCCACTAGATCCAAATGGAAAAAAAGATTTAAATAGAGGCATTCGCGAATTCGTTGTTGGCACTGGCGGCGGCAGTCTATATGAATTTTTCAAACCAGCCACTAATATTGAAGCGAGAAATGATGATACTTACGGTGTTTTGAAACTGACTTTGCATCCAACCAGTTATGATTGGGAATTTATACCAGTCGCCGGCAAAACATTTACCGATTCGGGCACGGATAATTGCCATTAAAACAAAATATAAAAGGCCTATCCAATTATTATGGATTAGGCCTTAATTTATTTTACTCAATTTTTTCCTTCACTAAAAAAACTTTACTTCCTCTTCTCGCGTAATAATGGAAACCAGAGGAGTCAGAAATAATCGTTCTTCCTTCTACATCAATAATCTCATCATACAGTTTCCCTTCTTTTCCATCGACTACTATTGTCCACTTATCACCTATTTTTACCATATAAACTAGCTGATGACTGTTCGGAACGGGTATCCAATTTCCAAATCTAAGTATATATGTGCTACCTGTCTGGAAGCTTCCGATGTAGTCGTATTTTTTTCCTTCTTTTCCGTCAATTACTACTGCCCACTTATCACCTATTTGCACTACATAAATCAGGTGATTATCTGAAGTAAACTGTAGATTTGTAACGCCATCATATTCCCCCAATTCCTTTTCATTTAATACCACTACATATTTATCTAAGGATCCAGGTCTTTTTCGTTTAGCGATGTAGGCGATAACTTTGCTGTCCGGACTAAAAACGATATTCATTATGCCGTCATAATGTCTTCCGGCTGTCCCTTTCCACACAACAAAATAATCATTGCCCTTCACTTTTTTCTTTCCAATGTAAATCACGCCTTCATCATTTCCTACACGGACCAAGCAAGCCACCTGTTTTTTGTCGGAACTTTTGATACAGCTTTCGTAATTCCAAGACGTATCACCGCGAATAAATAATTCCTCAGAAGTCACTCTCTGAAGTGAATCCTGCTGGGCTAAAATAGCAGCGCTAGTGAAAAAAATAAAAACAATTAAACACAACATCATGCTTTTCTTCAACATGACTAAACCTCCTTTTTTAAAGGTTAGGATTAAAGGTTAATGTGTCAAAATTTCAAAGAATCTTTAAAACATATTATCATATACTGATAAAGGGTGTCAATAGCCCACCCTAAAAAAGTTAAATAAAAATGAAAAAGGCCTATTCATATTAATTGAACAGGCCTTAATTTTTTTACTTCTCCATCACACCATTTTCTACCCAAAATTCCATAGAGAATAGATACTTTAATAAATAGGAAAAACTAAAAGCAATGGTAAAAATCATTATTGCTCCGATGCAAGCAATGAGACCGAGAATTAATGAGTAGAATATGATAAAAGATAAACCAAAAAGCAGGCTAGACAGGAAACGGCGATGCGAAGTCATATCATGATCCTCAACGAGTAAGTAAATACCAAAAGTGGCACCTAAACCTAAACATAAACCTATGCCAGCATCAATAAAAGAAAAAGCAGCGATAGTCAGGGCAGAACCTATCACAAAAACCATATGGTTTCCATAACGAATATCTAAATCCTTGCCAATCGCTAGAGCGGAAAAAGCTCCTAAAAGTAAGGAACCAATTATTGCTCCAAAAATTTCTCCGGAGCTACCTTTAGCTGATATCAGCATAAACATCAAGCCACCAACCGCTGCTAAACATCCTGGAAATAAACTCCAAGCTAAGGCTTTAACATAAGCCCATTTCGACCCTGATTCATCATCGGATTTTATATCCTTTTTATCAGTCTGCCAAAACTCAAATTTATCCTTTTTGAAAAAATGAAGTACCACCATTGCCATAACTATTAGAATGGGCACCATCAGCCAATCAGTCCATATCCTTGGTGCACCAAAGATAAAATGGTAACTAAATATCTTGAAATTATTTAGCAACTCATATCCAGATACTATTTGCCATACAGTCCAGAAACAAGTGATAGCCATTGCTATGATTAAGGACCATTTGGATATAAATCTTCTCCGTTCAGCCCATTTTTCTTCGTACTTATTCAGGTTAACTTTAAATGGATCAAAACTCATACGACTCACCTCCTTACAAGGTTAAAGTTATAAAAGGACAATTTCTAATTATGTTAGTATCACTTTAGCAAACAGGTGTATTTTTGTCAATATAAAAAGAAACGCTACTCATGTTGAGTAGCGTCTATAATTTTTTTAAATACTTTACTCCGGCTCCAAGCCAAGAAGAATCTCTTTAAATTTTGAACGGCCGTGTGGAATGTAAGCAACCAGTGAGCAAAGAGCACTCATTAGGCAAAAACCTCGATTGCAACTACTCAAATTGAGCTGGCCATGGCTGTTAATCACGTCAAATTTTAGTTTCCGAATTTTTAATGGACCCAAGCTGTCAGTGACACCCACGCAGAGAATAAGCTTTGGTATATACAGAATATTAACAACTATTTTGCGCTCGCTGCTTTTTGGACCGTGAATAATAGCATTCTGTACCACCTCTGAAATGGCGATAATAAAATCCTGGAGCCGCTCTTTCTTAAAAGGAAACTTATTAATGTTCCTCTCAATCAATCTCACTGTTGGCGCAATCTTCTCCTCCATAGCTTCCACTTCAAAAACTTTTTGCACTATGCCCTTCAAATCAATCTGACCGGTGGCGCGATAAACAAACTCCTTACCTTTAAAAATATACATTCCGCCAGGCAATTTTAGATAATTTGCCATTTTTACCTCCTTGGCACTTATTACACGCCGATGATACGTTTTAAGTGCCTTGTTAAAGGTCTTTGTTTATCAAGATAATATAGCGCTGATCTAATAATTTGTCAAGCGCTTTACATATGTTACTTTTAGTAATATAATAAATACATAAAACAAAAAAATGGAGGTAAAAAATGAATATTCGTTCTTTAATAAGAGAACCTTTTATATTAATAACTATACTTCTCTGGATTATTGTTACTATTGGCGCTATTAAAATCCCACACCATCTAAAAATCTTGGCTGGTGATAACTGGTGGCCGTATCCTGGTGTTCTCTTTTATATCGGTTTATTTGGTGCCGCAATAACTACCACTATAGTTACTGTTATTCCACTTCTAGTTCAAAAAATTGGAGGTAAAAAATGAAAATACGTTCTTTAACTAGTTTTTTGACTTACTTGGTAACTACAAGTATAGCATTTCTTTGGCTTGTGACTATTACTAGCGCGATTCTAATTTATGTTTTCCTTCAAAAATTCATTTATCCCGATAAAATAAACATTGTTGGTATTGCCTGCATTATTATAGGAACAGTCGGAGCAACTATCTTTGTTACCATACCTGGCTATTCCCTCTATTGCTCTAAAAAAGGTTTAAAGTGAGTTTTAAAAAAGTAAAAGGGAGACTCAATGATTCTCCCTTTTTATATAATGGCAGGCGCATCTTTTATTGCAGTATTCAGCAGTTACTTCGCCTTTGATGCTGCATCTGTATTGACCGTTCCCAAGAAATTCCTTTCGCTCATCACAAACAAAATCAGGCGATGTTTTCGGATCAGCTACATCAATGATACCCAACTTCCTTAAGTCAACTTGTTCCATAACCCCCTCCTATAATAAAGGTCTATTTTTTATATTAAATGATATTTTCCTTATTTGATAAGAATGATACGCATTCCCTAATGTCGCTGGCGCCTTTGATCCACTGAATTATTCTCGCCAAGCCAAACCCACAGCCAGCGTGCGGCACCGAACCTTCGTTTTCGATCCGCGAGATGTACCAGCCAAAATCATTGATTGAGCCGCCTTTGTCAATTAATCTTTTAAACATTTTTGAATTTTTTAAACGCTGGACTAAAACTTTTGCTTCGTGCACCCTCGCCGCCGCTCCGACTGACTCGCCGCCGTATGGCAGGATCAGGTCAGCGCTTAAAACTCTTCCTGGATTTTCTTGATCAGGCAGCATGTTGAAAAATTTTTCCACTTCCAGTTCTTTTTTGAAATCCCACATCGGATCTGGAAATCTTGTGATAAAAATAGGCTGGTTGTCATGATACCTGACAAGCAACTGTTCCTGTTCAGAAGGAATATCATCACCCCATTCTTTCTTGATACCTAATCTAATTAAAAGCTTGATTGCTTCATCATAGTTTATCTTTGGAAATCTTTCAGGCGTTAGCGCTAGTCTTTTTAGGTTTTCTTTTGACAAGCCGATCTTACCATTGGCCTTAACTACCCCGCGAGCAATACTGTTAATCACATTTTCAATTTCTGCCAACAAGTCATCAAATCCGCCGGGAAATTCTATTTCCAGCATTTGAAACTCTGTTAAATGTCTGTTATCAGCTTTCGGTTCAGCGCGGAAGGACGGACCGATCGTGTAAACGCTGCCCAGAGCCGGCACCAAGGCTTCCAGGTAAAGCTGACCCGTCTGCGCCAAGTATGCCCTTCTGTTTTTGAACCAGCTGAAGTTTTTGTCAACAGCGACCTCGAAGAGTGTGTTAATATTTTCGCAAGCACCGGAAGCCCTGACCATTCGAGGGACAGTTATTTCAGTGTATCCTTTGTTTTCTAGATATTCTCTGGCTGATTTAATGGCGCAGGCGACTAATTTTACTGTTTGTAGTTCCATATTTTTAAAATTAATTATTAGCTGATAAATCCTGCACCTTTATAAAGGTACTGGATAAAAAAACGACCCCCGATATTTTCGGGGGCTTCCGAAAGCCTTAAAAAAAATCTCCCGCGGCTCGGGAGAGGGATTTCCGAGAAAAAGTTTTTTGGTCAATCTGTACAGAAATTTTTTCATACTCTGCTATTTAAGATAGCATTACCCTAGAACCTGTCAAGTTTGGCTAAGATTAGCGAAAAAAATTATTAGCTATCGTACTTATCCACAGGCAGATTCACCTTGTTTGTAGCCACAAAATAATTTATCCCCACACCAACTTTATGATTACTTTAAAATAAGCCTAACTTTTTTATATAAATAGAGTTTATTTTAATAAAAATAACTCTTAATAAAGTTGGTGTGGGGATAAAAAAGCGGAAGAGAGGCGCTAATGAGACATAGATTTCATACCAATAAGGTAGGCTATCTCATTAAACTCTTCCGCGTTTAACTGAGGGCAAAAGGCTCCGCTAACGCATACGAGAGGGGGGTAGGAACTCATAAGCGCTGAGCCGCAAGCCCATTTGCCCAAAATGAGCTAATTAAAACCTGTAACTAATGCCTAGCTGAGGATTAAGGAAAATACAATTCCTCACCTTATGATCAATTAAGCTGAGATTAGTATGTGGAATAATATTGTCCTCCAACTCGGCAAAAAAGGCAAAGCGACCAATATTGTACTCAGCGCCAAAACCGATCATATAGCCGAAGTAGCTTTCGGAAATAGTGCCAAGATAGGTGGCTGGATTATAGTCTATCGATAGATGGTATAATCCAAGACCAAATTTGGCATATGGGACTAATGGCTTTTTATTTTTGTCAATGAGGACTTTCACATAGGAACAAAAAGCTGTCCAATGCCAATCACTGTTGATAGTCTTTAAACCACCGGGGTCACTGGCGTAGGTTATTCTTTCGCCATAAAAACGTGGCAAGCTAAACTTTAACCCGACCAAGAAAGTAAAATATTGATCAGAGCCCAGTGAGGTTAATTCATAATCACCACTTAAGTTAAAATAGTTGCCTTTACCACCAGTGGCTTTATCCATCTCTCCATTAATCGCCCATGTATGGCCGAAACCGAACGAAAGACTGATCCCCTTCTTTGCTTCTGCTTGTGAAAACAAAAGCATTATGCAGGCAAGTAATAAAACTATCTTTTTCATGACACCTCCTTGATTATTTCACCACACTCATCTTTATAGATTTATAGAACGAACCAGCATTGACGATACAGAAATAAATTCCAGAAGAAACTTCCTGGCTCTGATCGTTTTTGCCGTCCCAAACCACCTGTTTGTATCCCGCTGTCTCTGCGCCATCAACCAAGGTCTTAACTTTCTGACCAAGGATGTTGTAGATTATCAGCTTGACCCTTGAGTCAGTCGGCAGGGCATAGCCAATGATAGTCTGAGCGTTAAATGGATTGGGATAATTCTGCGACAGTGCAAAACCGGCTGGTACTGGCTTGATGCATTTATCCGGCCATTTGGGATGCGCATCATAACCCCCTGTCCATATTGTGGTCGTGAGACAGGTGCTGGTGTCTCCTGATCGGTCAACAGCGAAAACCCTTACCTTGACTTCGTTATTATAAGGTAACGGATACAGGTT
>Ga0180007_10004542_pt1 | contig 14640 bp, 12 predicted proteins | sample MM_PC_MetaG_FD_121122 | JGI IMG/M metagenome (GOLD analysis project Ga0180007, IMG submission 121122) | Groundwater microbial communities from the Aspo Hard Rock Laboratory (HRL) deep subsurface site, Sweden - MM_PC_MetaG | ecosystem: Environmental > Aquatic > Deep subsurface > Groundwater... | reverse complement strand
TAAAGGTGTAACTTTAGAACAAATTTATCTTTATTGGTATGGCAACGAATGGGGAAACCATTTTAATGAAGGTGTAAAGGTTCTACCTGTTGATGTCATTATTGGCTCACAGATTAACCATGCTGCTGGCATTGCATATGCATCTAAGATTCTTAAGAAGAATGAAGTTGCACTAGCAACCATTGGTGATGGAGGTACTTCTCATGGAGAATTCTATGAAGGTATGAATTTTGCTGCAACATATGATGCACCACTTGTTGTCGTGATTCAAAATAACCAATATGCAATATCTACACCAAGATCAAAAGCAACTAGAGCAGCAACTCTTGCTCAAAAAGCAGTTGCATTTGGTATTCCTGGTATTCAAGTTGATGGGAATGATGTACTTGCTATGTATGTTGCGACTAAAGCAGCAGTTGACCATGCAAGATCTGGTAAAGGTCCAGTCTTAATTGAAGCTGTTACTTATCGTCTAGGGCCACACACCACTTCAGATGATCCAACAATGTATCGTTCTGATGATGAAGTAGCAGAGTGGGAACTAAAAGATCCTTTAATTCGTTTCAAGAAATATTTAATTGATAAAGGTTATTGGAGCGAAGAAGAAGATCAAAAACTTGAAGAAGAAAATTTAAAATTCGTTGGAGACACATTCAAGCAAGTTGAAGCATCTGGTCCTGCAAAATTAGAAGATATCTTTGAGTATACTTATGAAAAGATGACACCTAATTTAATTGAACAATTAGAAGAATATAAAAAGTATTTAGAGCAAGGAGGTAAATAATATGGCAGTTATCACTTTATTAGATGCTATCAATCAGGCATTAGATCAAAAAATGGCAGATGATTCAAGAGTTGTTGTTTTTGGAGAAGATACTGGATTTGAAGGCGGCGTATTTAGAGTAACAGCGGGTCTACAAAAAAAATATGGCGTAGATCGTGTATTTGATACCCCAATTGCTGAAGCAGCAATTACTGGTAGTGCTATTGGCATGGCAATCAATGGATTGATTCCAGTTGCTGAAATACAGTTTGATGGATTTGTTTTTCCTGGATATACAGAAATCGTCACACACATGGCTAGATATAGAAATAGAACAAGAGGTGGGTATTCGTTACCTCTAGTTGTAAGATTTCCTGTAGGCGGTGGCATTAGAGCATTAGAACATCACTCAGAAAGCATTGAAACTTTATTAGGTCACATTCCTGGATTAAAGGTAGTCATTCCATCAACACCCTATGATGCGAAGGGATTATTAATCTCAGCAATTGAGGATCCAGATCCTGTGATCTTTATGGAACCTAAAAGAATCTATCGCTCAGGCAAGCAAGAAGTACCTGAACAGATGTATCGCATTCCAATTGGAAAAGCTAAGGTTGTTAAAGAAGGTACTGATGTAACCGTCGTTGCTTGGGGAGCTTTTGTTAGAGAAGTAGAAAAAGCAATCAAGTTAATCGAAGATGACAATATTAGTGTTGAACTCATAGATCTTAGATCTATATCTCCAATTGATGAAGAAACAATTATTAATTCTGTTAAAAAGACTGGAAGATTTATTGTTGTACAAGAAGCAGTGAAAACCTATGGTCCTGGCGCTGAATTGATTTCAATTGTTAATGAAAAAGCATTCCTATATTTAGAAGCTGCACCTACAAGAGTCACAGGTTTTGATATTACTGTTCCACTTGCTAAAGGTGAGCATTATCACTTTATACAACCAGAAAGAATAGCAGCAGCAATTAAAAAAGTTGCTAAGTTTTAAAGGGAGGTCAAATGATGTATGATTTTAAATTTGCCGATATCGGCGAAGGGATTCATGAAGGGAAAATTTTAAAATGGTTTTTTAAAGTTGGAGCTCAAGTTAAAGAAGGCGAAACACTTGTCATTGTCGAAACCGATAAGGTAAATGCTGAACTACCATCTCCAGTTGATGGGATTGTTGAAAAACTTGGAGCTCAAGTTGGAGATACCATTGAGGTTGGACAAACCATTGTTTTAATTAACGATGGTAGTGCAACTGAAGCAGTTAAAGAGAAAAAAGAACCACTAACTGAAGGTAAATCTGCACCTGGTGTTATTGGTGAAATTGAAGTGTCATCAGATATGATGGCATCAAGCGATGAAAGTTCACAAACAAAACAACCTACTGAACAAAAAGTCCTTGCAACTCCAGTAGCAAGACAACTCGCAAAAGATTTAGGCGTTGACCTAAAGAAGGTTGAAGGATCTGGTGAATTTGGTAGAGTCTTAAAAGAAGATATTTATAGTGCATCTGAAAACAAAAAAGCACCTCAAACTGTAACGATACCGAAGGTATCGATGTCAGCTCAAGGTGAGGTTGAATATGTTCCTATTACGAATTTAAGAAAAGCAGTTGTCAGAAGTATGACATTATCTAAACAAATCATTCCTCATACTGTTTTAATGGATGAAGTGATTGTCGATAAACTTGTTGATCTTAGAAATAAAGTCAAAGAACAAGCTGCAGCTCAAGATATTAAACTAACTTATATGGCATTTGTCATGAAAGCAGTTGTTTTAGCTTTAAAGAAATTCCCTCATTTTAATGCAAGCTTCGATCAAGAAAATGAACGGATGATTTATAAGAAATATATGAATTTAGGCATGGCTGTTGATACACCAGTTGGATTGATTGTTCCTAATATTAAAGATGCAGATCAAAAGAGTATTTTAGAACTAGCAAAAGAATTAAGAGAAGTTGCTGATAAGACAATCAACCGTACCGTTCAATTGGCCCAACTACAAAATACGACGTTTACGATAACTAATTTTGGAGCAGCAGATGTTGCTTATGGTACACCAATCATCAATCATCCTGAAGTTGCTATTTTAGGAATTGGTAAAATAAGTGAAAAACCAGTTGTGATCAATCACGAGATTAAAGTTGCCTATGTCTTACCACTTTCACTCGCAGTTGATCATCGCGTGATTGATGGTGCAGACGCCGGAAGATTTTTATCTGAAATTAAGTCTTTATTAAATGACCCAATGATGTTACTATTAAATTGAGGTGATGATAAATGAAGTCATATGATGTCATCGTATTAGGTGGAGGACCTGGTGGTTATGTTTCAGCTATTAAATTAGCACAACTAGGTGCAAAGGTTGCTCTCATAGAAAAAGAAGTTGTTGGAGGGATCTGCTTAAATCACGGATGTATTCCTACAAAAACATTATTAAAGAATGCTAAGGTCTATAAGACTGTTCAACACGCACTTGAATATGGTGTCGTTGTTGATGGACAAGTTTCTTTTGACTGGAACTTGATGTTAAAGAGAAAAAATATCGTTGTTAAGAAGTTAACAATGGGTGTTGCTGGACTCTTAAAGAAAAATGGAGTCGAAGTTTTTTCTGGATTAGGCAAAGTATTAAGTGCGAAACAAGTTGAAGTCAGTGGCGAAGTTTTAGAAACTAAACAATTGATATTAGCAACTGGAGCAAGTCCTATTATTCCCCCAATTCCTGGACTTAAAGAAGCATATGAAGCGAAGATTGCTGTAACGAGTAGAGAACTTCTTCAAATCGAAAATGCACCCAAATCACTAGTGATTATTGGTGGTGGTGTGATCGGTATTGAATTTGCAACGATTTTCTCATCATTGGGCTCAAAGGTGACCATCATTGAAAAACTAGATGGAATATTACCAATGATGGATGATGATGTGAGAAATGCATATACAAAGACCTTGAAAAGAGATGGCATTGAAATCTATGCTGAATCAGAAGTCAAAGAAGTTAAAGGCAATGAAGTGACTTATGTCAATCAAGGTCAAGAGACTAAAGTGAAAGCTGATACTATCTTAGTTTCAGTCGGTATGCGTCCAAATACGAGTGGATTAGAAGTGTTGAAACTCAAGATGGATAGAAATGCGATTGAAACCAATGAATTTATGCAAACGAGTGTTCCTAACGTCTATGCAATAGGCGATGTGAATGGTAAGTATATGCTAGCGCATGTTGCATCTGCTGAAGGCTTAGTCGCAGCTGAACATATCATGGGTAAAAAAGCATCCATGCGATATGATCGTGTTCCAAATGCTGTTTATGGATCTCCAGAAATATCAACAATCGGTTTAACTGAAAAAGAAGTCAAAGCTAAAGGCATACCTTATAAAGTATCTACTTTCCCACTTTTAGCAAGTGGTAAAGCAATGGCTGATAATGAAAAAGATGGATTTATTAAGTTAATCGTAAGTGAAAAGTATAAAGAAATACTTGGCGCTCATATCTTCTCATATAATGCATCAGATTTAATTGCTGAATTAGGTGTAACAATGGAATTAGAAGGTACGGCTTATGAAATAGCACATACTATTCATCCTCATCCAACCCTTTCAGAAATTGTTTTAGAAGCTGCACATGGTGCTGTAGATAAACCAATACATATGTAATTTCCTTAAAAAGTAAAATGATAATTAAGAGTTGTGTAAAACATCTACACAATTCTTTTTTTATTGGAAGTATTGTGTTAAAATAGCGTCATGAGGGTAGGGAACTATGAAATTTTTATTATTATATAATCCAGCAAGTGGACGTGTGAATTTCAAATCTAAATTACCATATGTTACAAGTCTATTTGAAAATACAGACCATGAATTGACAATTTATGAATCTAAAGCACCTAGAGATTTAGAAAAAACAGCATTTAAAGAAGCTTCAGCTTATGATGTTTTTTTAGTCGCTGGAGGTGATGGAACCATTAATGAAGTCGTCAATGGCATGATGAAATCTGAAATTAAACCTATCATAGGTGTCCTGCCTAGTGGAACAGCCAATGACATAGCAGCAATCCTTGGTATCAACCGAAGCATAAAAAGATCACTAAAGATATTTTTTGAGTCTAAACCTGTATTGATTGATGTCAATCAAATCAATCAACAATATTTCATATATACTGCATCCTCTGGTATTTTAACTAGAGTAAGCTATGATGTTTCTAGAAGACATATTAAAAAGTATGGTTATTTAGCATATGTCATCGCTGCGATGCAAGATTTAGCACTTGATTATCGTTATCCGATTCGAATCGTAACGAATGGTGAAGCTATAGATTGTGAATGCGTCATGGTTTTGGGATTGAGCACCAACCGAGTTGGTGGTATGAGATTAATCAATTTTTCGAATGCTAAATTAAACGATGGTTTATTTGAACTGAGATTTTTTAAGAGAAGTAAAAAGATGTGGAGATTTAGATTCTTATCATCTTTGATTAGAGGGGGTAAAAGATTAGGTGAAGATTTGCATCTTGTATCTGATCATTTTTTCATTGAAACAGATGAGAAAGTTAGATGGAATGCAGATGGTGAGTATTCATGTAATGGAAGTATAGAGATTAAAACCTATAAAGAAGCCATAAGAGTTTTTGCAAGTGATAGAACGATTAAGAAATATTTATAGAGTTTGTGCCGAAATAGCTCAGGTGGTAGAGCAGCTGTCTCGTAATCAGCAGGTCGTAGGTTCGAGTCCTATTTTCGGCACCACTTATTAGGTATGCATCATGTCCACTAGATGCATATTAATCAAATTGCAACAAATAAATAATTTCATATGTGATTATGAAGTAACTAAAGAAAATTACCATATATAATGAGTAAATTGATGCTAAGAATCTAAGTTGATTTATAAAGAGAAAATTGAAGTAAGTGGTGAGCAAACATGCGTACTAGTTATAAAAAACTGTTTCGATTTTATAATGAAGATAAACTGAATGATTTTTTAGCATCTAACGATATTAATAGCACTGACTCATATGGAAATACATTAATGCATGTCGCAGTTTATAACGAGAATCTTAAATTTGTAATATACTTACTATCACAATATCCGGATTTATCTATAACAAATCACAAGTGGCTTAATCCTATAGAGATTGCTTCGATGATTAATAACCCTGTGATTTTAGAGAATTTAATAAGACAAGAACCATCAAAGAATAATGATGCACTTGCTTGTGCATCAAGTTATGGACTTCTTGAAAATGTAAAAATTCTCCTTTCTAATGGTTATGATATTAACAGGTTTGATTGTAGAGGTAGAACATCATTACATTTAGCTACCCAAGAAAATAAACTTGAAGTTGTAAAGTATTTATGTGAATCTGGAGCTTTAATGGATATCTGTGATTCTGATGGGTTTACTCCATTAATACACGCATCTGCAGAGTACAGCGATATTGTGAAATATCTAATTAGTAAAGAAGCAAACCCAGATTTACACACTGACTGTCCAGCTATTGTCCTTGCTACAGCATGGGATAATTTTCAAAGTGTCAAACATTTAGTAGAAGCTGGCGCAAATATAAATTTACGGGACAATGATGGAAGAACAGCCTTGTTTTATGCTGTAATAAGGGAAAACAAAGTTATAAAGTCTTATCTTCTTAAAAATGGAGCATCAGTTGATTTGATCGATGATGAAGGATATTTAATATCTGATTTAATTGATAACAAAGAAGCGAGAGAGAAATTGTATTTCGAATTATATGAAGAAGATTTTAAATGAATTACATCTTTTGATGAATTGAATTACTAAGATAAGCGCATAAATTTGTATATGGATAATAGCTTTAAAATTCATAAATTGATGGAGCAACTGTCTCGTAATCAGCAGGTCGTAGGTTCGAGTCCTATTTTCGGCACCATTACAACCCTAAAGAACTGCTTATATATCCCTTAGTAGAGCCAAAAAAGCGATGTAAACTATCGTTTTTTTTATGCATTTTTGGGGTATTTTTTGGGTGAAATTGACGTTTTGAGGGGATAAATATATGAATTTCTAGGGGTAAGAGTGAAATAGTGACAACGAACCCTTGTGAACAATTTTGATGTTTTGTAGAACAGATGAAAAATCAGCACCTTAGAATTGCATGATCGGTTTGATATTGAATGTGAAGAACCATGAAAAACAGTTAAATGAATAAAAAACTACACACCCTTGGAGCTTCTTGGAGTTTTGGATAGTAAATGTCAAAATTTTGGAGCATGAATTTCTAAGACTATGCAATCAAAAAACTTGAATGTTTTTAGATTATAATTGCTTTTCATTTTATAACCATGGGTGAGTTTTTTATTAAACGGGGATTGATGTCGATTTTAGGGTTAATGGTTTAAGAAATATAAAGGAAAGGTGAATGATATGTGGAGAAAACCAATTATTAGAATTACTATATTGCTATCAGATGGAAATGGAATTGTAGCTAGTAATCAAGTTGCTTGCGATAGAATTAGTTGCTGCTAATAAATAAGAAAAAAATGCTATAAAAACGTATTAAATCTGTCTTTAACCATTAACCAAATATTATAGGGGGTATAAAAATGATTATTGTGGAGAATAATAAAAATTATTTAGATGAAATAAAGAATATCGCAGTTATTAATAACAGATTATTTCAAGTTGAAATTGATGTGACATATAAATGCAATGCAAAATGTTTTTTTTGTTATCAAGGAGAGAATCATGTTGCTAATGATGAAATATCTACATCAAGACTAAAAGAGTTATTACATGAATTAAAGAAACTTGGAACTTATTATATAGGGTTTTCTGGAGGAGAACCATTTGCACGAAGCGATTTTTTGGATATATTAAGATACGCAAAACAATTAGGTTTTAGAGTATCAGTAATATCAAATGGACATTTGTTGAATAGAAATGTTATTCTTAATTTAGCTTCTATAGGAATTGAAAGACTTACCTACAGTTTCCATAGTACTGATAAGATGAATTACGATTTTCATTTTGGTCTAAATAATGATACTTTATTTTATAATAGAGCTATAGATAATATTAAGTTTTCGATTGAAAGTGGTATATCTGTAGGAATTGCAACGACAGTGACTAAATATAACATTGATGATATACCGACTTTATTGGAATATTTTATTGATTTAGGGTTATCTAAAAAAGATATTAATTTGAATTTATTACTAGAGGGAAACCAAAGTATTGATGATTATCGTCCTAGTCAAGAGCAGCTCGAGAGAAATTCTCAATATTTTCTTGAAAAAGAATTAAGAACCGAATTTTTCTGTTCTGCTGGAAGAATAACATGTTCAATTGACTCAAAAGGAAATGTATATCCTTGTACTTTTTTCAATACACCAGCAGGAAATATAAACCAAACAAAAATTAAGGATATTTGGGAAAACTCCCATTATCTTAAAATCATAAGAAGTTTGAATATCAACAACTTTGTTAAATGTGTGAATTGCGAAGTAAGAAACACATGTAACCCTTGCTTAGTATCAAATTTAAATGAAACTGGAAGTATATTTAAACCATCCGAATCATTCTGCTTAGCGCAAAAACATAAAATTGGAGGACTATAAAATGGAACTTAATAAGTCTGTTAGTTATACGACAATTGATTCAAAAACGGTAGTTGTTAACTCAAAAACAAATGAACAGATGATGTTAGAGGATACTGCATCAGAAATATGGAAGGCGATTATATGTATGCCCTCTGTACATGCAGTAATCTCAAACCTTCAACGTAAATATCCTGGTTATAAAGAACAAGTCAAAAATGATGTAATTGAATTTGTAAATCTACTAATTGAAAGGAAGATAATTAATGTTTAAAACTCATTTGATGGACAAAAAGATAAAAAAATACGCAATACTCTCTTTTGTTCTTTTCATTTTCATTCAATTGGTATCTCTAATTTCACCAATTTTTATGAAGGAAATAATAGACATATATTTACCAGAAAGTAATGTTAAATATATAATTTTAGCTACAGTAATACTAGTTTCATTACCATTTATTATTGTAATATCACAAACTGTATATAATTACCTAAGCATTAAATTTGCGAGGAATAGGGGAAATGAAATAGCAATAGATTTATTGGAAAATGTGGTTTACCAAGAACTGGATTATTTTAAAAAGCAGAATTCTATGGAATTAGTGAGTTATTTATCTAAAGAAGCAGTTACATACGTCTCTTTTTATATTCGAGAATTACCAAAATATTTTGGATATATCATTATTAGTATTATCACGTTAGTATTAATCGGTTACTACAATCCAATAATTGGACTAGTTCAATTAATATATATTCCTTTGAGTGTAATTCCAATCAAAATTGCAACTAAAAAAATAGATAAAGAAATTAAATTCATTCTTGAGAAAAATGCTGTATTGATGCAAAAGAGAACTGATTTGATTAAGGGTATAGAATACATTAAACTCAACACACTAGAAAATTCTAAGCTGAATGATATAAAAAATGAAAACAATTCAATTGTTAAAACTTGGGGTAAGGTTGCTGCGCTTGATTCTTTAACTGGCTTTTGGAGTGTTGGATTCACTACTGCACTATTTTCAGGATTGACATTCGGACTCAGTGCATTGTTATATTTGAATCAAAATAGCCTGTTTACTGTCAATTCACTTGGAACCTTGATTATGCTGTTCACATACTCTGGACTTTTTTATAATACTATAAATAATGTAATTAGAACTCAACTTGATCGGAAAAAACAAGAAGCAGAATTTTCAAAGATGATGCAGTTCTATGATTTAGAAGGTGAAAGAGAAAAGAATGTTGACAAAGTTATTATTAATGATTTTAGTGAATTAACATTTAAAAATTGTTCTTTTTCATATGATAGAAACTATGAATTGAAAAATATTTCATTTAATGTATGCTCTGGAGATTGGATAGGTATTGAAGGTGATTCTGGATCAGGAAAAACTACCATTTTAAATTTGATTTCTAAGTTATATGAAGTGACATCAGGAGAAATTAAAGTGAATAACATTAATATTTCTGAAATTAATTCATTTTATTTAAGGAAGATAATCACTAAAATCTCACAAGATATATTTTTATTTCCTGGAAGTATATATGACAATTTTAAGCTAATAAACAAAAACATTGATGAGAACCTGATTTTTGAATATTTAGGAATCGCGGAATTAGTAGCTTTCATTCAAAATCTTCCCAAAGGAATATATACGGATATAGGGGAAATGGGAAAATTGATTTCAGGAGGCGAAAAGCAGCGATTGTCTTTAGCCATTGGATTATCAAGACAAACCCCTCTTATTATGCTAGATGAAGTTACAGCAAATCTAGATGTAAATATTGAAACCAAAATTCGAAATAATATTTTTGATCTAATGAAAAAAAACAAGCTAACAATAATCAGTGTTTCTCATAGAAACAATTTCCATATGAAATGTAATAAAGTGATACACTTGTGAGTCTTAACCTAATCTATGGTTATCATTTTTGAAACTCTTGATTTATTTGTTAATAAGAAAATTGATTCAAAAACCTCAATAGATTTGAATGAAAACCAAAATTGGCACTTATTTTAATAGCCTAGTAAAGCTAAAAATACATCAAAGTAAGTGAGTTAGTTTCGGGTTATCATTTCGGCACCATTACTACCCTAAAGAACTACTTATATATCCCTTAGTAGAGCCAAAAAAGTGATGTAAACTATCACTTTTTTATGTACTTTTGAGGTGTTTTTTGTGCGAAATTGACGTTTTTGTGGATTGAATACATGAATTTCTAGGGGTGAGAGTGAAATAGCAACAACGAACCCTTTTGAATAATTTAGGATTTTTAAAGAAAAGAATAAAAATGGAATCATTAGAAATACATGAGTTGTTTATGTGTTCAAGCGAAAAACCATGAAAAATGGTGAAAAGAATAAAAAACTACATATTCCTAGAACTTCTTGGATTTTTGGAGGAAAACGAGAAAAATCAAGGGTATGAACTTCCATGATCAGGAGGTTAAATTTCACGTATCATTTGTTATCCATATCACCTATTTTTTCGTAATGCAACGTGGTATAATAGTGATAAATAAATGAATTGCATGAAGGGGCTGGGAAAATGCAACGAACAGATAAATATAAATTCTACGAAAATGTTTTTTCTATTTTGCTGATTATTATCATGATTATCATGAATGTTTTAAAAGATTTCGGATTCATTGATGTTGCTTTTATTCTAATACCTTTATCTATAATTTTCATGACATATAGTATTTTTGCACTCATTAAATTCAAGACTAAAAGGGACATAGTCAATGTGCTTTTAAGTATCCTATTTTTGATATTAAGTTTTCTGAAATTATTATATTGAAATTATTAAATTGTAGTAAAACAGGGAAGTGGGAAGCATATGAGAAAATGTCCGAATTGTCACCAAAAAAATATTCCAATTTTCAACAAAACGTTTTTAACAAATACTAAAGCTGTTACATGTGATCATTGCAATAAAGCATATGGTATTAATATAAAAGCATTGTATATCATGACATTACTTTTTGTGGTCATCATTGCAGTTACATTTATTGCATTGATTCCAATTAATCAAAATCTATTATTGTTTCTTGCTATTCTTGTGGGGACTTTTATTATCTTCACCCTTATTCAGTTATTAATAATTCCGTATGAGGAAAAGTCAGAACATAGAATTTAACGAAAACAACTGTTTTCATCTACTGAGGATTCCTCGGATACTTAATGGATAATACATCGTGTTGAAGGAGAACATCAAATGGACAAGTTAGTGAAAAAGTATTTGCTACAATTTAAAGGTGCTCAGATTACAGAAGTAAATGAATATATAAATATTGCATTCTTATTAAAAAATAACAATATGAGATATATTCAACTAGATGGAAACTTTAGGTTATTCTTAACATGTCAGATGGTTTTTACAAAATCAGAATTAAAAGAAATTAATAATCTAAGAAAATATATTAATGGAGCAATAGTAAAGAACATTACAATAGGCAAGTTTAATGATTTAACAATAAAGTTTGAGCAAGGTATTTTACTTCAAATCATTGTTGATTCAATGATATATGAAAATTGGGTTATTAATCAAGATGTTATATGCTTGCCAGGTGGAGAAATTACTCATTTTTTAAAACCGCTTAACAAAGCCAGAAATACCCCAAAGTAAGCGAGTTAGTTTCGGGTTCTATTTTCGGCACCATTATTACCCTAAAAAACGGCTTATATATCCCTTAGTAGAGCCGAAAAGCGATGTAAACAATCGCTTTTTTTTATGAGTTTTTGGGATGGTTTTTGAGTGAAATTGACGTTTTCGGGGGTTAAATACATGAATTTCTAGGGGTGAGAGTGAACTAGTAACAACGAATCCGTGTGAACAATTTTTATGTTTTGTAGAAAAGATAAAAAATCAACACCTTAGAAGTATATGAGTGGTTTGTTGTTGAAAGTGAAAAACTATGAAAAACAGAAAAATATAGAAAAAACTGCACACCCTTGGAGCTTCTTGGAGTTTTGGATAGTAAATGCTAAATTTCAGAGGTATGAATTTCAAAGAACGCGGTGCAATAAATTTGATAAAGCATAATTTGGATTTTAGTTGTTTATACTTTCCTTACACATGTTATAATTTTAGTAACTTCTAAAATCTTTTGGGGGATATAGGAATTATGTGTTGTGAACGTATGAAAAATGTAAAATCCACGCTACGTGGATATTATCTCTTACTCATAGGTTTACAGTTTCTCATTAAGATGATAGTGTAAAGATGAGGTGATATGATGGATCCAATCAAAACGGGGAAGTTTATACAAGAGTTAAGAAAAGCAAAAAAATTAACACAAAATGATTTAGCGGATTTGCTTCAAGTTACAAACAAAGCAGTATCAAGATGGGAAACAGGAGAAGGGTTTCCGGATATTTTAATATTACCAAGACTTAGTGAAATTTTAAGTATTACAATTGATGAAATACTTAGAGGTGAAATAATAGAGAATCCCGAAAGCATCAATATGAATAATAAACAAGTCCTTATAGATGCAACCCAGAAAAATCAAAAAAAATACTTTCTATTTATAATTCCCATGATTGCAATAATATGCTCAACTATTATATCAATCCTCGTATCAGATAATTCTTCTATGATGATTGTCCTGTATTTGAATATTTTATTTATTTTGATAATTCTAATTTACTCACTTTCTGTTATTTATAAAAAAAAAGAAACTTATTATTCTGAAGAATATATTCCAACAACAAGATTGATTGTAAATCTATCTTTGATAGCCTTATCATTCAGTGCTTTTAAATTATTTTCGCCTTTCTTAGCTTCTTCAACTTACTATAAGCATATTGCGGAATATACTATAATCGGTTTGTGTTTGGGGTATATTATTAATCGCTTATTGATATCAAACTTATATAGTCCTTCTATTTACAAAAATACAGCATCGATCAGATATTTGACTCCAATATTAATCACTTTTGGTGTTGCAGTATTCACAATACCGGACTACTTTGGTTATTTATTAGAAACTAATTTTATCCTTATTGGATTAGCATTATCATGTATGTTTATTATATTTGGAGTATCAGTAGTTTTAAAGATTAAAAAGAATACATTAGAGGCGAAATTTATGGGAATAGCATTTATTATATTCCTTGGAATATGCGGTATTTACCTTTGGTTAATTATATATGGTATATTAGATAAATTGTTTTCTCCATTTATGTATATATCAGCAATAGTTCAAATTATTTCTTTACTTGTTTTGCTTATTATGAGTATATTACTTGTACTAAAAAAGATCAATTTAGAAAGATACTTCAAGAGTTTATCAGTGAGTATGACTGTTTTCACATTTATACTCTTCTTAAGATTTATTCCAATGAATATTGGATCAATTGTTGAGTTTCCATCATTAATTGCATCAGTTCCTCATAGTATGAAGCTGTATTTGTCAATAATGTTAATTCCCATCTGGAGTATTGAATTACTCACTCATGCATTAAGCAATAAAGGTAAGATTTCATTTAATAATTAACAATTATGATAGTATTTAAATTAACAACTTAGTGGCTTAATAAAGCCAAAAATAACATAAAGTAAGCGAATTAATTTCGGGTTATCTTTTCGGCACCATTACTACCCTAAAGAACTGCTTATATATCCCTTAGTAGAGCCAAAAAAGCGATGTAAATTATCGCTTTTTTTATGCATTTTTTGGAGTGTTTTTTGGGTGAAATTGACGTTTTGGAGGGTTAAATACAGGAATTTCTAGGGGCGAGCGTGAAGTAGTAACAACGAAGCCGTGTGAACAATTTAGATGTTTTGTAGAAAAGATGAAAAATCTGATACTTAGAATTACTTGAGTGGTTTGCAATCTAACACAACGAACTATAAAAAACAGAAAAATGTATAAAAAACTGCACACCCTTGGAGCTTCTTGGAGTTTTAGACAGTAAATGTTAAATCTCGGGGGTATGAATATCTATGACTGTGGAATAGAAAAATACTGATATATTTTTGCTGTTTATTGTTTTTTATTGCATGGTATAATATTTATAAATCATAAATACATTTTTTGGGGGCATATATGAAAGAAAAACACACATTATTAACCAGTTTGTTTAATATTATCGGAGGCATGATTTTGATAATGTTTTCGATTGGAAGTGTTGTATTTAGTTTTTTTTGGTTGATTGCCTTATATAGAGTTCAAGATCCAGAGTTATGGGTGATTATTGGTTTTTTGGGGTTTAGCATAGTTTTTACAGTGTTCCTAATATACTCATTAGGGCATAATATGTTTCAATGGACTATCATCGACAATAAAAAAATTAGATCAAGAAAT
>Ga0180007_10004541_pt1 | contig 14649 bp, 31 predicted proteins | sample MM_PC_MetaG_FD_121122 | JGI IMG/M metagenome (GOLD analysis project Ga0180007, IMG submission 121122) | Groundwater microbial communities from the Aspo Hard Rock Laboratory (HRL) deep subsurface site, Sweden - MM_PC_MetaG | ecosystem: Environmental > Aquatic > Deep subsurface > Groundwater... | reverse complement strand
CTCAAAGTACTGTAACTTCCTTTTATTGATGTAATATCTCCTCTCGGAACTTCATCATACCTTGGTTCAAATTTATGTTTATTTCCACCTTTATAACATCTCATTTTTTATCTCCTTTAATCTAATAACAACATAATTGCAAAAGTCATTAATGCAAGAGATGTTGCAATAAGTATTCCAACAGGTCCAAACAGTAAAAACAAGCTTATTGTAAGTAATAACCATCCGAACGCATATTTCAATATTTTGAACACTTTAATTTCTCCTTATTTTTTAGTGTAACACAAAAATTTGGAGGTGTAAACGTACACCCCCAAAGTTTTATCTTATACAATTTTGGGGAATTTCAGGAAACCCAAGTCTCCTTCTTTCTTTGGTAGCTCTGAATTTCCCTTTATTGAGTTTAGAAATTCTTTGTTTGGGAGTTAAAACATCATACAACACTTGTCTTTCCTCAGCTTCCGTCCTTTTGACTTCTTTAGCCTTCATATACAGTATCACCTCCTCTCCTGTTATTCAGTATCTACCATATCCACACCTATAAAATCACTGATGCCGTATCCACCATTTTTGCACAATACATGAACATCTACCAGCTTTAACTGTATACTTTCCAATCTCTTACCTGATAGTATTTTGAAAGTATTCAATAGTGCTATATTCTCACCTGAACCTCCACCTTCATAAGTCTCACCACATCTACGACATTTATATTTGTACGAAGCCTCTTTATAATTATCCATTTTTCACCTCCAAAACACTCTTTATGTTTATCATTCTCTCTCCTATGAGGGACTCCCTAACGAACACACATTTAGAAGTCGTTCTCACTATTTCTCTCCACTCAGGACCACCCTTATAATTGATATAGGCAGACATACCTCTACCCATATAAATTTTGTTCTTCAAGAGTCCAAGAGTCCTGAACCTGTCATTAGCTATATTCTGACGTATATAACCAGCCATTTTTTTGGAATCCTTGATCCTCTGTTGAGTATCCTGGCCCACCTGTAGTTCATCCTTAGAGGCTTGACCAACAACCTCAAAGTTAGGTTTACTGAAACTCTTGTGCTTCCATACCATCCGGGCAGGGAAGTCATAAATTGAATACTCACTTGCACCTCTAAACCTGCCTTTTGTAATGGTCCTGATGCTTATGATTACACCCTTGATAGAGATGTTCTTATTACCACGCACAAATGCATATTTCACAATGGCACCCACAACAATATCAAATACCCCTGTTGAACCTCTGCTATCACTCTTCTTATTAAAGAGGTTCTCATTAAAGGTACCATTCAGGTTCAGTCCCCACCTTCTTGCGAGGGAAAGGAGCATACTATCATTGTTACGATACCTGATAGCCTCCTGCATCATCTTGGTGGCATTTACAGAATTGCCATTCAAGTCAGGATGAACCTGTTTTGCTATATCACGGAACAAAGACATTTTTAAACTCCTTTCCCTTTCAATTTCCATTCAGTGTAACACAAAAAAAGGGGAGTGTAAACTGTTGAAAAATTCTACACTCCCCTCTCTCGTCCCCTCCGCCTTTTCTTACCTCTAACTATTAACTCAATTTCTCCTTATCACACACCGTGCAACGGTATCCTTTGGTTGTAGCATTGTGAAGCCTTTTGTTCTTACCGTATTTCTCATCCTGAAATTTGGATGCACAATTACAGTGCAAAACCTTTGTTCCACTAGCATTTCTTATGCGTCCCATATCACTTACCTCCTTCTTTCTCTAACCGCTTAATATTATTGAACTCTCAGATCAAGGAGGTGCCCCACTGTCTTGGACCATACTATGACCTTCATCAGACGAGATCATCGAACCTCCTTGATCCTGTACGTTTATAAACTCGGCCAGAGCAACTATTGACCCAAGAAACAAGACCTAACAGACCTACTTGGTAATTGATAGCCGAGAGAGTAAAAACAGTGTAACATAGAATTTTTGACTTGTAAATCTTTCTAAAAAGTGAAAAGAAACAACAGGACACCACGCCTGTCAGGTTTTTGAAATATGAGTTGGTGTTTCTCATCCCTCATTACGGCACCGCCATGGGATTTACCGAAACCACTCACATACCTCTGTATATAACACCTTTGTATGGGGTCTCTTTTCACTTATTACAAAGATCCACGAAAAAGATATGAACTTGTTATCCACCCTACCCTAGTGGACATTTAGCCGGCCTACTTTCAGTACCACCTCCACCCTATTCCCATCGCCTCGGATAAATAACAAGTTCAAGAATTTTGTTAGCCTATTGACAATGTTTTGGGTACTTAATAGGTCTTTCATACTTAATACATTGTCGGTTTTTCCACTTTGAAATGTTCCACTTCAAGAGGACCTATGATCTTAAAGTTTACAATTTTTCAATACAGGAAATTACATTAGGCACTTGATTATATAACCGTCATTATACAATCTTTATGTAGTATCAGACAAGCGGTTAACGCTTGTCCAGCTCCTCCTACTCATGGTAGGTGAGATTGTGTGGGGTTAACTGCGAAGACTGATGGCGCCTGGACGACCCAGGTGGCTTATAGCTTCGGCTTACTACCCACACATTTTTTTAGGTCTATCAGCATCTCCTTATAGGAGATGACTTACTGCCTAAAAATTTCTAACTCGGAATCTCCCTACGGAGTTTCCCACCGGTTTTAATACGAACATCACGACCGGTATCCAGATTAACACCCATCCAGCCTCCCCCTCTGGAAACATTACACAACAGTTTCACACGAGCGAGTTTGCCAGAAACCTTAACAATATAAGTCTTACCTATAGACACATCTTTCTTCAACATCGCCGTTCTCCTTTCTTTAAAGGTTGAAACAAACCCCATTATATATCAAAATGGAGCTTATGTCAACCCTCAAAATATAGAGGGTTGGAATTTTAGCCACGTCCGTGGACCTTGACAAGCTTGAAATTATCTTTGGTCAGGCTATTGGATACCCAGATAAGATTGGAAACGAACTTCCATGCGTTCTCTCTGGTCTTGAAAGTCCTGAAGGTATTCTTGTTAGCCATCAGGGTCGAACCGTTTTTTTCTACTGCGAAACCTAAAAGTGCCATATCGTTACCCTCCTTTCACAAATCGTTTTCCTCACACAAACTAAAAACCATCATACAACACCGAACTCAAAAGGTCAATCAATTATTTTTGTAATTTGGGGTGATATGTCAGGACCGAACTGACTCCTAAAGGGGTCACAACCCTTTGCGTTCCCACTTCGCCAATACCACCATATTTTTAGGTACTTAATAAGATTGGGAATCTTAATGGTTTTCTCCTTGTGACAAAGCTCAAGGATATACCATAAAGGTATCTTGGCAAATTGTCAAATGGATTCTCAACCTTAGTAACCATCTAAAATCACTTTACGTTTTTTGTGAAACTTGCTGACCGGTCAGACTTGGAAATGGTTGGTGGTTCAGGGTTAATACGGTCCTACACTTCACGCCGCGCGTCGCTTTCTCGGACCGTCTCACAATACACTTGTGAGTTTAGATATGTAAACCGTTAAAATGGTTATGTTATTAGTTACTCTCTCAACGAACTAAAGATATTGTATCAGACAACCCAGTACCTGTAAACAGAATTAATTCAACAAGAAATTCAGAGACTTACCAGATACAATATCAGAACAGCTCAACCACAACTTCAACTATAAGCAGGATAACATATCAGTAAGGTCTTGTAAAGATGAAATTTTCTTCAAACATTTCAGGTGGTTATATCTCTTGTTCAATGATATCAAGGGGTTAGACAGTCTCACAGTGTATCATGGATATAGACCTCTAACTGCTTGATACCATTATAGAAGGAGGGTGGAATAGGATCTGTGGGCATCTGAGATCAACGGAGGTAGACGAACCAGACCTGACTAAGGTCATAGTATGGTCTGGAACAGTTGATGCCCTCCTTGATCTGAGAGTTCAATGATTTCAAGCGGTTAGACTGGTGGGTTTCTTGACACTTCACCCCCTTTGTATTTGAGTGGTTGAGGACTGGCCACATCATAGTGGAGAACCCCTCAGATCAACGGAGGCAAACGATCCAGACCTGACTAAGGTCATAGTATGGTCCAGGTCTGTGGGGCACCTCCTTGATCTGAGAGGTTAATAATATCAAGCGGTTAGACTGGTGGGTTTCTTGACATATAAATTATAGACAGAGTTTTACATTTCGTGTGTAGGGATTTCAGACAGTTGACAGGGTCTACCTCCTGTGTTATAATGGTTTTAGTTTGTGAGAGGTTTTCAAGTGTGTAAATTTGTTCAGTAAGTTTTTTCGTTTACAGTGTTGAGTTTGTGTGGTATGATGATCTTAGTTTAGTTGATTGGTTAACATTGTTTCGTAACCATTTGAAAATATTAAATTCTTGGACGTTCCGAGAGGACCATGAAGAAGGTGAGTGCACCACCGGAGTAATGGTTTATATACCCAGAAATATTAACCCTTTACAAGTCTGACCGGTCAGCGATTTTTTAGATTGACATTGAGTTTCAGATGATGTATGATGGTTTTAGTTTGTGAGAGAGAAAATGTTCAACCTTCTGTCAAGGGTGTGGTACTCCTATAAAGGACCAAGACATACACAGGATAAAACAGAATGTAGCTGGTACCAAGAGACATTTAGAAACCTGGTAACTGTATCTAGAGTCCGAACCGGTGAGGTACCATACCTTTGATAGAGGGTTGACAAAAGATTTCAGATGATGTATGATGGTTTTAGTTTGTAAGAATTTCAATTTTTTGTTGGGGATATGACTCTCATATACCGTCCCTAAAGCAGCAAGGCATAACAGGAGAAAACAATACTGATAACGATTCCGGATAGTAAATCAGCGGAAACCTGGGAACTGCATACTCGGCGTTAAACGGTCCCTGCGTAGTCATATCCCTAACAAAGAGTTGAAATTTTGAAAGGAGTATAATATGAAAGTTTATACGGTCTTATATTGTGGTTGGGAAGGTGATGGTTATTTTATCATTACCTTTAGGAAAAATTTCAGGTTTATAGAAAGGGCCTTGAAGTATGTAAATGATAATATGACAAAAGAAGAGTATGTAATATCTGGAGCCGAACTACCTAATGACTCAATGAATGGTGACTACGGCTCACCTGGTTTTTACTATATTTATGAAAATGTAATATAGTTTACAAAGAGTTGAAATTTTGATGGTGAGGTCAAGGGGAAGAATAATGTACCTACTTGCATTCCTGCTTCCCCGGATACCCTGCTGGTGAAAAACCAGCCACCATCAAATTCTACAATGTTTTTATTCTAATCTTTTTACACATATCAACATGTGTAAGGGATCCTATCAACCTTTTTGAAGTGTATAAGGAGAATTAAATGGCATATAATAAAGGTTTGGACAAAGAATTGTATTTCGCCAATATCCAGAGTGAGGATGGCACTGTTCTTAGGGTGTCTGTATTTTCTTACAATGGTGGCGACAAGAAACTTCAAATTGGTCCCCGTGTTTACACCAAGAAAGATGGTGAAGAGGGATATCGTAAGGCTGGTCGTTTGACTGAAGGTGAAACTGAACAACTGGTTGACATCCTACCTACCATCCAGTCTTACCTTGTGACTGGTACGTTACCGGCGAAAATCTAAAAACCATAAAGGGTACCTGACCAATGGGGGAGGAGTATGGCATCCCTTTGGCTGGGTACCTTTTTTATTAGGAAGGAAAGGGAAACAAAATGAACTATATCAAGAGATTAGAAAAAGAGAACAAAGAGATGGCTGGGATTCTAGCAGAAATAGAATCTTATTTGCTTACTGATAAGTTCATGTGGCCTGATGATTATGTAAATGTAAAGGATATACTGAATAGGGTACAACCTAATTGGCAGTTATATAGAGGAAAAGGAGATTAATAATGAGGGAGAAACCGATAGTTACACTTGTAGGTGAGAATGGTAATGCTTTTAATATTATAAGAAGAGTTAAAAGTGCCCTTAGAAAAGCTGGGTATGACCAAGCATATCTTGATGGTTATATGGAGAAGGCTATATCAGGTGACTATGATAACCTTTTGAGGGTAACCACGGAGTATGTGGAGGTGGAATAGGGTCTGTGGGTGTATAGGATTGAGGAGGTTCAACGACCACGTCCAATGAAGGTCATAGTATGGTCTGGAACAGTTGATGCCCTCCTTGATCTGAGAGTTCAATGATTTCAAGCGGTTAGATATTATAAGGAGTTTATAGCTATGGAACTTACAAAGGAACAATTGGAATTATTAGAGTTGACACCCGAGGAACAAAAAGTGTATAATGAGTATATAGACCAGAGGGCTAAAGAAAAAGCTAAGAAGAGGTCTAAAAGAAAACAATCAAAAGCTTCAAGGAAGAGGAATAGAAGGAAATGAATATAAATTATATAAATTATTTAATATTATTGAATACCTGGCTTGATGGAATTACCCATACAGACATATGCAGTCTCGCTTTTTTCTTTACAATATCTATATTCGCAATATTTAATTATATTTCTGATCGTGTTTTGTTACCAAAGAGGGTAATATAATGGATTTATTAAATGTTAAGATTGCATACATGAATGATGAAGAATATGAATCCTTATTAAATATGTTAATAGCTAGTGGTGTTGATGTTCCTGATGTAAAGAATGACCTGGCTTTTGCAATCGAGGCTGATTATCCTATGATAGTATTCAGGGATATTATTAAAACGCTCACAAAAGATGAACAAAGGGCTATAACAGCTCATGAAGTCGCTCACCTTGTTGGTATCAAAGATGAGGAAGAGGCTGATAGATGGGCAATTTCTGCATTGACAACCGAAAAAGAAAAGGATATAATTATTTCCCAGTGGGAGTATAGACATGGACATGAATATGAAGAGGTAAAGGAAGATGAAAAGGACAAAACAGTTTGATAAAATTTTTAACAACATGAAGGTAGAGGCTCCTAAGGTATGGAGAATTACAACCTTTAGGGTTGTTCATAGGGATAGGAAAAAGGAAACCAACAAATATGCCTGTAGAAAGGTGGTTATCTAATGATATGGATAATGTATGTTATGCAGGTAATATTGGTAATATTGGTAGCTGTTCATTTTTACAATCAAGGATATAATGAATCTATAAGAGATATGGATTTAAAGATAAAGGAAAGTATAAAAGGTATAAAAAATGGAAATGAAAAAAACAACAGTTGAACAGTACCATTATGATGAGTTTTTAGAATATTTTGGCATTAAGAATGCTATAATGACAAAATGGGATAATGGAGAGGGTGTGGATATATACATTGGAAGAAAGAACTTACCGGATCTTAATATATCCCTTACAGATACTGATATTTTTTTACTCAGAAAAATGTTTTCGGATTTGGATTTTTAGATGTTTACATAATGATATTAATAGTTTAGAATATACCTAAGAGGGGTTAAGAAAAATGAATTGTAATAAGTGTGGTAGAGAATTAAATAGTTTAAGGGCAACCTTATTTCAATTAGACCCTTTTGTGGGTTCATAGTGTATAGAGTGTTATAACAATTACCTAATAGAGGAAAACAGGAGGATAAGGGAAAAAAATTGAAAGAGTTTGTTGACAAAGATGAAAAATGATGTTACCTTAGTTTCTGAGGGAGAAAATAAAAACTAAAAAGGAGGATGTGTTATGAACAAAGCAGAACTTACTGATTTTGTGGCAGAAGATACGGGCATGACCAAGAAAGATTCCAGACTGGCTATTAACAGTGTGTTAGCAGGAATCGAAAGAGGTCTTACGACCGAAAGTAAAGTAACCCTGGTTGGTTTCGGGACTTTCACCACGGTCGATAGAGCCGCTCGTAAGGGACGTAATCCTAAGACCGGAGAAGAGATTGACATTCCGGCAAAGACCGTTCCTAAGTTTAAGGCTTCCGCTTCTCTAAAAGCAGCGGTAGCAGGAACAACTGAATAAACCATGGTCTAACACCCATTAAAGAATACCGGGATTGAGTTCCCGGTATTCTTTGCTTATAAAGTTTACAATTTTATAAAACTATAGTATAATTGATAATGTATGAGATGGAGGGTAAAATGAAAATCAAAGGTTTGTCCAAAGAACAACTTAAGAAGAAGTTAAATTGTATCGAAAAGAGGGATCCAAGTTCCAGATGGGTTAAATACATTTTATATCATTTGAGAAAAATGGGTTAAGATTTAACTGGTGGTGGTATTGCAGTAAAATACTTGCGCTCCAAAGGCTCCGAGCGTAAAAATCATGAGTAGGTTAGTACCGAAAGTGGGGTAATCTCAAAAGGGTTATCTAATTTATAATGATCCCGTCCACACGGTAATGTGGGGAGCAACACTATAATGATGTTCTACTGTATCGGCGAAAATCCGGTCCACCAGTAAATTTTAACAAGATTATTATTAACTATAGAGTATAAAGAGGAGGTAAGAGTATGAGTTTCTTTGATGATTTAAGGGGATCTGTTGAAAAATTTATAGAGGAAGATATTTTGAAAGAATGTGGGGAAACAAAAGAGTTCCTTGATGAATTCTTAAAAAAATATGACTATGATTTTGATGGTGATTTAGAGGATTTGGTAAGTGAATTTGAAGTAAATATAAGGGACTTTGCTGATGAAATAGTATCCAGTATTGAGGACTTCAAAGATGATGTAAAAAATGAGTTGGATAATGAGTAAAAGTGATATATGGACCTTTATACATGAGCCCAAAAAGTTTGAAAACCTTATACTGAATAGTAATATAAGGCCCAAGCTGAAAAAGGCTTTTAAAGAGGTACCTAATCTTCTTTTATATGGAAAACCAGGTGTGGGTAAAGGCACCTTTACCCACATCTTTCTAAGAGAGACGGGTCTGAACTATATATGGGTCAATGCTTCTGATGAAACTGGTATTGATACCATGAGGGATAAGATTAAGTCCTTTGCTACCTCATTAGGCACAACAGACCTAAAGATTGTAGTCCTTAATGAGGCGGATTCTTTGACTTCTGGTCAACAGGGAGCACAAAAAATGTTACGCCAGACGATGGAGGATGTTCATAAAATAACAAGGTTTATACTACTTGCCAATTATGAGCATTTAATCATTCCAGAAATCAAATCAAGGTGTCAGGTAATAGAAATATCAGATCCACCGGGTGTTGAAATATTCAAGTTTTGTGAGGGAATATTGAAATCCGAAAAGGTGAAATATAATAAGGGTACAATATTACAAATTGTGGAAAAGTGTTACCCTGACATAAGAAAGACAGTGTGGACCCTTCAGGAGAATACAATTGATAATGTTCTGATAGGTTCTTTAGTATCACGGTCCGAAAGTATATTTGCTGATATATTGGGTTTGATAAAGAAGGGTTCTCTGGAAGAATTGAGAAAATATTTAAAGAGTAATGTCATTGATTACATTGGTTTATATGAGTTTCTATTTGATAATGTTGGGGATTTTAAATCTCCTGGAGATGCTATTATAGAAATAGGAGAACATATGTATAGGAATGATAATGTATCAATCAAGGAAATAAATTTTATGTATATGGTTGTAAAGATGATGAAATATGGGATTGTTTAATGGCAATGATTGAATCACATTGTAAATGTTGTAATAAGTATTTGGGTAAACCCTATAGGGAAGTACACAAGTGGCTGGATGAGTTCGCGGGTGTGTTTCCTATAGGGTTTTTTAATGATTATCACAGATCCTTTAGACATAATTCCTACGGAATACAAATCATAAGAGCAAGATGGGGTCTTGAAGCTGAGAAAGCTTGTAAATTGCATTTAGTGCAAGATGTATATGGTATGGGTCCTAAATGGAATATAGACATGGCATTAGGTAAATACCCAAAGGCTGTTATATTTCTTAATAATCTCAATAATATGGAGCCCATAGTACACCAATCTACTATGGAAGCATGGATAAAAGAAGGGTTTTCATTAGTATCTTTAGCCACAAGGAAATTGGTAAATGTCAGAGAATAAGGAGCCTACATTATTCACATATCTAAATCAAATTTACTATAAGACAAATAGATATGAGTACAGTAAGAAATTGGCTCCTGCCTACATGCTTTCCATGTGGCTTTCACATGATAATTCTTTGATTGATATTGTTAATAAAATTAATGGTTTACAATTCTTATTGAAAGATGATATAATATACAAGTATTATATGAACAAAGTTCCCAAAGGAAAAAGATGGATAAAGTGGGTGAAGAAAGACCCAAAGGACAAGGAATTTGATAAAGAGGTAAAGAAAGAAATGGAATCTCGAAAACTTTCCAAGAGGGAAGCGATGATGGTGGTTAAGTTTAAGGAGGGTATAAAATGAAACTTACATCAGAAAATGTGGAATTTGTATTTTTAGATTGTTTGTTTAAAGATGGTGAAGATAAATCGGACCCTGCTGTAGCTGAAGGCATTGTTAATAAATTTGGTTTTCATAAAAAGAGGTTAAATTCCTATATAGATGATATTGCGAACATGCTTCATCAACTGCCAAAAGAATTTCAACAAGATACAGGAGGTGGTATGTCATTCTTAAATGCTTGTGATAATTCTGATGGAGAACAATGGACAGGACTTCATAGAATAATGGAGCAACTTTTTGTTCTTGGAATAGCAACCTTTGAAGTCAAATGTTTATTACCCCGTGATATGTGGAATATTTTACCAGGTGGAATGCCATATTATGTGGTAAAAAATTAGGAGGAGAAATGATAGAGTATAATGTGAAGGTGTATCCAAATGGAGATAAAGCATGGTACCTGAATGGTAAACTCCATAGAGAAGATGGTCCAGCAGTGGAGCATTCAGATGGAAATAATTTTTGGTACCTGAATGGTAAATACCATAGAGAGGATGGTCCAGCAGTGGAGTATGCAGATGGAGATAAGTATTGGTACCTGAATGGTAAACGATTAACAGAGGAGGAATTCCTTCTTAATAAATCCAAACCAAAGCCATGTAAGGAAGATTTGAAGAAATGTTTGAAACAATTATTGGTATGCTTGGAGGAGGAAGAATGATGAAAGAAGGATATTTTGTTATAGTGCATGATATTGATAGTGTAGTTATTTGTTTTGTTCCGGATTCACCAGAAGCGGTACAATTGTTTAAGGATTTTAATACCAATATGTATAATGATGATAAAATACAAGATTTATGGAATGATTTTAATGAGTATCATGATAATGGTACTATAGAGGCATGGGCAAGTGGTAAATGGATTTTTAATGGTTATATAATCAAAGAAGCTTTTTCGGTATTTCAGTATTAAAAAAGGAGAGATGGTTTATGGAAATAGCAATTAATGAGTTCAAAAGTGTGTTAAAGAGAGCCACATTGAATTTTAGTATTGAATCGGTGCAATTAAAACTCTCTAAGGATAGAATAAAATCAAGTATGATATCGGAACATAGAAATGCCATGTCTTTTGTTGATATCAAAAATGAAGTGTGTAATGTTGATAAAGAGTATGAATTTAATTTCAATCAACCTAATAGTCAATTGATACCCTTTTTAAATTTTGGAGAGACAGCCAATATAAAGATACATGATGAAAAGGTAGTAATATCAAGTGGTAGGCAAAGATCCAATATACATTTTTGTTCACCTGAAATAGTAAGCACATTTGAACTTAATTCTAACAAGGATATAGATTATTTCATTACTGTAGATGTTGATGATGATTTTATAGAAGCCTTCTCAAAGATTAGAAAATTGGGTTCCTTATTTGATAATATATACTTCAATGTGGAAAAGGGTAAATTTAATATTGAGATATCAGATAGGTATAATCCATTTTCCAATGGTTTGAAATTTGACCTTGTAGATATAAAAGGGGTTAAAGATTTATCCTTGATGTTTGACTATAAAAATTTTGTAAACCTTATGAATGTTATTGGTGATAGGAATGAAAGTTTTAAGTTAAATTTTACATATATAGAAAATAAAGATATGGGCATGTTGGCGGCTGAAATTAATGAGGATAACAATATAGAAAAGTATTACTTGATGTCAAGGAATATGGAAAATAATATTTAAGATGTTTACAATGTCTGATTTTTGGTTTATAATAAACATAAAACAATCAAAAAAGGAGGTAATAGGTTATGAGTGAGTATTGGGATCAAACAGAAGAGGAAGTTGAGGATGAAGATGAAAGAGAAAATACATCAGGAAATCCTTATGTATTCGTAAACGGCTCTAGGGTTGATGTAGAGGTAGGAGCCAATTTTGCAGCTACAATCAAGGATATTGCTAAGAACGCCGGTCTTGGTAAGTTTAGGGTTCTGTTGAATGGTGATGAAATTCTCCCATCTGATGCTCCCGAATTTATAGGAGAGAATGACCGCGTTGAACTAAGAAAGTATGATGTGGCGGGTTAATTCATAGGTGCCTCCACTTCACCAAAGGCACCTCCAACCTTTAATGGAGGTGCCTATTTTATTTAAGAAAGGAGTCAAAAAAGGGAGAAATGGATTTAGATACTAAAATAAAGGAAACTGTATCCAATATGGAGTCTGAGTTGTCTACTGTAATCATAGATAACATAAAGACCGATGGGTTTTCTATTAGAAGTGGTAATAAATTATTGAGATTGGTTGTAGAGGAAGAAAGTCCTATCCCCTATGAAGATGAAATAAGAAAGGAATTAAAAACTAAAGTATCTCAAAGACTTCTAGATATTGGTATAGAAATGAAAAGAAGGTTGAATGAACTATCACAATATGTCTCTAAGGTAAAAGATGAGTATGAAGAGAAGAAAAGGGTTTTAGATTCTAAAATTAATTCTAATAATATTATGCCGGATGTTTCATACAAACATGCTTGTAAAGGGTTGTCTATTGTTAAAAGCAATAATGACAGCAATAGATATATGTGGTTGGTTCAAGGTGTATATTGGCCAAAGTATATAAACAATAATGTAATAGAACCAACATATTCAAAAAGGCTAATCAACCATGTTATATTTTTAATTGAAACAAGTGGTGATAGTATTATGAATGTTAGTGTAAGAAAACCTATAGGGTTGAGTACATTTGACCATTATCATAGAAATTGTTGGGGTGGATGGAAAATTCCTCGGAAATGGAAAACCCCCGATGATATTATAGAAATAGCAAGACAGGCTGAAGTTGTATTAGAAACTATAAATGTGGGTTCTGTAGCAAATAATTCTCCAAGAGGCTTAATGAGATTAATGACAATAGAGAAGCATAGTATACCAAGAGGTGTAGAGAATAGAGAAGATGAACATAAAACAAACCAAAGGTCTGAAAGGATAGGTATTGTAGATAACTTTTCAAGAGATGATACCTGGAGTGTATAATTATGATAGAAATAGAAGGGCTGGTCTGTGAAGAGGAAACTATTTATAAAACAGGAATTAAACAATCAGAGTTGTATATGGCAAAAAGAAATACAGGATGGAAATTACTAACTTGTCGAGAATATAATAAAGAAACAGAAGTTGTATTCCCAAAAGAAGATGGCTACGCTTTTGATTCATGGGAATGTCACCGTGTAGTTGAAAAGTAAAAAGGAGAAAAAATGTCTTTTTATGAGAGACAGCTTGAATTAAAACTGGATACAGATATAAGTATAACCTGTGTTGGCTGTGGTGGAATCGGATTCTGGGTCGCAAAATTTGCAGCCATGTCAGGAATAAAAACCATATTTGCATTTGACCCTGATGTTATAGAAGAGCATAACCTAAATAGATTGGATATTCCTGAAAGGTTTATAGGCAGAAACAAAGCAGATATGGTAGAGATGGTTGTTAAAATGTTGAGACCCGACTGTAATATTTATGCAAGACCATTTAAGTTTCAATCCTTTAATTATACAAGGACTGATTGGATTATAGATTGCACGGATAAATATAAGTCCCAGGTTGATAATTATAATATTGCTAAATCCACAGGGACCAAGTATTTGAAATCGGGATACGATGGGGAATCCTTCTCTATCAATAATGTTGTGGCTCAGTGGGGAGAAGCTGAAGATGGATATGTTATCACACCTTCTTGGGTTGTTCCTGCTACAATCATAGCAGCCTTAACAGTAGCTAAAGTAATGAAATATCATTCATCAGAAATATCAAGCAGCATTTCTGAAATGTTGAAAGAAGGGAAAGAAAATGAATATTGAAAAAGAAAATAGGACCACACAAATTAATATGTGGCTTAAAGAAGAGGAAAAAGAAATTAATGAAGCAGAAGAAGTACAAAAGGAAATAGAAGTCCGTTTAAGTACTGTGCTGAGACTAAACCAAATATCAAATGAAAATGAAAAGGCAGAAGTCGCAGAAGAGCTCGTTCCACTTGCGAATAAAATACGTGAATTTGTTTGGAGAATGAAACATGTAACATGCTCTTATAAGAATATGTTGGGTCGTATCGAGCTACCCTAATATGGAGTACAGGAAAGGAATGTGGGTTTTGCATGTGAAAGATTTAGAAAGGATAAAATGTCTTGTTATATCGCTATAAAAGATAAAAGAGGTGAATATAAACATTATGAAGTTAATGAAAATGTTTATTACTATATAAGGCAACTGGAATCTTATATAAGGCGTCCGGAAATGTCAAAATTAAAAGAAGTATATTGTGAAAGGTT
>Ga0180007_10004540_pt1 | contig 14653 bp, 16 predicted proteins | sample MM_PC_MetaG_FD_121122 | JGI IMG/M metagenome (GOLD analysis project Ga0180007, IMG submission 121122) | Groundwater microbial communities from the Aspo Hard Rock Laboratory (HRL) deep subsurface site, Sweden - MM_PC_MetaG | ecosystem: Environmental > Aquatic > Deep subsurface > Groundwater... | reverse complement strand
AAGAAAATTTGTTAATAACTACAACTACAAGAGACCGCATATGTCTCTTAATTATGTCACACCTTATGATGTCTGGAAGAGAGACCTTAAGGTGTGAACCTATTTCGAGACATCACACTAAAAAATTAGATTGTAAGGCTTATAGAGCTATTGGAAATGCTCTAAATAAGAATCCTTATTCTGATGTTCCTTGTTTTAAAATTGTTAAAAATGATGGTTCTTTAGGTGGATTTGCTTTGGGTAGCAGGGAGAAGATCAGAAGATTATCTAAAGAAGGAATATTAGTTAAGAATGGTAAGATAATTGATTTTGAGAAGAAATTGTTTAGGTTTTGACTGTTTTTAATATTGCAGCTCTTAATTGGTTAGAAGTATATGGTTTTTCTAAAAAATCTTGATAGTCTACTCCCTTTAAGAGACTATATCTTCTGTATACTCTTACTTCTGGCAATGCACTTGTTATGAGAATTTTTGGAGAAGGACTTTCTAACATCAACATTAACATTAAATCCATCATTGGATCTTCATCTCTTGCTTGGACAATTGGACGATAAGGTTCTAAAACAGCTACATTAAACCTTTCTCTATGTAATATTCCTTGAGCTTCTTCTGCTGTTTTACAATTAGTAAATTGGAATTCAGAATCTAATCCATCAATTTGCGCATCTGGATCAACGACTAGTATATTTAGACTCATTTATTTTTCACATAGTTGGGTTATACGAAGAATTTAAAAAACTAACGTTAGATTAATTTAAACAGAATACTTAAGTTTAATTCTAAAACTGAAATAGGATACTCTATTCCAAAATTGTATAAAACTGAAGGGTGTACTTCTCCAATATAAGCTATGTCTTTATTTTTATATGAAACTCTTCCTGTTCTTCCTTTGATTAAAGAAGGATGAGTTATATCTCTTATTTCATAATTTATTCCTAAGGAATTAAATAAAGAATCTAATATCTGTTTTATTTCTGTAAAATTTGCTTTTGAATGACATAAAGCAATTGCAATTCTTGTTGGTTCTTTATCTTTAATGAACACTTTTCCTATTTCAAATATATTTTGAGGATATTCATAATGTTTATTTTCAGATAAAACTTGTATTAGGTTTGGGATTAACCATGGCCTTAAAGCATTATGTTCCTTTGACTGACTATTTTCAATTTCAATGTATTCAAAATTAGTGTTCATCTTTTTGTCTATGTTTTTATCTGTTATAAAGTAAGTGCTTACTTCTAACAATCCTAAACCAACCAAGATATCTGCTATTCTGCTTTTAAAAATTTCAAATTGACTTTCTTCACCTATAGTTGAAATATTTGGTAATTCTGGTTCAAAATTTTCATATCCATATCCTATTGCTATATCTTCTATTAAGTCAACTTCATTTAGAATATCTGTTCTATATGCTGGTATTTTTACAAAACCTTTATGGTATTCATGACCCATTTTTTCTAAGAATTTTTTAATTTCACTTTCTTTTAATTTTAAACCAAGAAGTTTATTAACATGATCAGTACTTATTCTCATTGTTTGTGATTTTAAATCTGGTGTTATTATCTTCTTATTAGGGTAATTTAAATGCATTGAATAAATCTTTCCACCCATATCTGCAAAAGCTGTTACTAAAATGTTTAAAGCCTGATTTAAATCATTTAAATCAAAACCAGAACATTCTATGAATATATCTTTAGTTTTTTCTGTTACTTTTCCTGTTAGATTTGAGTTTATTATTGGAGTTAAACTCAAAATTTCTTTATTTGAATCTTCAAATATTGCATATTTTTTTAATCCTTCTATTAAATGTGCGTATTCTTTTCCTTTTGGATGATCTTTTAGAATTTGAATTCCTGTCATTTCTTTTTTAGATTCTAATGGTGTGAATTTTATTTTATTTGGAAATTCTGCTCTGAATGTTATTGGTAGTTTTATTTTTTCTAAAGGATATATTCCTATTGCTAATTTTTTTCTGTTTCTTCCTATTGTAGCATGAAGTTTCTCTTGAATATCCATCACTTCTTTTATTTTTTCATCATCAAATTTTAAGTCTTTTATTATAGCGCATGTTGTGTAGGGTCTTACTTTATCTACACTTTTATCTATTTTTATTATGTAATCTTTTTCTGGTTTGTTTACTATATATTTTGAATGTTTATTTTTAGTATAAGAGTTATATAATCTAGCTACACCTCTTAAAGACAATAAATCTGGTCTATTTGGTGATATTTCTAATTCTATTTCTTTAGAAGTTACAGATTCTATAGGAACCCCCATTTGATTAAATATATCTAAATCTTTAATTTTTCCTACAATCTTTTCAAATTCTTTTTTGTCTAATTTTAGATCTGCCATTTTATTTTTCTTAGTTGGTTAATATCATTTTTGTATAACTCTCTCATATCTTTTAGATTATGGAAATTCATGATCATCCTATCTAAACCAGGACCCCATGCTAATACTGGAATTTCTTTTCCTAACAATGGTTTAACAACTTCTGGTCTGAATATTCCTGCCGCAAATACTTCAACCCATTGTTTTTTTTCAGGATACCAAACATCTCCTTCTATGCTTGGTTCTGTGAATGGGAAGTATGAAGGTCTGAACCTAACTTTGTCAAAACCCATTTTTTTAGCAAATTCTTTTAAATAACCTATTAAATGTCTGAAATTAGCATTTTCATCTATAACTATTCCTTCTGTTTGATTGAATTCATTTAGATGCTTCCAACTTAGAGTTTCATTTCTAAAGCATTTTCCTGTTGCAAAGAATTTTGCTGGTAAATCTGATTCTTTTAATTTTGATAAAGTTTGAGCTGACAAGGCAGTTGTGTGTGTCCTAAGAACATATTTTTTAGCTAAATTTATATCCCATTTGTATTTCCATCCTTTTTCATGTTCTTTTTTAACACTGTATATTACATGCTTTGGAGCTTTTAGATTATGTTTTTTTATGTAATAAGTATCTTGCATTTCTCTTGCAGGATGATCTTGAGGTACAAACAAAGCATCAAAATTCCAGAAAGATGATTGTAGAATTGGGCCTGTCATTTCTTTGAAACCCATTTCTAACCATATTTTTCTTGTTTTTTTAACTGATTCATTTACAAAATGCCTTCTTCCAGGGTATATTGTAGGCACTATAGTTTTAACATCATATCTTCTAAATTCTTTATTTTCCCATATTTTTTTTGTTATTATCGAAGGAGTTAATTGTTCAATCATATCCATAAATTTCAAATCTTTTGATAATAATTCGTGTCCTAAAGATGTTAGAGAAGTATCTATACTTTTTATTGGTGTTATAGTTAAGAAATCTTTTCTATTTTTGAAAATGTTTAGTATTTCTTCTTCTTTTTTGCTTAAGTCAGTTATACTTAGTATTTGTTCTTTAATACCTTTTAGAAATTCTTCATAATCATTTGATTTTAAAAATTTAATTCCTTGTTCTGTTATTTTGTATATATCTTTTTTAATTTCTATTAATTTATTTCTTTTTAATAATCCAATACTTGCTCCAATCTCTTCTTTGTTTAAACTTGCTATTTTTTGTATTTCTTTTAGAGATTTTGATTTTTTTTCTATTGTTTTTAAGAATCTTTTTTCTGGTAGATCTTCTTTTAAATATAAAAATGTATTTTTTAATGGTTTTATTATGCTTTTAGATTCTGATTTTATTTTTAAAATATTTTTATCTTGTAACCACTGGATTGCCCTCATCACTTCTATTTCTGATAATTTAGTTGCTGATTTAATTTCTTCTAAAGTAGAATTATTTCTTAATTCTGGTAAAACTTTCCTTTCTAATGGATGTAGAGATTCTAAAATCTTTTGCATTTAAAAGAAATAGAGTATGTTGTTTTTAAAGTTTTTGTTTATATTTCTTCACATCGATGCCCTTCATTTTGAAGAGCGTGATCAACATAACCATACAATACAGTTCCAGTTGCTTCTTGAAGTATTTCTGGTGCTGTTGATTCAGCTTCTGGTTCTATCAACACCCCTTCCATAGAACAAGGTTCTTCATCAGTGAGAAATACATGATCTATTGTTAATGCTATAATCCTTCTAGCTTCTTTTCTTTTTTGGGGTGTTGCACCATATATATGCATTCTTAATAATTGTTTAGCTCTAAATTTTGTTGGTGCAGCTATTTGAGCGTGTTCTTCTTCTATTACTTCTCTAGATTCTTTATTAAAAATATTGTATTCTACAAGCCAGATTGGATAAAGAGTTGGATCTGCCATTTTATTTTTTGTTTTTAACCTATTTTTAAATCTTTTGTTTAGAAATTAATTTATTCACCAGTATCTTCGTCAAGAGTTCTTGATGTTTTTCTTGCAAATCCACCATTTAATGGAAAATATGGAACTACTCCGTAATCTTGACAAATTCTTCTAAAATCAGAATCTGAGCCACTCATAACATACCCTAATGCTTCTAGAGCTCTAGAATGTGCTATTGATTCATTAACTTTGTTGTCTTTTGCCATTATAATTTATCCCAGTTAGATTCAAACATACTGCTTAATGCCTTAACAAAGAAAGGGGAATTAACCCAGATTCCTGAATCATAACTTTCATGAGTGTTTTCATCATCATTTAACATGAAAAGTAATTCATTAGAATCAACTAAAACAAATCTTGCATTTATATCATTTATACTTTTAACATCAGCAATATCTTTTAATTCTTTAGCTATTTTTTCATTATCTTTATCTATTGGTGCTGCAATTCTTACTTTAATGCCTTTTTTTGATAGTTTTTTAAGAACGTGTTTTAGATTATCTGCTTTTCTTATTAAACCATTCTTGCTTGTTACTATCACAACAGATTTTTTTGATTTTTCTAACATGCTTATTATGTGATTATATAGATTAGTTCTTCCTTTTATTGAACCACTAATAGTTGTTGGATCAACATGACTAATACCGTTTTTGAATAGAACATTTAATTCTTTGTAGAAATTACTATTTCCTACTTCATCAATAGCTTTTACTTTTTCTCCTGCTTTTTCTAAGAATGTTTTTTTAACTCTTTTAATTACTTCTTCTGGTTTAACTGCAATGTATCTTATAGGTTTTCCTAATTTCATTACAATGAAACTACGTTTTTCTAGACTTTCTAGAACATCATATGCTCTTGATCTTGGCACATTGCTAATATCTGCTAATTCACCTGCTGTTGCTATACCTTTTGATAGCAAAGCTGTCCAGATTTTAGCTTCATATATATTCAAATCAAAAGCTGCTCTTAATTTCTTTATGAAAGATTCTTGAACTATCATTTTGTTGTATATTTAAAATGAACAGCTCCTTTATAAAGCTTTCGATTTATTATTTCTCTTTAGTAGTAACATTAATGGTATCTTCTTTTTGTTAATTCTCTAGCTATAAAAGCAAATACAGCAAATACTCCTAAATATGCCATTAGCATATAGAATTCATAGAATACAGACCAAAATGAGGCACCGAATAGTATTAACTTCTTAAGTACGTGTTCACTTATGACAAATGGGTTATAATTAGCTATCCATTTCAAAGATGTTGGTATAGTCTCTATTGGTAAGATTGTATTTGAGAAAAATAATAATACAAATGCTGCTGACATTGCTGCTAATACTACTGTTTCTTCTGATTTAAATAAATAACCTAGTAAAATTCCTAAGAATATGAATGCAGATGCCATTATAACTAAGAATATAGATGTGAATGGTAGAACTTGTAATAGTTCACCTCTTAAGATATAATATCCTTGGCCAAGTATTATTGCTAATTGTATTAGGATAATTATTAAGCAAGTTAAGAAAGTACCAATTAAAAATGTGACATCTCTTGTTGGAGTTATGAAATTTCTGAAGTAAGCTCTTGAATTTCTTTCTCTTATAACCATACTTGATGATAATAGGATTCCTACAAACATGATTATCAATGCTATTAGGGTAGGGAATAGGAAATTCCAGTGATTTCTTTTAACTGATATAGGTTCTATCTCTGTTTTTATAGGACTTACAATAGTTTCTGCTTCTGTTATAGATATTCCTTCAATTTGAGATACTATTTCATCATTTTTAGTTTTTAAATCATTTAGTTTAGATAAAATGTCTGATACAGATGTTATGATTTCTGCATTTTTTGATTGTATATTTGATTTAGCAGATTCTATTGTGGATACACTATTTATTTTTGTGATTAAATCGTCTATTGTATTTTCAACATTATTAACAATAGAATTGTTGTCATCCCCTAATAATTTTTTTATCTCATCTAAGTCATCATTAAGTTTTGTTATGTTTAAATTACTTGTATTTACATCAACATTCATTTCAGATAATGATGATGAAATTGAATCTGCATCTGATTTTGTTTTTTCTGTTGAAGAGATTGCAGTAGTTACAGCATCTCTATTTGAAACTAAAGAAGTTCTTGAACTTTCTAAGACATCTAAAAGTATTTGAGTTAATTGTTTACTTAACTCTGTTGATTTAACTTCTATTTGTTCAGAAATATCACCCATTACCATGTAAACAAGATTTATTCTAGAATTATCAACATGAAATATTATTGTACTATTTGTATTTGTTGAAATATCTGGTGGAAAAACCATGCATACATGAGCATCACCTGTTTTTACATTTATGATACAATCATCTTCAATCTCTACCTTAGTTAAATGATATTCTTCTTTAGAATTTAATTGTGATATTATAGAATCACTTAGTTCGTTATATGAGGGTGAGTAAACATTAATTTCTATATCATGTAATTGTGATGTGTTAAATGCTATACCAACTAAAAGAACTAGTACTAAGGGTCCTGCAAGAATTATTAAAGCAGAGCTTCTAGATCTGATTAATAATCTCAAATTCTTATTTATTATGTTTGGTATACTACTCATTTTCCTCTTTTTTATTATCTTCCTCTTTTATTTCTTCAACTTTCTCTTCTTTTATTTTCTTTTTCCTCTTTTTTATTTTCTTTGTTTCTATTTCCTTTTTTTTAAAAATCGAAACTAATTTTTCTTTTAAACTTAATTCTTCTTTTTTACTTTTTTCAGCTTCTTTTTTAACTCCTGCTTCTTCAATTTCTTTTTGGATAATCTGTTTTTTAGTTTGTATTTTTCTTGTTTGTTCTATTATAGCTGTGAATACATCCTCTAAAGAATCTTTTTTGTATATTTTCTTTAGTTGTTTTGGTTTATTGAATTTAACAATTTTTCCTTCATTAAGTATTGCAACATTATCACACATATTTTCTACTTCTCCAAGCAAGTGTGAGGTTAGAATTATTGTTGTACCATCTCTTTTTATTTTCTGTAAAACTTTAGCTAGTTCTTTTCTTAGAATTGGATCTAAATCCTGGGTTGGTTCATCTAGGATTAATACTTTTGGATCATGCATTAATGCACAAGCAATGTCTAACCTACGTTTCATACCAGCTGATAACTTGCCACCAAGAACTTTTTTAGCATGAGGTAAATCTACTAATTTTAATACTTCATCTATTCTTTTTTTAATTGTTTTATTATTGATTCCATATAACTTTGCAAAATATTTTAAATTTTCTTCTACTGTTAATTCTTCATAAAAAGAGAAACCTTGACTACCAAAACCAAACAGTTTGTTTACATGATTCATATCTTTGAATATATCTCTTGATTGAAATAGTATTTTACCCTTGGATGGTTTTATGAAACCTATTATCAGATTAAGAATAGTAGTTTTTCCTGAACCACTTTGACCTATCACACCTGTTATTTCACCATAAGGAATTTTTAAAGAAATATCTTTTAATACTTCATAATTACCAAACTTTTTTGTGATTTTATCAAGTTCTATAAATGGTGGTGCCGGCATATAATAAGACTTAATTTTTTTCTTCTTTTAAAGCTTTGTTTTTTATTTTTGAGTAGTTATGAAAGGTTTTTAAAGTAGCTTTGAGTTTGATTATTATGAAACATAATCTGAAAATAACTCTTTTATTAGTTTTATTTTTCTTAGTTGCGCAGTTTATTGGATTGTATGTTATTCATGTATACGAAACTAAGGAATTACCTTATAATATTGAAAGACCAGAATTTGAAGAAGAGACTTCTTATATTCCTATTATCATAGCAATTGCTATAGCTTCTTTTGTTGCATATCTTTTAGCAAGAGTTAGGGCTTTTAGATTATGGAAGTTTTGGTTTTTTATAAGTATAATCTTTTGTTTGTTAATTGCTTTTAGCGCTTTTTTTAATCAGATAATTGCTTTATTTTTAGCTTTGATATTAGCTATTTTTAAAGTTTTTAGATCTAATATAGTAATACATAATCTTGGAGAAGTTTTTTTATATGCTGGGTTAGCTGGTTTGTTTGTTCCTATTTTTGGTTTAACTTCTATAACTATACTTTTAATTGTGATATTAATTTATGATGCAATTGCTGTTTGGAAAACTAAACATATGATAACATTAGCTAAGTTCCAAACTCAGTCTAAATTATTTGCTGGTTTCCATATAACTTATGGGAAGAAGAAAGATGCAATACTTGGTGGTGGAGATATAGGTTTTCCTTTAATTTTTGCTGGTGTAGTTTTGAATAAAGTTGGTTGGTATAATGCTATATTTGTAGTTATATTTTGTACTATAGCTTTGGGATTATTATTGTTATTTAGTAAGAAGAATAAGTTTTATCCTGCAATGCCTTTTTTAAGTTTAGGTTGCTTTTTAGGATTTTTATTTAGTCTTATTTCATTTTAAATTTTTTACTTTTGCAAAGACATCTTATATCTTTTGGTATCTCGTTTTTAGATGTGTAGATTGCTCCACAAGATTCACATTTAGCTTCTGCCATTTTAGTATATAACTCCTATCAAAATATATTTTATTTGATTGAATCTAACTTTTGGATCTTCAAAAGAATTATTATCCCCCTTTGTTATAAAATATAAACCATCTTTGTCAAATCCTTTGTCTATAACCCTATGAACAATTAAATCACCATTTGTTTCATAAACTATGATATCACCAATTTGGATATCATTTTCATTCATATTGTCTACTGGTAATTCAAGGCCATTTGCTCCAACATCTAAGAGTGGATCCATTGAATTAGTGTTTGCGTAAGTTGCCCAAGTAGCTCCTTGAACGTCTATGATTATATAATTGTCATTTACTATGATCTGATCTTCTTTAATTCTATCTGCTGGTGATGCCAATTCTGAATTGCCATTAAAAGGAATTTCTGTAAAAGCATAGCTTGAAATAACAGAATTTGCTATCCAGCCTATTAAGAAAATTAATACAAAAATTAGGATAAATTTAGTCTTTTTCATAACTAAATAGTAGTAATAATTATTTATAAAACTTTCGGTTTTGAGACTATTTTAAAGTAGTTAAAATTTATTTTATCCTTATAGCTTCTAAAACTCTTGGAGCTGCTGTTTCAATTCTATTTAACTTATGTAAAGAACTAGCTAATTCTAGGCATTTAGAACTTTCACCATGATTTATAATAACTTTTTTAGGTTTAGGTGATAATCTATAAATGAAATTCAATAATTGATCTCTTGAAGAGTGTCCTGAGAAACCTTTTATATCATGGATTTCCATATTAACTTTTATTATATTTTGTTTTTCTCCATTTTGGAAGGCAATTTCTTTTTCCCCACTTTGTATTCTCCTACCAAGAGAACCTTCACCTTGATAACAAGTAAAGACTAGACTATTATTCTTATTTTCAGCTAGTTGTTTAAAGTATTCAACAGAAGATCCACCTACCATCATACCAGATGTTGCTATTATAATACAAGGTCCTGTTTCTTCTATAACTTCAATCATTTCTTTTTGACTGCCAATTCTTTTGAATATATCTGATAAAAATGGATTCTGATTTTTATGAAATATAGATTTTTTAACTTGATTATTAAAAAAATCAGGGTAAGCTGTATGTATTGCATTAATATCCCATACCATTCCTTGGATAAAAACTGGAATTTTTGGTATTAATCCTTCCCTAATACATTTTTCAATAATTAACATAACTTCTTGTGATCTTCCAACTCCTAAAACAGGCATTAGAACTTTTCCTTTTCTTGCTACTGTGCTTTTAACTATTTCAATGAATTTCATTTCACTTTCTTTTCTTGTTGGAACAATATCATCTTTTCCACCATAAGTGGATTCTATTATAACTGTTTCAAGTCTTGGAAATCTTATTACAGCTGGTGCTAATAAATTAGAAGTTTCATAGTTCATATCTCCAGTATACAATAAATTGTGTAATCCATTACCAATATGTAAATGAACCATTGAAGAACCTAATGTGTGACCTGCATTATATAATGTAATTCTAATATCTGGTGTTATATCAGTGACTTCTTCATAATTTAAACAAATAGTATGTTTAACCATCTCTTTGATATCAGTGCTTGAATATAATGGTTTTTGTGCTTCTTTTTGAGCAATTCCTATCATATCAAGTGATAAAAGGGATGAGATATCCCTTGTTGGTGCTGTGCAATAAACTGGTCCTCTATATCCATATTTAAATAATAATGGAACAATACCACAATGATCTAAATGTGAGTGAGTAATAATTACTGCATCTAATTCTTCTATTTTAAATTCTGGAACATCAAAAATAGGGTATGAATTCGGATTTGATAATGGTAGGGCGGTGTTTACTCCACAATCTAAAAGAACTCTAGATTCCGGTGTTTGTAATAATAAACAAGATCTTCCAACTTCTCTTGCTCCACCTAAAAAAGTTAATCTTACCCATTCGTGTTTTTTTTCTCTTATCCAACCGTCATATATTCTGTGACCTACTTTATTTAAAAACTTTTTTCTATAATCATTGTTTTCATATAGAACCTGCCTAATATTTTCTATTAATTTTGATCTTATTGATGGAGTTCTTTGAATTAAAGGAACCCAAAGAGTTTTTTTTCTAATATCTTTTAATAATTCTCCACTTTTTCCTATTGCTAATCCTGGTTTTTCAGATTCTATGATAACTCTTGATCTTTGAGGATCAAATATAATATTTGTTATGTTTGCTTCTTTAGGGAGAATCTTTTTTATTTCTTGTTCTGCTTTTTCTATTTCCATACATAAAGATGGATCTGGTCTAAGCTCTACTCTTTTTTTAATATCATTGACTATTTCTTTAATTACTCCATTATTATCTAAGAAAAAGCTCTTATTTTTTGTATAGAGTACAATATTTGCTCCTTCAAAAGCAAAGTCACTAATCTTTGCATTAGAGGGCAATTTACTTGAAATCTCATCCAATATTTTAGTCATTTTGAAAAAAGAGAATTATGTGATTTTGTAACTAATTTTTTTTGCATAAACTTTATTTACACCTTTATCTGTGATTGCATAAACATCAATACCATCTCCTGTAGCGATGTTTCGTTGTATTGCAGCATTTATTGCCTGAACTGCTAATTTAACTCCTTCATCTACTGTCATGTCTTCTTTGTAAAGAGTTTCAAAAACACCTATAGCAAGTTCCATACCAGAACCATCTGAACAAAATTTTGAGCACTTAGTTATTGAACCATCGATACCTATCTCATATAAATTAAAACCGGAATTTGAGTCTTTTCCACCCAGTAAGAATCCAACAATACCTGGAACCATACTTGGTCTTCTTATGTTAGAGTATGATAAACTTGCCAACATATTTGCTGTTTCTTTTACTGTTGGTTCTTTATTAGTCCTTATAGCTTTTAATCTTAATTCTGCTTTTATTATTTTTGTAATTAATTGAGCATCTGATACCAATCCTGCAATTGTCATAGCCATATTATCGTATATAGGGAAAACTTTATCTATTTCCTTGGAGGCTATCATATATCCTGCTGATGCTCTTTTGTCTGCTGCAAGAACAATCCCATTTTTGCATACAATGCCTACAGTTGTTGTACCTTTTTTAATTTTTATATCATCCATTTATGTTCACCAGAACAAGTTAAGATAGTAAAACTTTAATTATTTATAAACTTTTTGGTTGGAGAAGATTAATCTGGTCTTTTTTTACTTAGGTCTGAATCTGCTAGCATACCAACATGTAAATCTAATACCCTTCTTATCATTGCGTCTCTTGAAATTCCACTCTTATTACTACGATATCCACATGATACTGTTGATTGAATATTATTAGGACTTCCTGGAATGAATGTTCTTCCATCAACTATAAAAACAGGACCTAAATCAGCATAAAGTGCTTCATTAACTGTAATAGAACATGGATAAACTTTTCCAGGAGGAGAATATACTCCGACTAAACTTAGTTCACCTATTGGTTGTTTATTCTTTAATTCTTCTAAGGATATTGGTTGAATGTCTCCCATAAAATTTGACATTTTAATCTCTTTATAAATCTTTTGTTTTGTTACTACTTTTTAGAAATTATTATTTTTCTAACTTTATTTTTTAAATAATTTTCTTTTATTATACCTTTTATTACATCTTTAAACTTGATTTTTTTTCTTTTTATTTTAGTGAAGACTCTATTTTTATCTTTGTAGATTTTTTCCCATTTTTTCTTAAATATCCCCATGTGTTTTTTATCTTTTAATCTTGGTCCATAGTGAATTTTATAAGATTTTAATTTATCTTTTTCAGGTAAGAAATAGAAATAGGCATCTTTTTCCCATTTCCAATTAGAATCTTTTAATTTGAAACCTTCTTTTTCTAATTCTTTTTTAATAAATTCAAATGCTTTTAATAATTTAGAACCAATTATGTCTTTTTTTCCTTTTAATGGTTTTACTTTTAAGATTGTATAATCCTTTAATTTTTTAAGATCTAATTCTTTTTTTATAAAGAATTTATCTGATGGAACTTTTAGATAGGATTTACATAATTTTATGAATTTATTATATCTTTCTTTTGATATTGCTGCTGCAGCATTTCTTTCTTTTTGAACAGGGTCTATTATTATTAGTGGTGAATAGATTTTTGATTTGTTTAAAACATTTAAGATATCTTTATTCTTATGGTGTTTTTCTGGATCTAAAATAGTTTTTGATTTCCATTTAGATGCATTCTTTATCAAATTTTTAAATGATTTGTAATTAACAATTAATAATTCTAAAACATAACCTGAGAAACCTTTTATGTATGATTCTGCTCCATAAACATCATTTGCTTTACAGAATTGTTTTAAAAGCCTAACTTCGTTTGCTAATTTGTTATTTAGTTTTTTGTTTATATATTTTGCGTGTAATGGTGACATATCTGTTATGTTTTTTGCTAGTTTTGAAGAAGTGATATTCAAGACTGGTATAATCTCAAATGTTATTTTATTTTTTATCTGAAAATAATCTCTTGATCCGTGTAAAATAATTACTTTTTTAAATTTTTTATTTAAGATTTTTTTTAATTCTTTAGAAATATCTTTTTTCTTATATTTGTTATAATTGAATTTTGCAAAAATGTCAATATCATATTCCCTACTTAACCATGTATCTTTAGCAAATGAGCCACCAGCTACTGGAGTCATGTCTTTAGTTTTAATTTTTTTAATGAAGTTACTTACTTCTTTATTTAGGAATTTATATTCTTCTTTAGATGGTTGCATATTCAGAATTTATTTTGGGTGGTTAAAAATGTTTCGATTAAATTTATAAACTGAGGAAGGGGTGAAGGAATATGATTAGATTTGGCCCAGCAGGTATTGGAGGAGTAAAGGAAGCAGAGAAAAATTTAGAGTATTATAAAACATTAGGTTTATCTTCTTGTGAACTAGCTTTTACATATCAAATTTATATGAATAATGAGGATGCTAAAAGAATAGGCAAGAAAGCTAAAGAATTAAACATACAGCTAAGCATACATGCTCCATATTACATTAATTTAGCTTCTAAAGATAAAATAAAAATTAATCAGTCTAAGAAAAGAATTTTGTTATGTTGCGAAAGGGGGCATTATTTAGGTGTTAAATATGTGGTTTTTCATTGTGGATTTTATCAAGAAAGAGATAAAGAAGAGACTTATCAATTAATTAAAGAAGAAATATTAGACATGCAAAGATTTATTCAAAAACATAATTGGGAGGTTAAATTAGCCCCTGAAACAACAGGTAAGGAAACTCAGTTTGGAACTGTGGATGAATTACTAAGATTAAGAAAAGATACTGGTTGTTTTATGTGTGTGGACTTTTCACACGTCTATGCTAGGAATATTGGTAAAATTGATTATAAAAAACTGTTTAAGAAATTAAAAGGGCATATTCATGCTCATTTTTCTGGGATAACTTATACTCAAAAAGGTGAAAGAAGCCATAGACCAAGTGAAACAGAAAGGATTAAAGAACTATTAAAACATATTAAAGGAAAAGATATAACAATCATAAATGAGAGTCCTGATCCTATCAGAGATACTGTAAAGACAATTAAGATGTTTTCAAAATTTTAGCAACAAAGAAACCTTCTGTGTCATTGTCTTGAGGCCAGATCCTTAAAACTTTTTTTAGTTCGTTATTATCTGAAATAGGTTCATTTCTTTTTATTTTTAAATCAATATTTTGTAATTTAGCATTTGGATAATTTTCTAATAAATGTTCTACTACTTTTTCATTTTCTTCTGGTTCTAAAGAGCATGTAGAATATACTAAAGTGCTGTTTGGTTTTAGATTATTAAATGCTGTTCTTATTAATGATTT
>Ga0180007_10004539_pt1 | contig 14653 bp, 12 predicted proteins | sample MM_PC_MetaG_FD_121122 | JGI IMG/M metagenome (GOLD analysis project Ga0180007, IMG submission 121122) | Groundwater microbial communities from the Aspo Hard Rock Laboratory (HRL) deep subsurface site, Sweden - MM_PC_MetaG | ecosystem: Environmental > Aquatic > Deep subsurface > Groundwater... | reverse complement strand
TTTTGCCCGCCCGAGCGAAAATTATCAGAAATCAGCGTCGGGATTTTCGCGGAAAAAAGTTCGGATTTTGTTCAGGACAGACAGCCATTTAGGACAAAACGAGTTTCCCGCCTCGCTCGGGGCTTCGCCCTTCGCTTCGGCGGACGAATTTTCAAACAATTTCCAAACGAGCCAATCTTTTGTCCCGCCAAAGGCGGGACAGTAAAGCGGAAATTTTCTGCCCAAAAGCGATTACAAATTTAATCAAATAAAACTATGACAAAATATTTTCTCTACGCCAGAAAATCAACAGACGAGCCGGATAGGCAAATTCTTTCCATTGAAGCCCAAATAACGGAATTGAAAGAATTTGCCGAGCGGGAAAACTTGAATGTCGTTGAAAATTTTATTGAATCGCAGACCGCCAAAATTCCAGGCCGTCCGATTTTCAACGAAATGATAAAAAGAATTGAGTCCGGCGAAGCAAATGGAATTTTAGCGTGGCACCCCGACAGATTAGCGAGAAACAGCATAGACGGCGGACAAATTATTTATCTCATAGACACAGGAAAAATTACCGCGCTAAAATTCCCGACATTCTGGTTTGACACGACACCGCAGGGAAAATTTATGTTGAATATCGCTTTTGGGCAGTCCAAATACTATATTGATAATCTTTCAGAGAATGTAAAAAGAGGTTTGCGGCAAAAAGTCAGACGGGGCGAACAATGCGGAGTAGCGATCACCGGCTATCTCAACGACAAGATAAATCACAAAATTATTCCCGACCCGGAAAGATTTCCGCTTGTCAGAAAACTTTTTGAGCTTTACTCCACCGGCGAATATTCTCTGAAAGATTTAAGAAATAAAATGACTTCTTTGGGCTTGATTAGCCGAACCGGCAAAGTTTTTACAATTTCCAATATCCAGATGTTTTTGAAAAATCCTTTTTACTATGGAGCTTTTTATTTCAACGCTGAACTGCATCAAGGAAACCATAGGCCAGCGATTGCAAAGAAACTTTTTGACAAGTGCCAAGAAGTGATGAAAACCAAAGCCCATAAAATGAAGCGAGGCCAAAAGGAATACATTTTCCGTTCGCTTTTGAAATGCGGCGAGTGCGGCTGTTCCATCACTTCGGAAACGCACAAAGGACACAATTATTATCGTTGCACCAAAAAGAAAAATACTTGCTCGCAAAAATACATTCGCGAGGAACTTTTGGCCGAGCAGATTTCAAATCTCATTCAAAAAGTTTCTTTGCCTTCGGCTTGGACCAAAAAGATGATTAAAGAATTAGACAAAGAAAAAGAGGAAAATATCCAAGCCGAAATGACGTTCGCTCAAAATCTGAAATCTCAAATAGCGGAACATGAAAAAACTTTGGACAAACTTTTAGACCTTCAATTATCGGGCATGATTTCTACCGAAGAATACGCCGCCAAAAAACAAAAAATTCTCAATCAAAAAATTGATATTTCCGAAAAATTGAAGGATTTTGAGCGAAAGGGCAATCGCTGGCTCGAACTTTGCCGGAACTTCATTTTAACGGCTAATCAAGCCCAAATTGCCGCTTTGCGAGGAAATTTTTCCGAAAAGAAAAATTTCCTGAAAAAGATTGGCTCGAACCCGCTCCTGCGGGAGCGGCTGGTTTTTATAGAATACAAAAACCCTTGGAAATTGCTTGAAAATTCGTCCGCCGAAGCGAGGGGCGAAGCCCCGAGCGAGGCGGGAAACTCGTTTTGTCCTAAATGGCTGGGGAGGTAGGATTCGAACCTACGAATGACGGCTTCAAAGGCCGTTGCCTTACCGCTTGGCTACTCCCCAAAAATAAGTAATTTAGTGATTAAGTTAATTAGTGGTTTAGTAAAAAGTGATTGAGAAGGTTAGTGATTTAGCTTTGTTTTTAATTTTGCGATAAATGCATTAATACCCGCTGCCAGTCCATTGTATCTTTTATATAAACCTTCAAAAGTGGCCTCGTCTAAATAACCTAAATCTTTGCTTAAAATCAAATAATAAATAACTTCTGATAAGGAACCGCGCGAATTATAAGTAAAAGATAGCAATTCTTTTGTAGTGTTTCTCCCCATTCCTTCCGCTATATTTGCCGGAACCGATACTGCGGCTCGTCTTATTTGAGAAATTAAACCAAAAATCTCTTCTTTTGGAAATTTTTTTGTAACTTTATAAATTTCCAGTGCCAACCAATGCGCCTCTTTCCAAATGTTCAAATCCTGAAAAGATTTTATTTGCATGCTCAATCACTTAATTACTTATCCACTTAATCACTTGTTTGATTGTTCCCCTATTAATTCCACAATAACCAACTCCAACGGCAATTGCGGCAGGACGGCGGATTTGATTTCGTTTTCCGCACGGATGAAAAGTTTGATTGCGCTAATTAATGTTTCGCTGGAAAACTTTTGCCCCTGCTCCAAAAGAAGCTTAAATTGTTCCTCCGTCAATTCCGGCGCCACCAGCTGGCGCATTTGCGCTTTGGCCGCCTGGTCTGTTTGCTGGCCGCCATAGGAGCGCAAAATCATCATTTTGCGCAGATAATTTATGAACGACTTGGCAAACTGCGCCAAGTCATAGCCCTCGCCGGCAATTTTATTGATAAAAATAATCGCCCCGCGAACATCTTTGCCGATTAAAAGATTAGCCATTTCAATCACCGCGGAATTGTCGGTAATGCCCAAAATTGTCTGCACTTCCTCCAGTGTTATATCTTTGTCCTCCATGGCCATCACCTGGCCCAGCAAAGACTCGGCGTCGCGCGCGCCGCCCTCGGCGTTCAACGCAATCAATTCCAGCGCCTCTTTGCTTATTTTCACCTTTTCCTCTTGGGCGATATATTTTAAACGTTCGGTAATTTTTTCCAGCGTTAATTTATGGAAATCAAAGCGCTGACAGCGTGAAATTATGGTCTGGGGAACTTTATGAATTTCGGTGGTGGCCAAAACGAAAATAGCGTGCTCGGGCGGCTCCTCAAGAGTTTTCAGTAAGGCATTAAAGGCTTCCCGCGTGAGCATATGAACTTCGTCAATAATAAAAACCTTGTATTTCAGCCGCGTTGGCGAAAACTTAATGCCATCGCGCAACTCTCTTATCTCATCAATGCCCCGATTTGAAGCCGCGTCAATCTCTATTAAATCCAGCGCCCGGCCTTCGTTGATTTCCTGACACGCTAAACATTTGTTGCAGGGCTCAAAATCTCCTGCCCTGAGCGAAGTCGAAGGGTTACGGTTTTCGCAGTTGACTGCCTTAGCCAACAATCTGGCAATGGTCGTTTTCCCCGTGCCGCGCGGTCCGCAAAATAAATAAGCATGCGCCACTTTACCCAAACACAGCGCGTTGGTCAGCGTGCGCACCACGTGTTCCTGGCCGATCAACTGACTAAAACTCCGCGGCCGGTATTTGCGGTATAAAACGAGATTTTCCATAAATCCCAATCATAAAATCCAAATGACAAATCAAGCTCAAAGCCCAAAATCTCAATTTGCCCCTCCCTCTCCCTCCCCTTATTAAGGGGAGGGTTGGGGTGAGGTTATTTAATATTTGGATTTTGGATTTGATTTGCCTGCCCCGTTGAATCCGAAGGATTGTTCGGGGATATTTGAGCTTTGACATTTTACGCCTTATTTAATCTCATCTTATCTCAAAAACCAAAAAGGCGCAACATTTCTGAAGCGCCCCCATTAACAGATCTTGATATAACCATTTATCTCTTAAACACGAACAACTTATACCCCAAGAAATTCCAGGCTAAGCCAATTACTGTTCCGCAGGCGGCGCCCACAGTCGCCCAGAGCTTGGCGGAAATTCCAAAATGAGGCCCCCAGACATTAACCACCAGACTGGCTATTAAAACATTAATCGCAAAGCCGATAATACTGACCAGGAAAAATTGCAGGACTTCCCGACCGGCGCCTTTTTGTTGCTCTCCGGGCTGCGCCAATTGAGGAGGTTTTTTAAAAGTCCAATGCTTATTCCAAAAATAACTGTTGACCACGGCAACCGCGAAAGAGATGCCTTTGGAAACGGAATAAAGCGGCCCGCTGCTGATATCAATAAAAAATAACAGCAAATTAAGCACCCCCCAGTCAATTAAAGTATTGAGCCCGCCGACCAAAATAAACTTGGCGGCCTGATAAATAAATTTAATTTTTTGCGCGATTAAAATCGCCAAAAACATGCCTATCGCCGAAAGAATCGGCAAAATAACAAGCAGGCTCAGGACATAAGGGATTTTATACTCGGACTGCTTGATTATCGGCAAAGCAAGCAAAGCCAGAAAAAATCCGATTATCGCTGCGAGAAATAAATCCTTTTTAAGAACGCTTGCTTTTTGCGCCTGCGCCGACACTTCAACTGGTGGATTTTGTTGCATATAGAATTTTTTATTATTTTTTATTATTTATATTATACCTAAATTTTATAGCGTTGGGAAATTTCCTGCTCAACTAGCTTTCTTTCACGGCCGTATTTCATTTGTGAAAGCTCAGTCAGGGCGGCAATCATTTCCCTGTTTTCAGCCGGCGGCTTTCCAAAAGTCAAATTAAAAGGCTTGGAAGTCAGGCTGTTTATCAGCAGTTTGGCGTAGGCAATAAAATTATCAAGATTAATCAGGTCGCTTTGATCAAAAACCGGCGCAAATTGCTTAACTAAAAATTCGGCGTCTTCGGCCCCGACGCGAAAAGAAATTAGCGAGCCGACATTGCCAAAAACCGAATCGCGGATTTTTTCTGGCAGCTGCTTGATATATTGGTGAGCAATGGTCAGACACAGCCGGTATTTACGCGCCTCCGACAAAATAGTGGAAATGCTGTCGGTAGTAAAGTTCTGAAATTCGTCAATATAGAGATAAAAATCCGGGCGCAGCTCTTCGGGCGTGTCAATGCGGGCAAAAGAAGCCATCATTAATTTGCCCACAATTATTAAGCCTAGGAGATAAGCGTTTATGTCACCCAGCCTTCCTTTACTCAAATTAACTATCAGAATTTTTTTACCATCCATTATTTGGCGGAAGTTGAGCGAAGATTTGCTTTGCCCGATAATTGGCCGCATAAAGTCATTGGCGATAAAAGTGTTGAATTTTGAAGTGATATAGGGCACAAGATTTTGCAGGGCTGCTTCGCCGCCGGCTTTTTCGGCTTCTTTAACCCAGAAATCGCGAACCACGACATTGCGACATTTATCCAGCAACTTCTTGCGGAAAGCCGCATCCGCCATAACGCGCGGCACGTCCATTAATGTTGAGCCTTCCGTGGGATCATCCATCAAAAGCAGCAGAGCGTTGCGGGTATATTGTTCAAACAGCGGCCCGCCGGTCGTTTTTAAATCATATAATTTATCAAAAATATTTATCAGCTCGTTGACTATAAACGTTTTTTGTTCCGGATTAGCCGGGTCGTATTCCAGCATATTTAAACCCATGGGCCGCGCCAAATCCGCCGGGCTGAAATAGACGACATCCTCGGCCCGCTCTTTGGGCACGCAGCCCAGAGCGTATTGCGCAAATTCTCCATGCGGATCAATTATTCCCACGCCCTCGCCGTTTTTGATATCCTGAGCAATCATGCCCTTCATAAAAGAAGTTTTGCCGGTGCCGGTTTGGCCGACGATGTAGAGGTGCCGCCGCCGGTCGTCCTGCTGCGTACGCACCACAGTTTCCTTTCCGCGATATTCATTTTTGCCTAAAGTTAATCCCTGCGAGGGCATGCCGGGCGGCGGAGCGGCTTGTTTGGCCCTGATAAATTTTACCTTGGGAGTTTCAACTTCTGTGGTCGGAAAGTGATATATTGACGACAACTCCTCGGTGCTCAAAATCAGGCTGTGACCGGGCTCAAAAATCCGGAAAGAAAATGCGTAAAATATTTTTTTTAGGGCCCGGCCGGGACTAGGCCGGACGGCCTTAAAATTATTTAAATTGGCCGAATTAAACTGGGCGAAAACGCTTTCCAGCTGCAATAAGCACTGCTGAGCCGATGCATGATCAGCTGCGGAGGCCACCAAATTAATATTTGCCTCATAAACCACCTTGCTGGCTTTAGTTTCCAGCGCCTTTATAATTTCTGTATCCAGCGGGGTCGCGGTCTGGGATGGCTGATTTTGATTATAATTACCCGGCTTGGCCAACGGACCGCCGGTCCCGCTCGCTATATCGGTTAAGCGAAAAAACCAGTTGCGGTCAGTTTTTAAATTGGCCTGGCTGTACGATTTACCGCGCTGCATTTCGCGGGCAATTTTCAAAGACGCCTTGCGCCAGTTTTTTTCTTTGGTCGGCCTGATTATCAGCTGAATCGCCGCACCCTCGCCTTCTGTCCCCAGCTTGCTTAGCGCGTTGACGATTTCATTTAAAGGATCTGTTTCCAAATTTTGGTATGTTTTAATGGGTAAAGACCGACCACGCGTTAAAGCCAGGCAAGAGGCGAAACTGACGCCTTGCGGATTAAAAATATTATAATCTTCAACCTGACGGACTTCGGCGCCCGGGAAAAAACCGTGGATTTGTTTTTCCATTATTGAACTTAAGCGCCGCGGGCAGGCCACATAAAAACAAATTTCTTCGCCAATATGCGGCACGGCCATTTCAAAAACAAAAACCGGCTGACCATACCAAAAAGCCTTCAGGCCTTTATCTTTTAAATTGCTGAGACTCGCATAAAACTGTTCCATCACGGCAACCAGTTCTTTGAAAGATTTTTTGCCTTTGTCATCAGCCGAAATTTTTGGCACCGAAACCAAAAAAAGGGACATATTCAACGCCCTGATAACCTTTCCTTTGCCCTGCATCAGTTTTATAACCAGATAAATTCCCAAAAATAAAACAATGGCTACCAGCACCATCGCCAAGGGAAAAAGTATTAAATTAAGATTAAAATCCTCCATTAAATTAACCAGTTGTTCAATTGGTTATTGATCAATTAAACAATTAAATTTCTTCCAGCTTCCCCTCCTCTACCAACTTTTTATGAAACTCATCAATTAAAGTATCGTGAAATTCGTCTAAGAGATATGGACTATCCAAATTGCGCGCCACTTCGGTCGCGTGCGCCACGCCTTTAGTAAAAGCCATGTCCACCAAATTTTTTAGCTGTCGATTTTTTTCAACGCCGCTCAATTTGGCAGCATCAGCTTGGACCTGAACGAGTTGCGACTGGCTGGCTGATGGCGGCGCGCCGGGCTGCGCCGTCCCACCGGAAACAACCATCTTTTCCTGACCAAGAGCAGTCTCTGGCTTTTCTTTCCGAGCCGCTTCCCGTTTTTCTATGAGTTGCCTTTCCAACTCCAAAATTTCCTGTTCAATAGGTTCTGCTTTTTCTCCGGACGATTCCGGCGACAATGGTTTTCCTCCAATTGGCTCGCGGTATTGGTCGGGCATATTAAAAATAAAAAATTAAATATCAAATATTAAAAAGTAAAAAATGTAGAATTTTATGTACTTCGCCCTTAGCGTCCCGCTCAGCGGGAGCGCTTGGGCGAAAGTTTTTCTGGTTCTCTTTTGCCGGTGCAAAAGAGAACAAAACTATTTACTAATTCAAGCATTCAGGCCGGCAATAGCCTGCATTTTAGCAATGGCGCTTTCCTTGAATTTGGAAATTTCCTCCTTGATTATTTCTTCAAAATTGGGCAATTTCGTTTGTAAAAAAACCAATGTTTTTTGCGGGCTTTTGGCGGATAAAACCTTGTCAAATTCTTCTTTGTCCGCTTCGTTTAGCTCGCCCAATATCCGCAGCACTATATTTTGCTGAATCAGATCGCCGATTCTCGAAATCAACTCTTGCTTTTTGTTTTCGGGCAAATCCTGCAGGCCCAGCTCGTCAATTAAATTTTTCTGAAGAAAATCTTTTGAATCCATATATTTTTATTTTTTTATAAATTATTTAAGTTTTAAATTTTTAAAATGCGTACGCCTATTCGGCCGTCCAGCGCAAGAAACTGTCAATGGTTCCGTTTTTTAGCCTGTTGACAAAAGAAGGATTGGCTTCTAAATTCATCCTTACCCAATTGGCCAATTTGGCGTGGTTGAAAAAATCCAGCTGCGTATAAGTTCCAAAAACACCGGAGCCGGGCAATTTGTACTTTTCCGGAAAATTTTTGTAAGCCTCTAAAATTTTATTTTCGTCAGCCAAATTGGGAATATCTCTGAACTGATAAAGCAAATCATTAAGCGAACTGTTTTTAACTGCAACGTAGGAGCGGTCGCTAAGACCGTCGAAACCCAATCCCTTCAAATAATTGTCGGCGGTTTCCAACCGCTTCAAATTGTCGCCGGCGACCTGCTTAATTGTTTCCTGTTTTTCCGGAGACAACTCATCCCATGATTTTTCTGCTTCAATATAGGGGGCTTTTGGCGGCTGATCGGGTGTTAATTCGGTGGGCGTAAAATTTTCAGAAGGAATAGCTACTTTTATTTCCGAAGTTTGAATAACATTATCCGTTAAATTTTTTGCATCAGTTAAATTTTCTGCTGCCACTTTTGCACCTTTTCCGTAATTGCTGATATTTTCTATTTGTTCTGGCGTAAGATTTTGCGCTTTATTGAACACCTCAACGAGCCTGTCTTTGTTTTCAAAAAGACCGCCGATATTCAGACTTTGGCCCGGTTGTATTAAATCCGGATTTTTTAAACCAAGAGTTTCTGAGGCTTGCCGCTTTAACGCGTCAATAATGTATGTTTTTTTAGTGGCTATTTCTTCCGGACTGCCTTCCAAACCGTCAAACAACCCCCTTGCTCCGGCCTGCTTTTCCAGTATTTTCCAGACCGAATCGCCCTTTTGGACAATAACCGTGTCTTCAAATTCAGGAACAGCTTCAGGAACAGCCGCAGCCTCCTGAGATAAAACAGCAGTTTCTGGAGATGGTTGAACCCCAAGCGGTAAGGCTTTGCCGCCCGGCATTTCCGGAGTTTCTCCTGCGGGCAAAGAAGTTTTTCCTGTTATTTTTTCCGGCTGGCTTGGCGCGCCGCCGCCGGCAGTGCCCCAAATATTGTCAAACATTTTGCCCGCTCCCCACGAAGCCAAACCAGCGGTTCCGGCGATAACTGCCGCCTGTCCTACTCTCTGCCATTTTTCCTTTTTAGCCTGTTTGGAAATTTTTTCGCGAGCAGCGCCTGATTGAGATTTAACGGCCTCTATTATCTTTTCCAAATTATCTGCTCCGCTAATTTCCTTGACTGCTTCGGTTTTTATCCGCTGGGTTGTTTTTTCTCTCCCTCTTTTTATTATTAATTTTTCATAAGCTCCACCCGCCAATCTGCCCGCAATTGTGCCCAGCGCCGCGCGGCCGAGCCGATAGCCAAAATAGGTCATTGCCGGTATGGCGGCTCCGCCGCCGACAAAAGCAACCCCTGTGGCCGCGGCCGCGGCAATTGCCCATTTTTGCGTGTTGGGCATTTTTTGCCATTTATTAAACGCCTTGCCAAAAATGCCTTTTTCGCGCTGCGACAAAAGCCTAATCCGCTCTTGGTTTAATTTTTCATTTTCATCAAAAGTAATTTTTTTAAAAACTTCAAAAGCGTACTCTTTTATTAATTCCTTCCTTTTTTCAGGACTTAAATCTTTTTGACCGGACAACTCGGCCTCTTTTTGTCCCAGTAACGATTGGCCGTATTTGATAGAAGAGGCCTCGTAAGCATCTTTGATTCCCTTCAGCCTTTCGTAATTTTCCACAACTTTGGGTTTTGATACACCTATTTTACTCCCTTGTAGTCCCAGCACTGTTTTATAGGTTTTCTCAACCTGTTTTAATTCTTTTTCAATATGCAAATATGCGTTACGTTTAACTTCCAAATCTAATTCCAATTTGCTTTCCTTACCTTCTTCAACTTTTTCTTTTTCCTCTGTTTTTTCAGACGGTTTATGTTCTTTTTCTTGCTCTGTCTTTGATAAAACTTCGGCTGTTTCGGGCGTCGCTTCTGTTTTAATCTTATTTTCTGGACCAATTTTACCCGAACTATCCAAATATTCATCAATTTCTTTCTGTGACTTTCCTATACCCTCTAAAAGCTCTTTCTTTTCTTCGGGACTAAAAAACTTATCGGATTTTTTACCTTCCGTCTCGGCTTTAATTTCTATTTTTTTCGCAACCGTTGCTTCTTGTGTTAAATCAACAGCCGGCTCTGCGGTTTCTATCTCTTCTTTGACTTGTCTTGCTTTCAGAGCCTCCTCCATGGCAGTTAGGGCTTTCGCTTGTTCTGGTGTAAATTGTTTTTCCATAATTATTCTTATTTTTTATTTATTTTCTAACCATATTTTTTTTAATTCCTCCAACTGTTCTATTGATTCTATATTATATTCTTTTAATAATTTTTCTCCTTTGATAATCTGATCTTCTTTTTGTGTTTTTTCTACCATCTTTCCTTTTGTTTTTCTCTCCTTCGCCCCCCTGGATTTATAACCCGTCTCTTCCATTGCTTCCCATTTTATTTTATTAAAAACCTCGCCTAGTTCTCCTCTGAATATCTCGTCTTTTTTTACCTGCTCCGCCTTTCTGCCTTTTACTAGTTTTTTATATGAATCCAGCCGCATCTCAAAATCCCCGGCCTCTGTTTTTATTAATTCATTTATTTTTTCATCTTTTCCCCTAAAAGATTCTTTAATCGCATCATAAATTTTAATCACTTTCGCCCGCATTTCCGGCTCATAAAGTTGCGCCAGCTCACCTTGGTCTTTTTGTATATTGTCGTAAATTTCTTTAACTGGTTCTTTCTTATTTTTAAGTTCGTTAAATGATTCTATATAACGGTATTTTAAATTGTGCTCTAATTCGCCAATTTGCTCCTCTTTCGTCATTTCCTTGGCGGCCGCCTGTCTGGCAGCCTCTACTTCTTCTGGCGTTTTTTTCTCGGCTTCCGTAACGGGCTCTGTTGTTTTTTTAACGGCCACCGCTTCTTGGCGCGGTATTATTCGCGCCGGCGGGCGCTCAACTGGCAGGTGCGCAGGCGGGACAGGTGCTATTTTTTCTTTATTTTTTTCTGCCTCTGTCAATTCTTGAATCTCTGCTTTCTCACTTTTTCTTTCTCGCAATAATTCGTCTTCTCGCAACGCCGCCGCCTCTGCGCTGGAAATCAATTGCCCCTCATTTAGTTTCTGCTTTATCTCTTTAATTGCTTCCGGTTTTTTATTTAAACCAAAAGCTTCCGACGTTATTACGTCGGCTATTTGTTCGCTTTCTTTTTGTATCCGATCATTTTCTTTTTCTCCCTCGAAAAGAATTTCTTCATGGCTGGCACGTTCGCTAATTTTACCGTCAGCGTCTATTCCGCTCCAAGTGTATGGTTTATATGGTCCTTTTTTTATTTTTACTTTCGGCTTTTCGCTATAATTTTCGTTTTTTATTTGTTCAGCCATATTTTCTTAATATCCCAAAATCTCTAACTTTAAAAGGATTTAATTCCTATGTCTATTATACCCTAAAACAACCTTTGCGTGAACAAAATAAAAGCTACTTATCCACACCTGCACACCTACTACGTTTTTTATCTCTGTGGACTACAAAAAAGTTAAAAGGTGGTAAAATAAATTAACCTCCACACCTTATGCTTACAGTGAGATTTTCAACCCAACCACTGCTAACAAAAGGTGCGGGATAAAAGATTAATTAACCCTGAGTCCATGTCAAAAAAGACTTTTATTTTTCTATTAATAATTTTATGTGTTGCGGTTTTTTTCAGATTCTGGCAACTAGAACAAATTCCGCCGGGTTTATATCCGGATGTGGCGGTCAACGGCAACAACGCCCTGGACGCTTTAAAAACCGGCAATTTTAAACTTTTCTACCCTGATAATAACGGCCGCGAAGGATTGTTTATAAATTTAATCGCTTTTAGCTTTTGGCTTTTTGGCGCAAGTGTTTGGGCAATCAAAGTCGTGCCGGCGATAATCGGCGTTCTCACGATCCTGGGGCTGTTCTTTCTGGCCCGCGTTCTTTTTTCTTTTTTGTCCCGCACCAAAAGCGACTTTATCGCCCTGGCATCAACTTTTATTTTATCTATCAGTTTTTGGCATGTTAATTTTTCACGGCTGGGTTTTAGAGCCATCCTGGTGCCTTTTTTTCTGGTTTGGAGCTTTTATTTTTTGTTTAAAGCCTTAAATGCGACCCGAATTTACGAATCGCACCCGAATGACCCAAATTGCATACCGGAAAACAAAAGCGTGGGCGGGCAAGCTCTGAACGAAGACCAATTAATCCAATCAACGCAAGGCGGTGCGGCGGGCTTTGAGCGAAAGCCGGCGCCCCGCGAAGCGGGGCAGGGCTGGAGTGGGTGGCTGAAAGCGAAAAGTCCGCCGCACCGCCTTATATGTTTCATTCTAGCCGGCATATTTTTCGGCCTTGGATTTCATACTTATATTTCCTATCGCGTCGCACCGCTAATTTTAATACCCGTTGCTATATTTTCAATAATTGCTTATTGGGGAAATTTTAAAAACTTTATAAAAGAGCAACTTTGGAAATGGGCGATTTTTCTGTTTTTTGTTGCTTTGACGGTTTCCCCGCTTCTGCTATATTTCGCTAAAAATCCTCAAGATTTAATCGGACGCGCCGGCCAAGTTTCGGTTTTCTCTTCCGCCAGCCCGATAAAAGAGTTAGCCATAACTACGGTCAAGACGCTCGGAATGTTTAATATTTACGGCGACTGCAACTGGCGGCACAACTACCCCTGCCAGCCAGAGCTTTATTGGCCCATTGGCGCGCTTTTTGCAATCGGATTCTTTTTTAGCGTGCTGGAAATTTTTAAGCCGGCGAACTATCGCCAGCAGCGCTGGCAATTGCTGGCCGCCCACTGGACGCTGCTTTTTATGTTTTTTGTCATGCTGCTGCCGGCAATTTTAAGCATGGAGGGTCTGCCTCACGCGCTTCGCTCAATCGGAACTATCCCGTCGGTTTTCATTTTTGCCGGCCTGGGTTTGTTTTTCATCTTTGATGGTCTGAAAAATTTATATCTCAAAAAAAACCTGAAACTATTTACTCTCTATTTATTGATATTTTTGCTTTTGGGCGGCTCGGCCTATGCCGAATATAACAGATATTTTCTTGACTGGGGGCAACGCGAAGAAACCAAGGCTGAATTTACCCAGCGCCTTGTTGACCAAGGAAATTATCTAAATTCTCTTCCCGACGATGTTATAAAATATGTTATGGTTAATGAAGACGGCGTACCTGTTCCATATCCGGACGGCATCCCGATGCCGGCCCAAACTATAATGTTTATCATTCAAGAAAAGCCGAATATAAAATATTTACTGCCCAGCCAAAATTCGCAAATACTGATTTCTCCAAAACCAACGGTTTTATTGCCGCTGCGCTATGATGGCAATCTTTTTTCACAGCTAAAGGAAAAAATTCCTGATGGTAAAATTGAAAAAATTAATAACGAATTTTCAGTTTTTAAAATAGGGTTTTAGTTGCCGCTTTTTGACAGCAAAAAGCGGCGGAAAAACTGCGCACAAGGCATAAAATTTTGATAAAATCAGATTCGCCTCGCTAAAATCGCTATCCACGGCGCCTATTGGCGCCCCGACCATAGCACGCGATTTTTATACGCTCGGCTCATCACGATTTTTTAGCAAAATTTTTGCTATTGCGCCGACAAAAATCAATGCAAAAAAAGACCGCTTATTTACTCGCCGGTTTAATGCTGGCCTTCATGCTCGTCATCGCCTTTTTCAGTATGCTTGACGACTCGGCCATTATGGACGAAGTCGCCCATCTGCCAGCTGGCTATTCATATATCACGCAACAGGATATGCGGCTCAACCCGGAGCACCCGCCGCTGATTAAAGATTTATCTGGAGGCATGGTCTGGCTCTATTCCCAAATTACCGGCACGCAAATTAATTTCCCTGAACAAATTAAAGCGTGGCAAACAGACATTAACGGCCAGTGGGAATTTGGTTTTGATTTTATGTATCGCGAAGGCAATAATGCCGATTTAATGCTGCTGCTGGGCAGAATTCCGATGCTTTTAATCTTGCTGTTGCTGGGCATTTATGTTTTCAAATGGGCGCGTGAGCTGTTTGGTAATAACGCGGCCCTATTAAGTTTATCTCTTTTTTCTTTCTCGCCCACTTTTTTGGCGCACGGCCGTTTTGTGACGACTGATGTGGCCGCTGCTGCCGCTATTTTTATCGCCAGCTATTACTTTATAAAATGGCTGAAAAATCCGAGCGCCAAAAATTTAATCATCGCCGGACTGGTTTTTGGCGCGGCGCAACTGGCAAAATTTTCCGTCTTCCTGCTCATTCCCTTGTTTTTTTTCGTGGCGGCTGTCTGGATTTTAATAAAATGGCGCCAGGCAAAACCCGAGCTAGTATTCTGGAAAAATGTCTGGAAATATCTGGGCGGCTTGATTCTTTTAATGGCTACCGGCTATATTTTCGTCGTCTGGCCGGTTTATATTTTTCACACCATAAACTACCCGATTGAACGCCAACAGCAAGACACTAAGTTTATTCTTTCCTCTTTTGGCCTGCGGCCAGTCGCTAATTTAATTTATTTTCTAGCCGGCCTGCCTGTTTTCCGGGCTTTAGCCCAATACGGCTTAGGGCTGGCTATGGTTGTGCAGCGAGCAGCGGGCGGCAACACTTCATATTTTTTAGGAGAAATTTCAGCAGCCGGATCAAGAACTTACTTCCCGCTGATGTACCTGATAAAAGAGACTTTGGCT
>Ga0180007_10004538_pt1 | contig 14655 bp, 13 predicted proteins | sample MM_PC_MetaG_FD_121122 | JGI IMG/M metagenome (GOLD analysis project Ga0180007, IMG submission 121122) | Groundwater microbial communities from the Aspo Hard Rock Laboratory (HRL) deep subsurface site, Sweden - MM_PC_MetaG | ecosystem: Environmental > Aquatic > Deep subsurface > Groundwater... | reverse complement strand
CTCCCCCGAGGGGGGAGGGGGCTAGGGGGAGAGGGGCTACATGAGGAAGGGCTAGGGGTGGAGGGAAAAACCTCTCCAAATGCTAGTTTTAACCACAAAATACACTTATAATCCCCATCTAAATGAGGGTCCTCTTATTAATCGCAGGCCGTTCCCAGCGCTTTTGGCCACTTAGCGAAAAGACTTTATTTCCGGTATGCGGAACCAATCTTTTGGAGGTTACGACAGGACGACTCAAAGAAACAGGACTAGATGACATCACTCTTATAGGAGGCTCTCATAATCTTGAAGATGTACACAGACAGTATCCTGAATTTCCAACAGTCGAACAAAGGGATCTGGAACTTGGGATGCGCGGCGCACTTCTGGACGCACTCCCGTCATGTGGAAATGAATCTGTAATGATTGTTTGTGTAAATGATGTAATTGACCCTGCAGGATATAAAAGTTTGATTGAAGCTACTTCCGATTCGAACACATCAGGAGCAATCCTCGCACAAAAAGTTGAAAGATATTTCCCCGGAGGATATCTAAAACTCGAAGGTGATCAAATTCTGGAAGTTATCGAAAAGCCGGGAGAAGGAAACGAGCCAAGCGATCTTGTAAACATCGTCGCTCATATACACAAAGATGCATCGATCTTGCTGGAAACTCTCCGGGTGACCCCAAGTGGTACGGATGATGGATATGAACAAGCACTCACTAAACTCTTCAAAGACTTTGTATACAAAGCAGTTCCTTATGAAAGTGTTTGGAATGCAGTTAAGTATCCATGGCACATGTTATCCTTACTCGAAATTCTTCTCGGGAACATAACTGAGCAACAAATTCATCCAACAGCTAATATCCATCCAACTGCAGTAATAGATGGCCCGGTTATCATCAGTGAAGATGTAAAAGTATTTCCTCATGCAACAATCAAATGTCCTTGTTATATAGGACCACGCAGTATTGTTGCAAACAATGCACTTGTACGTGGTTCAAGCATCAGTTCTGACTGTGTCGTTGGCTATTCAAGCGAAGTTAAATCGAGTGTGTTTGCGAGTCATGTGTGGACTCACTCAACATACATTGGTGATAGCATAATCGGATCTAATGTTTCGTTTGGTGCTGGGAGTATCACAGGAAACCTCAGGTTAGATGAAGCCGAGATCTCATCCACTATTAAAGGAGAAGAAATAAATACGGGTTTAAATAAATTCGGAACAGTTATTGGTAATGACTGTCGTTTGGGAATCCACAGCGGAATAAATCCGGGTGTAAAAATTGGTGCAGGGAGTTTTGTAAGTAGTCATGTACTTGTAGAAAAAGATGTTCCGGAAAAAAGTTTTGTGAGAATGAGGGGGGGAGAGGTGGTCGTTGTTCCTAACCAAAAAAGTGCTCCTCGGGCAATGGGGAGAAATGAGTTTAGGAACAAGATTGTATAAATTGGAATATTAGAATATTGGAATATTAGAATATTGGAATATTAGAATATTGGAATATTAGAATACTGGGTATGTCTATTTAAACGAGGCCCAATATTCCGGTACTCCAATATTCTAATCCCTCCAACTTATCCACAAACAACCAACTAATCCACATTTTTAAGCATATAATCTTGATTAGTTTGTGTAAAACAACACAAATAGTTCTCCACATCCCCTGTGGATACCCGCTTTTTTGGATATTTGGATATTACAGTAAAATTATAAAATTTTGGCTTGCATTAGCCATTTTGCGCAATATTAGTTAACAACATTAACTACTTTAGTTATCCACGAGTTTTCCACATTGGTGACACACACAATATTTGTACTGTGAATAAGGATTTTAGAGATATTATTGGTGGCCGGAATACTGGAATATTAGAATACTGGTCTAAAGAAGCGCTCAGTTATATATTTGTTTAACAGATCCCCAATATTCCAATACCCCAATACTCGAAATTTTCCACATACTTCACCACAAATCATGTAGACTGGAGAACCCCTTATTACTACGACTATTTATATTTATCTTATCTATCTTTTATCTTACTATAGAGACATGAAATTTTCTTGCCAAACCAATGACCTTCTACAATCAATCCAACTTGTAAGTCGTGCAATAAGTGGACAACAAGCTCTGCCAATTCTTGGAAATATTTTAATCGAAGCAGAAGGAAAAAGATGCAAAGTAAGTGCAACCGATTTGGAGCTAAGTATTATTACAAGTTTCGAAGCAAGCATAGAAAACGAAGGAACAATTACAGTTCCGTCAAAAGCAATTTTAAACTTTGCACAATATAATTCAGACCCAGAGGTTCTTTTGGAAACAAGCGAAGGCATACAACTTAAGTGCACATCTAAACACGCAAAGACAATGATTGCAGGAGAGGCAGCATCTGAATATCCGACAATAGCACCCGTAGAAAAAGAAGATGTATTCTCAATTGAATCACGTCCGCTTATAGAAGCTCTGCACATGGTTACATTTGCATCTGCAAAATCCACATTGCGTCCAGTTCTTTCCGGAGTTTACCTGAGGGCGGAGAAGGGAAACCTGATATTTGTGGCAACAGATAGCTACAGGCTTTCGGAATACAGGATTCCTCTAAAGAGCGGTAGCAAAGATATCTCCTGCATTATTCCTGCAAAGGTTTTAGAGGAACTCAAGAGCGTATTGGGGAAAGGTAAAGAAGATTCTAAAACCACAACAAAAGAAGAATCAGAGGATGATGACAAAAAGAAAAAAGCGGCTCCGCCACCTGCGGCAAGCGTGGAAATTACCTTAAGCAGTCAACAGATAGAGATTACAGTTGGGGAAACAAGACTCCTTTCCAGACTTATCGAAGGAAAGTTCCCGGATTACCAACAGATTATTCCAAAAGATAAAAAGACAACCATCTCTGTCCCAACAAAAGAGCTGACTACAGTTGTAAAACGTATGCACTACTTTGCAAAAGAGATTAACAACAACCTTACATTCAGTTTTGACAAAGGGGAGATGGGCATTACAACTCCGCAGACACAAATGGGTAGGGACGAAGCGCATCTGGAGGTTAGTGTTGATGGTGGTAGCAATAAGATTGCACTCAGCTCATCTTACCTGCTGGACTTCCTGACTCATGTTGATGGCAACAAGATCGAGATTAATATTACAGATAGCATGCATCCGGCGGTCTTTCATTTGCCTTCGGATGATAATTCGTTACATTTGATTATGCCGTTGAGGTTGCAGGAGGAGTAGGTGTCTGAACCTTGATTATCATGATTAAAGGATTACTAGATTACAGAGAAGGGATTTTCATATTGTTATTGTAAACTCGTTTGTATTGTAAGCTTTTTGAACCAAAGTTAATCAATAAACCAACACCTAACTTATACGCTTCTAAATAATTTATTGCCTGTGCAAGATGTACATCTTCAAGGTTAATAATTGCTTTAATTTCCACCATAATCTTTTCCTCAACTAAAAAATCTACTCTGCGTGTTCCAATTGGACGATCATAGTAGGAAATCTCCATTTCTAACTCACGCTGGAATCCAAGATCTGAATTTTCTAATTCAATGGCAAGAGCACGTTGATATATAACTTCCTGGAATCCATTTCCAAGCGCTGAATGCACCTTCATGGCACATCCAATAATCTTGCCTGTAATATCCTCATGTTGCATAAAGGACCTACAAATCTACTCGTATACAATAATCCTGTCTATCTTTTAATCCTTTAATCAGGGTTCAGACAAAGGGGCATCCAAGAATTTCAACATTTAAACCTTGAATTTCCCCCTTAATCCTGCTATATTATCCCCAGAAATAAGAAAACCTGAGCTTCCGCAGTTTTTTTGACTGCGGGGCTTGCTACGGTAATCATCATTTTTTTAAGTCAGTTATTTTTTAAATTATGAAGCCATCTCTGCTCTTAGGAGATGACACTCACCGGGAGCTATCACAATTACTTAAGGCCAAAAGAAGGCTGGTTCTTTCCGGTGCCTCTAACGAGACTGCAAAGACACTGCTTTTAAGTCACTTGCTTTCGTTCAATCCTCAGCCGGCACTTGTTGTAACAGGTTCTGATGAACATTGCGAAACATGGGATCACTGGCTTAGCTTCTTTGGGCAACAAACCAACATACTTCATTCCATAGAAAATGCAGATGGAGAAATAGTGCCGGAAGCTTTGCAGATGTATTTAAAGTTTATGCAGTCAGAAGAGCAGGGAGTATTTTTGTGCTCGCGTGATACTTGGGATATCCAGTTTCCGGAATATAAAAAGTTTTCCGACAAAAAGATAGTGTTCGAAAAAGGAAAAGGAATTGATTTTACTTGCGTCGTCGAAGCATTGGTCGAGATGGGATACAGTCACGGAGAAGATTTGTATTTGCAACCGGGTGAGTACAGAAGAATAGGAGATGTTTTTGATATTTATCCGATTCAGGAAGAGCATCCTTACAAAGTGTCACTTGATTTCGATAAAGTTGAAAAAATAATTTCAGTGGACAGAGACGATCTTACAAAAACCGAAGATGCGGGGAAATCATTGACGGTGTTCCCGATTATTTATGAGGATACCTTGCCACTTGTTGAACAATTACCGAAAGAATCATTGCTTGTTCTGGACGATCAGGATGACATTGAGTTGCCCCTAAAGGCCTCTGCGCTGCGGTTTACTCCATTTCCCGAGTCGAGTGATAATCACGCACACGTCAGATATCTTTCTGTTCTTAAGTTTTACACACTCTCGGATTTTTTAAATGATGTTCGCGATAAGCTGACTCAAAAATGGTCCATATTTGTTGTTACAAAAAGACAAAAAGAGCTGGAGGAGATTTGTACGGAGGAACACATAGCGCATACGACAAAGGCTGAGAGTCGTGATGGAGCGATGACAATAATCGGAGCGGATGATGATGATCTTCTGCCACACTCACTTCAGAATCCGGATTTAAAATTCGCACTTCTTACGGATCGTGAAATTTTTTCATTAAAAAAAGCGGGGAAGCAACGCACTGTTCAAAAACTTGCACTCGACTTTATTACTTCGTTGGTTCCCGGTGATTACGTGGTACACATGGAACACGGAATAGGACTTTTTGAAGGGATGACACAGAAAGAAGTGGACGGGACATCACGTGAGTATCTGGCATTGACCTATGCAGAAGGTGATAAACTTTTTATACCCGTTGATCAAGCCGACAAACTAAGTAAGTTCGTTTACGAAGAGGGGAGCGAACCGAAACTGACCAGACTGGGGACACAGGAATGGAAACGTGTAACGGAAAAGATGAAAAAAGAAACACAGAAGATTGCAAAAGATCTACTAGGGCTTTATGCTAAGCGTGCGAAGGCAAAAGGCCACTCATATGGTGATGATAACAAGGAGCAACAAAAATTTGACGAAGCATTCCCCTACCAAGAAACGCCGGGACAGATAAAAGCCATATCAGATCTAAAACAGGATATGGAGGCAGAATTCCCGATGGATAGGCTGATTTGCGGAGATGTGGGATTTGGAAAAACAGAGGTTGCAATGCGCGCTGCGTTCAAAGCGGTGCAGGGAGGCAAGCAGGTTGCGTTCCTTGCTCCGATTACAATCTTAGCTGATCAACATTTGCGCTCACTCAAAAAAAGACTGGAGGGATTTAATGTAAAAGTCGACATGTTAAGCAGATTCAGATCACCAGCTCAACAAAAAGAGACACTGGAAAAATTAAGAAAGGGAGATATAGATATTGTTGTTGGAACACACAGATTATTACAGCCCGACGTTAAGTTTTTTAACTTGGGACTTGTGATAGTGGACGAAGAACAAAGATTTGGAGTTAAGCAGAAAGAAAAGTTCAAAGAGATGCGTGCAAATGTTGATGTTCTAACTTTGACTGCAACCCCGATTCCCCGCACTTTGAACTTGGGGCTCCATAAACTGCGTGACATTACAACAATCACAACTCCGCCACCGGGGAGACTTCCGATTATCACAGAAGTCAGAAAATTCTCCGATGAACTTGTACGCAATGCAATACTTGATGAAATTAAACGCAAAGGACAAGTGTTTATGCTCCATAATCGTGTGGAAACTATCGATGCCTATGCCGACAAGCTCCGTGAACTGATTCCGGAGGCAACGTTCATAGTTGGCCATGGGCAGCTTAAGTCCGATGATCTGGAAAAGAGGATTGTTGATTTTAAAGATGGCAAATATGACGTGCTGGTAAGCTCAACAATTATCGAAAATGGAATCGATCTGCCACGTGCCAATACTTTGATTGTAAATGGTGCGGAAAATTTCGGGCTTTCTCAACTCTACCAATTACGTGGCCGCGTAGGACGCAGTAAACTGCAGGCATACGCGTTTTTCCTCTATCACGGACAAAAGCTCAAAGATGATGCCCGCAAGCGGCTACGCGCAATTGTGGAAGCCTGTGAGCTTGGTAGTGGGTTCCAGGTAGCCATGCGTGATCTGGAAATCAGGGGAGCCGGAGAAATTTTAGGAGCTCACCAATCAGGAACCATGATGACAGTGGGGGTCAGTCACTACATGCGAATGCTAAAGGCAGCAGTTGAAGAAATGAAGGCGGGTGGGAAGGGAAGAGCCGACGAAGATATTTCAGTTGAAATTCTTTTGCCGGTGGAAGCGATGATTCCTACCTTCTATATTCCCGATCCACAGGAAAAAATATCCGTTTACCAAAAACTTGCGGGGAGTGAGGACGAATCAATACTTAAAGAGTTCGAAGATGATCTGAATGATGAATACGGAAAGCCACCGCAACAAGTGGAGAACCTATTTGCAGTTCTAAGACTCAAGATGGCATGTCGCAGAGCCGGAGTAATCCGTATCAAAGAAGAATCCGGTTCCAAAAAAGATTCGACTGAAATTGTTATGACGTTATCGGAACGAGTCACCGCAAAAGAAATCATGCAACTTCTAAAAGTTAATCCGCAATGGAGGGTTAGTGGAAACAGCTTGAGGATTTATAGTGAGGAGATGATGAGGAAGAGCAAGGGGAAGGTGACGGCATGGCTCAAGAGTTTGACTGAGGAGGTGGAGGCACTGGAGAGGAGGAAGGGGAAGAAGAAATCTTAAAACTAGCGCGGGGATACTTCCCTGCGATAGTTTTAATCATATAATTAAGAATACTGGAATACTGGTTTATTGGGGCTCAGCACGTCAATCGCGACTGACATGCCTCGCTATTAGAGAATTACCCGATATTCCAGTATTCCAATACCCGATTTAAGTCTTTATCTACAGTTGAAACGACGATAGCGCCAAGGTCATTATTATGGTATAATAGTAACGAAAACAAACACATATGACAGATGACCCAAAAGCGCAGGCAAAACCACTAAAAAAGCCCCTCATCCTCTCCGGACAGGAGATTTACGATTTAATAATGGGAGGCATAGAGCCGGAGCTCCTGAGTGGTAATCTCGACAGCCTCTCGCAACAGCACGAGGGCGAGACTCCACAAACAAAGGCAGAAAGAATGCAAAGGTACACAAATGCATTTAAGGAATACAAAGAGCAATACGAAAAATACATGGAAAAACTTCATACAGAGGTGGAGGAATACAAAAAAGCCGCAATGAAATACATCGAAACTCTAACAGATAAAAAAGAAGATTCAGCTCTGGAAGATCTGGAATCTGCTATTTCGACATCGTAATGATGAAAGAATTGTTTACATTCAACTTCGGCTCGCAGCTTCCCAAAGAAAAGAGGTTGATATTCGATGGACCGAATACACCGAAAAGTGTCGATGCACCACCAACACCGGTACGTGCTCCCAATGGAGCAGAAATAATCAATGCTGATGAAGCAGCAGAGCAAGCAGGGGAAGCAGCGATGGATACTGCGGATGATGCCTCAAAAAGAGAAGCAGCTTCGGCAGCTAAGCCGGAGGCAGTGGCAGAGGCAGAGGGAGTACAAGAGGAACTTAAAGCACTAACAACCACGGTTGATTCCGGAAAAGTAGATCAGTCCAGCGATGTTGAATTCAAACAGCGAGCGGATAAAAGAGCACAACTGAGGGAAAAAATTAACGAGGCCTATAAACCAGCACTGGAAAAATTACAATCTGCACAAAAAGACATAAAAGAAGCGGGGAGGAAAGTATCACCGGAAAGAAAAAAGGAATTACAAGATGCATACAACAAGGCGCGCGTAGAGGTGGAAAAAATAAAGAATGATATGCAGACAATTAACAGAGAAGAACTGGATGATAAGTTAGATCAAAGACCTGTTCCCAAAACCGATGCAGAAGGACACAAACAAGACATGGAAGCGGCAGTCGAAGGGGCAAAAAATGCCAAGTCACCGTTGGAGAAGATTGTTTATTTGGCAATGGCATTGCAATCAATGATAGCTATGATCAACAAGGTACCGCATGACAGAGTTGGGAAAGAGCAGGAGCTTGTGGGGAAGCGAAATAGAAGAGATAAACTTGAAGGAGAGATCAAAGGAGCGGGAAACCCCGGCGGGTCGGTGGATTCTTTGGTAACAATAAAAGAAGGATTAATTGGAACCAAAGAAGCAGCATTGGATGTGCCGGATCCTAATCTGACCAAAGCGCAAACGGATGCTATAACCGCAGAAACGGCATATAACGCTGCATTAAGTAAGGCTACAGCAGCAGCACCAAATACAGCAGAGATTACTCTTACAAAGAGCAATTTGGATGCGGTCAAAAAGAAGCTAGATCAGGAGCTGCAAAGAGTAACTAAAGTAAAAGAAGCGAGTCAAAAAGAAATAGACGGATTAAAGAAAGATGTTACCGAACTTAAGGAATGGAAAGAAGAAGTTGTTGATAGAGCAAAAACTTCTAACGAACAAATCAAAAAAATGATAGAAACAGGAGGTGGAAAACTGGATGCGCTTAAGGGAGTTAGTCTTGCGGTTGCTAAGGATGGAATTTCGTTGGAGTGGCAAGTAGAAAAAGGATCAGAAAAGACGATTGCAGATGCACTTGGTATTGATGTCAGCAAGATAGTGGATGGGAAGGTGGTTGAACAGAAAGAATTTTCTGATGCGATAAAAAAACTGGGTGAAGGTTTGGTCGAAAAAGCCGGGGAATAGGAGGGGGAGGAAGGAGAGGGAGAGGAAGAGGAAGGAGGAGGGGAAGAGTAAGGGGAAGAAGCTAGTACAGAAGAATCATCAAGCGAAGATACAGATTCCACTGAATCGGAGACTCCCACAGAAAACGACACAGAAACGCCAGAGTCCGGTAATTCCGAAGAAAGCAAAAACAAGCCAGCCGAAGAAATAAAAGAAAAACATGATCTAAGAAAATTAGCTATGGCCCAAAAGCGCATTTGGGAAGCAATGCCGGCTTTAGCTCGCAGTGGTGCAGAGGGAAAAGCAAAAGGTGCGATAAAAATTAAATTAGCAGAAAAGGATAAATTTTATGCAACAGGAGATGAATCAATGATGAAGGAGGCGGGAATTCCATATGACGCAGCACTTGATTTATCCAAACTATTTTCAAGAAATGATAGGGTAACCGGAGGAATTAAAACCCAAGACATGGACGCCGAAACGATTTTTGATTTTACAAGAGCATTGGAAGATGTAGTCGATAGATATAAGACAGAAGAGCCCGACAAAGGAGACAATCCTTTTGTGTAAGGAAGGGTTTATTATCTCAGTTATTACCTAGAACGTTCTTCAAATAAGGCTTAAACTTACCATATGCCCAGGTGGCGGAATTGGTAGACCTGCCTGTAGAAGTGCCGTGGTGGCGGAATTGGTAGACGCGCTAGCCTTAGGAGCTAGTGTTCTCAGGGACGTGAGAGTTCGAGTCTCTCCCACGGCACCAAATAATTGCATTTGGCACGTAGGCAGGCGTGCTAGTCCGCCTAGGCGGAAGCTAGTGGGATAATTCCTGCCTGCCATCCGTAGCTTTAGCGAAGGATGGTGGAGGTTCGAGTCCTCTCCTGGGCACCATTCGACTCGCGCTGAGGCGCTCGCTCATGGTCCTCGCACTGCGGTGCTTGGGCCTCAATGTAGCGAGTCGAATGACAGTGAGCGAGCGAAGTGAGTCGAACTGCCCATCATGGTCCTCGCACTGCGGTGCTTGGGCCACGCCACGAATGTAGCAATTAATCACCGGTGAGCATCAATCTTATAAACAGTGAGTTCACTGCCTCTCCGTCTGCACCATGCGCGATACTTTTTTGTAATTCTGAATGACCAAATATTCAAAACTTTTGGTTTTCGCTTTTTTAAATCAACACCGGCATTTTGTCCCGATTTAAGTTTTATAATTGCTTTCATAAATAGTTCAAGCATTTGATGTTTTTCTAAATATGTGTATGCCTCTTTTGTAATGAATATTTTATCAATCATTAGAGTTCAATTAAGGAGCCATCGTGCTCATCTTTTAGCATTTTATCAAATGTCAATCCATGCTCTTCTGCGTACTTGGCACTATATCCTGCCTTTTTCAATTGCTTCATCAGGTCTTTGCCAGTTAGTGATGCCGGGGTATCGACGCTGGGATTTGATTCAATCAAAGAGAATTCAATCTTCTTTGTACGAACAAAACTGCAGAGAAATGCTCTCAGTACTCCGCTTAAGCTAAGGCCAAGTTGTTTCGAGAGTAGCTCTGCCTGACGCTTGAGCTTAGGGTCCAGTTTGATATTAATCTGATCAGCCATATTGTATATGGGTACTAATATATATAATAATTATAGCCTTTTATATATCTATTGCAAGCAGACTATCGACAATTATTCGGTCTTTGTCACTCTGGGCTCAATGTATAACAACCTACTGCGAAAATACGCTACCGTAACCAGCAACTAACAACCAGCAACTAGAAACTAATCTCCCACCTTATCACCCCAAAAACAACCGCAACCCAAACAGTTCAAATACTCCACCCCAACCCCCTATCATCCTCTTTGTCAGCATCCATAATCTCCTGCTTTTTCTTTGGTATTTCCCTGATTCTTTGCAGGCGCTCTTCGTCTGCCTGTTTTTTGGCGAGACTTTTTTTGTTCTCTATTTCCATAGTAATTTTACGTTCTTCTTGCGAGGTGGCTCCCAGCTCGCGTTTTGTCTGATTGGCGATTTCGAACTTCCTATGGGTCAGCTTACCATCCACTTCCGCCATTTTTTTTCTGCTTTGCTCTTCCATTTTGGAAATCGCACTTCGTTCTGCGCGATCAATATTTTGTAGCTCGCGCCTTTTTGCATTTGGGTCCGCAATACTTTCCGCCTGCATGCGTTTCCTTTGGAAATCATTCTTTATATCAGATCTTTGCCCAAGTTCTAATTTGTTTAGAGCAACCTTTTCTTTGCGGGCTTCCTCCGCTGCTTCTGTCAATAAATCTTTTTCTTTAAGATCGATGTCCCCGCGTTTTTTTTGGTAATCGCGTTTTACTTCTTTGATTTCGGAAAAAGCCGACTGATCTGCTCCTCTCTTTTTACGGTCAGAGTCTGCCTTGGATTGCGAGTTTTCTTCCTGCTCTAAAATATTTGCATCAAGTTTCTTTTGCTCAATCTTGTCCTTAAGCGCGTTTAATTTTCGCAGATCTTCCATTAGTTCTTCGTTCTTTTTATCATCACCTTTTAATTTTTTTCTGATTTCTTCGCGCCTCTTTTCTTCTTCCTTTTGTTTTTTCTTCATTGCCTTTATTTCTTCCTTCTTTTTTTTATTTTCCTTTCTCCATTTTGCCTCCATTTCTTTTTTAGCCTTTGCCTCAAGGGTTTCTTCCCTGTTCATTTCTTCGCTTTTCTTTATATCTTCCAGCTTTTTAGCCTTTGTAGTTTCCTTCTTATCCTGCAGCTTTTTTCTTTCACGAAGAACCAATTCTTGTGATTGCTCGAATTGCTTACGCAGATATCCGCGCTCGCCCTTTTTAGCTTTCTTATAACTTTTTCGGCGTGTATTTTTTGGGATTTGGCCGGTCTTTTTGGAGGGTTTGCGGGTCTTCTTGGGCATCGTAGTATTATACCACAGAATGGACTATTGGAGTACTGGAATATTGGGTCTATCTTGAGCATGTATAGAATTTAGGATCAATGCCAAAATATAGGGACTTTTTTTAAATCCCAAATCCCAAAAAACAAATCCCAAATGTGGTTTATTGTGTTTTGGGATTTGTTTTTTGGGTTTTTTTATTTGGTTTACTATTTTTTCACAACATTTGGCATTGATCCAGTATTCCAATTTTATTCCTCAGCCACCTCAATCCCAAGCTCCTTAAGCTGCTCCTCCGGTATCGGAGAAGGTGCTCCAAGCATCAAGTCTTTCGCCTTCTGATCTTTCGGGAAAGCTATAACCTCACGGATATTCGGTTCGCCCGCCATAAGCATGCAAACTCGATCCAGACCCATCGCTATTCCGCCATGCGGAGGCGCTCCATATTCAAAGGCATTAAGCATGTGACCAAATCTCCTGTCGGCATCTTCATCTGTTATACCCAAAGTATCAAAAACTTTTTTCTGAAGATCGCGTTCATGAATTCTCATTGATCCTCCTCCCACTTCGCTCCCGTTTAACACCAAGTCGTAAGCAGTTGCGCGAGCAGAGAGGGGATCTTTTTGGAATACCTCTTCGTCATCTTTATGTGGCCTGGTAAACGGATGATGCACGGCACCAACTTCCCCCTCGGCATTCTTTTCAAACATCGGGAAATCTACAACCCACAAATAACTCCAAACACTTTCATCAATTAGTTCCATCTTAGCCGCAACGGATTTGCGCACTTCACCAAGTGGTTCAAGTGCATGTGGGTATGCTCCAGCTGCAAAGAAGATAATGTCACCATCTTTTGCATCAGTAGCTTTATTCAAGGCTTCAAGAAACTCTGGTGTAGAGTTCTTTGCTACCGGGCCGGAATCTTCTCCAACACGTAACCATGCCAATCCTTTTGCACCATGTGTTTGAGCAAGTTCTGTAAGAACATCAATATCTTTGCGGCTTAGTTTTTCTCCATTCTCTACTTTCATTGCTTTTACAACTCCGCCCTCTTTTACTGCATCGGAAAATACTTTAAAGCCACAATCTCCCACTATTTCGCTAATATCTGTGAATTCAAGATCAAATCTTAAATCAGGTTTATCCGATCCATATTTGTTCATTGCATCGGCATAAGTGATTCGTGGGAATGGTTTCTTCTGAATCTTGCGGTCGGGTCTTACTTTTTCGGTCATTTGTATAAAGCATCCTTCCATTACTTTAATCACATCGTCTTCTTCGCAGAAACTCATTTCAATTTCGAACTGTGTAAACTCCGGCTGCCTGTCTCCACGTTGATCTTCGTCGCGGAAGCAGCGTGGAATCTGGAAGTACTTGTCGTAACCTGCAACCATAAGCAATTGTTTAAGTTGTTGTGGACTTTGTGGCAATACGTAGAAGTTTCCGTTATACAAACGAGATGGAACCAGATATTCACGTGATCCTTCCGGAGTTCCTTTGATCAATATTGGAGTTTCGATTTCTATAAAATCATTCTTGTGGAAGTACTCTCTTATCTGTTGGCATATGTCGTGACGGAGTTGCAGATTTTTCTGTAGCCTGTTTCTTCGCAGATCCAGATAGCGGTATTTAAGCCTAAGTTCTTCACCTACATCGTTCTCCTGGCTTGCCGACCGTAGCCCCGCCTCAGCGGGCGAAGGTCGGTCTATTTCAAACGGTGGAGTTTTGGATTCATTCAACACAACAATCTTTTCTACCAGAACTTCTATCCCTCCGGTTGGGTTTTCCTCCCTCTGCGCACCTTCTACTCTTTTTCTTACAGTACCTGTAATCATAAGAACCCATTCCGGTCTTACTTTTTCGGCTTGCGCAAACTGCTCCTTATTTTCCGGATCAAAAACTATCTGAGTAAAACCATATCGGTCCCGTAGATCTATAAATATCAGTCCTCCATGATCTCTTCTACGGTGGACCCAGCCACATAATGTGACTTCTTTTTTATCGTGTTTGGTGGTTAGTTCGCCGCAGGTGTGGGTTCGTAACATATGCTGAGTATAGCGTTATTTAGGTGGATTGTAGAAAAAAATGCGTTATTTCGTTGATAAATTCGTTGCTAAGTTGCTACGTTGCTACGTTTTATTTGTTTATGCTAACGTAGCAACCTAGCAACGTAGCAACCTTTAAACGTAGCAACGAATCAGCCGCAATGTTTGTACAATCAATTACAGTAATTTACCCTAAGTCTATGATCTGTCCCCGCTGCAAATCCACCGACACCTCCGTCTTAGATTCCCGTTTGGCGGAAGAAGGTCGGGCCGTACGCAGGCGTCGTGAATGTTCCAAGTGTGAGCACAGGTTTACAACGTACGAAAGGCAGGAACTAAGCTCAATAATTGTAATCAAGCGTGATGGAACGCGCGAGCCGTATTCAAGATCAAAACTTGAGCGTGGTGTTTGGGTTGCCTGTACCAAGAGGCCTATAAGTCAGAATCAGATTGATGGGATGCTGAGTAAATTGGAAGAAAAGTGGGGAGCGAATAAAAAGGAAGTAAGTTCATCAACAATCGGCATGGATGTTATGAAAGCGCTAAAGAGGATCGACAAGGTTGCGTACATCCGCTTCGCCTCGGTTCATAGGGAGTTTAAGGATGTCGAGGAATTTAAGGAAGAGTTGGGAAAATTATTCGTGTAGTAATTAATAAACGAGCCGAGATCCGCCGTAGCTCGCAAGCGAAGGTGGATGGAGGAATTTAAGGAAGAGTTGG
>Ga0180007_10004537_pt1 | contig 14662 bp, 12 predicted proteins | sample MM_PC_MetaG_FD_121122 | JGI IMG/M metagenome (GOLD analysis project Ga0180007, IMG submission 121122) | Groundwater microbial communities from the Aspo Hard Rock Laboratory (HRL) deep subsurface site, Sweden - MM_PC_MetaG | ecosystem: Environmental > Aquatic > Deep subsurface > Groundwater... | reverse complement strand
GAAATCGGGGTCAATGGAATATTTACAGCATGATCAAGGTCGAATATGGTAATTGTCTGGAAATAGGAGACTCTGGCAACCCTCGACCAAGTTGAAAAACAGGGGTTTCCGGATGGGAACTAGCCTAGGACGCGACAGCGGCGACCATGATTTCGCCCGCCTCTGCCTCGAATACCTGCCGCTCTACTTCGGGCGACGCCATGGCGATCCCAGCCGCCCCTGGAACCACTTCGCGATCCGCGTGCGGAACGAGGACGGCGAACGCGAACTGCGCTATGAAGGCAATTGGCGGGACATCTTCCAGAACTGGGAAGCCCTGAGCACGGCCTTCCCCGGTTTTCTGCCCGGCATGGTGGCGACCTTCGTCGACGCCTCGACCGTCGACGGCTTCAACCCCTACCGCATCACGCGCGAGGGCGTGGATTGGGAGACCATCTCCCCCCACGATCCCTGGGGCAACATCGGCTACTGGGGCGATCACCAGATCATCTATCTGCTGCGTCTGCTTGAGCTGCTCGACAACCACGACCCCGACGCCATCGGCGCCTTGCTCGGCGAGAAGATTTTCAGCTACGCCGACGTTCCCTACCGCATCAAGACCTATGAGGAGATCCTCCGCAATCCACGCGAGACCATCGACTACGACGCAGAGAAGGCCTCACGCATCGAGGAGCGTGTCGCCGCCCTCGGCGGCGACGGCAAGCTCCTGACCGACCAGGACGGCGCTGTCCACCACGCGAACCTGCTCGAGAAACTGCTGGTCCCGCTGCTGTCCAAGCTGTCGAACCTGATCCCGGACGCCGGCATCTGGATGAACACCCAGCGGCCCGAATGGAACGACGCCAACAACGTGCTGGCCGGCGGCGGCGTTTCGGTCGTCACCCTGTGCCATCTGCGCCGCTATCTCAGCTGGCTCGCCCGCCTGCTCGCCGCTGAACAGCGCAGCGAACTGCCCGTCGCAGCTGAGATCGTCCACTGGTTCAACGGCGTCGCCACGGTGCTGGCAGACGAATCGAATCTCCTGTCGTCGCCGCGACTCACCGCCGAGAACCGCAAACGCGTGATGGGCCGCCTGGGCCGAGTCTTCTCCTCCTACCGGGGCCACGTCTACGCCCACGGTCTTTCCGAATCGACATCTCTCCTTCTGCGCCGGGTTGAGGATCTGTGCAAGAGTGCCCTGAAGTTCGTGGACTGGGGAATCGCTGCCAATAGACGCGAAGACGGCCTGTACCACGCGTACAACCTTCTGGATATCGTCGAAGACGGCGATGGCGCTGAGATCATCCGCCTCCAGGAAATGCTCGAAGGCCAAGTCGCCGTCCTCAACTCGGGACTGCTCACGGCCAGCGAAGCCCTGAAGGTCCTCGACAGCCTCTTCGACAGCTCCATGTACCGCCCCGACCAGAGCAGCTTCATGCTCTATCCGGAGCAGGACGTGCCAGGATTCCTAGAGCGCAACCGCGTTCCTGCTGAGAAGGCAGAGGCCGTGCCCCTGATCCGAGACCTCCTGAGCGAAGACGATCCGTCACTCGTCGCCCGCGACGCCGACGGCCACCTGCGCTTTCATCACGACTTGCTCGGCGCCGACGACCTCGACGCAGCCCTGAAACGTCTCGGCGAACGCCCCTCTTGGTCCACCGCCGTCGCTCACGATCGAACCGCTGTCGAAAACCTGTTCGAGGACGTCTTTCGCCACAAATCCTACACTGGTCGTTCCGGGGTCATGTACGCCTACGAGGGCCAAGGCTGTATCTACTGGCACATGGTCGCGAAGCTGCTGTTGGCGGTGCAGGAGATCATCATGGACGCGGATCACAACGGCGAACCGGCAGCGACCAGAGAACGGCTCGTCGAGTATTATTTCCGAGTCCGGGCGGGCATCGGCTACCAGAAAACCGCTGCCGAGTATGGGGCTTTCCCCACCGATCCCTATTCTCACACTCCCCCGGGAGGAGGCGCGAAGCAGCCGGGCACAACGGGGCAGGTGAAGGAGGAGATCCTCACGCGCCGCGGAGAACTGGGGATCCGCATCGAGAACGGTGCTGTGAGTTTCCGGCCTCTCCTGTTGAGAAGGGATGAGTTCCTCGCAGGCCCTGCAAGCTTCGACTGCTACGACACCGAGGGCGGCACTCTTTCGATCCCCCTGAACGCGGACAGCCTGGCCTTCACACTGTGCCAGGTGCCGGTGATCTACGAACTGCTGGAGGGCCCATCCTGGATCCGCATCATCCGCGCCGACGGTTCGACCGTCGAGACGGCGGGCAACACCCTGGGCGGAGAACAGAGCTCGGATCTCTTCGCCCGCAGCGGTCGGATCGACCGCATCCATGTCGGTATTCCTAAAAGCGCCGTACTGTAGCCCTTTCAAAAGCGAAGTCGATCATGAAACCGAAGACCCTTCTGCTCATCTTCTTGGCCTGCATCGGTCTCGGGGCGATGGCCTCCGGGCCCGCCGCCGCTCAATGCATTTTCAGCAATCCCAGCTTCGAGATCGGCGGCACAGGCGGCCTGGTGTTCGGGGGCTGGAACCAGTTCGGCTCGGTCGGCCAGGTCGGCGACGCCGTCCACGGCGCCAAGGCTGCACTCGTGACCGGCCCGAACGCCGGCGGCTGGGATGTCTCCGGCTACTGGCAGGCCATGGACTGCGCGGTCGGCGAACAGTGGGACGTATCCGGCCACGTCCGCCATCCCTCGACCGAGCCCCTGACCGGCCAGAGCATCGCCCTGGTCAACGTGGAATGGCGGGATGCAGGGGGCGGCCTGATCGATTACGACTCTTTCACCGTCGCGAACGCCGCCTCAGCGACCGACGAGTTCTTTGCATTTTCCGTGCAGAGCGCCCCTGCTCCTGCGGGCACGGTCGAGGCCCGGTTGCTGATCGGCGTGCTCCAAAGCCCTACCGATCCCACGCCCGACGTCCACTACGACCAGATATCATTCTTCAGCACCACCCCACCGACCATCGACGACGTCCAGTGGAACGATTTTCCCGGCGCCGGGACCCTCGAGTTCGGCGGCCGCACCTGGCGTGTCAAGGGCCCGGGCACCTTCGGCCCTGGCGTGAACTTTTTCAGCAACGCTGTCAGCGCTGTCTGGGTGGACGCCGAAGATCGGTTGCACATGACCCTCAAGAACCTCGGCTGGACCTGGGCCTGCACCGAAGTCGTCATCGACGAGGCCCTCGGCTACGGCGATTACATCCTGACAACGCTGGGCCCCATCCACGAGATCGACCCCCAGGCCGTGCTCGGTATCTTCCTTTGGGAGTACAGCACCTGCTGGGATGACTCCTACACATGGTGGAACTCCTACAACGAGATCGACATCGAGTACAGCCGCTGGTGTGCACCGGCCAACAGCATCGCCCAGTTTGTCGCCCAGCCCTACAACTACCCCGGCAATATCAACCGCTTCGACGCCGCCTTCGGTGCTGACGAAGTCGTCAGCCACGCCATGCGCTGGCTGCCCGACCGTGTCGAGTACCGGGTCTGGCGAGGCGGCCCCATGGACGAGGCGATCTCCCCAGTGGTCAACACCTGGACTTATACGGGTCCCCACATCCCACGCCCCGAACAACCCCGGATGCACCTCAACCTCTGGAAACTCGCGGGCGTCCCCGTCGCCAATCAGGAAATCATCTTCTCGAACTTCGTCTTCATCCCTGAAGGCGCTACGACCGACGTCGACATCATCCCTGGCGGCGGTTCACACGCCACCGCATCCGGTCGATTGCTGCCCGCCGCCCCCAACCCGTTCAACCCGCGGACCGCCATCAGCTACCTGCTGGACTTCAGCGGCGATGTCTCGGTCGCGATCTTCGACATCATGGGCCGCCGCGTCTGCACTCTGGCGTCGGGGCACCATGACGCCGGGCTGCACGGGGTGAGCTGGGACGGTACCGACGAGCGCGGCACGAAGATGGGCTCGGGGGTCTACATGGTGCGGTTGCAGGGAGGAGGCTTCATGGAGTCACGTCGGTTGGTGCTCGCCAAGTAAATGAAAGGGGCCCGGCGCTGCCGGGCCCCTTAGGACGAGGATGATCTGGTCCGCTTAGCGGTACAGCGACTTCACGTTGCTCCAGCTCAAGTCCTCGTTGGCAACAGTGCCGGTGTAGAAGTCGATGTTGTCGTAGAACACGCCAGAACCTTCGTAGTAACTGGCAGTGTTGGCGAAGCCGAACTGGAAGATCTGGCCGACCAGACCCGGATCGATGACGATCTGCAGAAAGTAGCTGCCCCAGGTCGCGGGAACCGATGTCATGTCCACAGTCAGGAAATTGGTCGTGGCCCAGCCGTTGGCCGGATCCAGGGTCTTGATGAAGGCCAAGGCGGTGGTGGCGCCTTCGAGGTTCGCCAGCTTGGCGTCGAACTCAAAGGTCCAAGTCGCACCGACATCGCCGGCGACGACCATCTGCTCCTGGAACGTGTTGGCCTCGATCAGATTGCCGACTGCATGGTCCCCGTTGTTGTAGTCACTGTACACGTTCAGCTGCTGGGCGCCCTGAGAAGCTCCACCCTCGCCGGTTGCGAGGCCGCAGAAGCCGGGGCCGCCGTTCGGCGCGGGGAAGGGGCCGTAACCGTAGAGATAACCACCGCTCGAGTTGAATACGTTGGCGAAGACCAGCCAGCCGTCGGTGCTCAGAGCGGCGCCATCGGCCATGTTCATGCCTTCGAAGTCCTGGCTGTAGGGCGACAGAGCGAGGGCCGAGGCGGGAATCAGACAGATCAGCGCTGCGACAGTAAGGATGACGTGAGCACGAAGTTTCATTGTAGCGACCTCCAGTTGATTGCGACCGACGTGCGCAGGAAAACCGTAGAATTCCGCCTGACGGTCGGCACAGCAATCTCGATGAACGGCTGCACGGCGGATTCCGAATAGCACCATTGTAGACTATGTTCGGTGACCGAATCAAGTCCAAATTTCAAATTCTCTTCTTTTTTTTAGCTATGAGTTGCCGGAGAATCCAGTTGACCCAGATGGTGGCTTTGGGATACTTTGTTCGGTGTTCGCACAAAGAACTCTGTCATTCCACCCCTCCCTCGGCGGCCAGGAGCACGTGACGGTGATGAGATCATGACCCCCCACCAGCACTCCGTAACGGCCCCCGAGGACCGCATCAAGTTCACCCACAAGCTGGCCTACGGCTCCGGGGCCTTCGTCAACAACCTGCTGGCGGCGGCCAGCGGCGGCATGATGATCGTCCTGAACCTCGGTCTGGGCATGAACCCGGCCCTCGTGGGCCTGCTCGGCGCCCTGCCCCGGTTGACCGATGCGTTCACCGACCCGCTCATGGGCTTCATCTCCGACAACACGAGATCGCGATGGGGTCGACGGCGTCCCTACATCTTCTGCGGAGCCCTCGCCGCGGGCCTGCTCTTCGCACTCCTCTGGCAATTGCCTCGGAATCAAAGCGAAACGTTCACCTTCGTATGGTTCCTCGTCGGCTCGATCCTCTTCTACGCCGGATACACGATCTTTGCCACGCCATGGGTCGCGTTGGGCTACGAACTGACCCCCGATTACCACGAACGTACCCGCCTGATGGGCACACAGAACTTCGTGGGCCAGCTTGCCTACGTGGTTTCTCCCTGGTTCCTGTGGATCATGACCTACGAGAAGTTCTTCAAGGACCAGGTGGCGGGGGCCGCCGGCCTGGCGATCATCGTGGCGTTGGTGGCCATGGGACTCGGCGTGCTACCGGCGATCATCCTGCGCGAACGGATGAAGAACGTGGCGACGGCCGAGATGGACGCCTCCCCTGTCTCCCGCAAGAGCGCCCGCGAGAACACGGCAGAGTTCTTCAAGGGATTCGGCATCACCCTGTCGTCCGGACCGTTCCTCCAGCTGTGCCTGGCCACGTTCATGGTATTCAATGGATTCATACTCATCGCGTCGTTCCAGTTCTACGTGATCATCTACTACGTGGCCGGCGGCGACCAGAACCTGGGCGCCAAGTACGCAGGCTGGGCCGGCACCCTGGGTGCGGTCTGCACATTTGCCGTGGTAGCCTTCGTCACCTGGCTCGCTACGCGGATCGGCAAGCGACAAGCATTCTTCGTTTCGATAGGGTTGTCCATCGTCGGCTACGGCCTGAAATGGCTCTGCTACAACCCGGACTACCCGATGCTGGTCCTGCTGCCTGCGCCCCTGATGGCCTTCGGCCTCGGCGGCCTGTTCACACTGGTCCCGTCGATGATCGCCGACGTGGTCGACACCGACGAACTCCAAACGCACGAGCGGCGCGAAGGTATGTTCGGTTCGATCTTCTGGTGGATGGTGAAGCTGGGTCTGGCCGCAGCTCTGGCAGGTGGAGGCTATCTGCTCAACGCCACAGGATTCGACGTCGACCTGGGCGGTGCCCAGGCCCCTCGCACGATCACCCTGATGCGGATCTTCGACGCAGGCATTCCCATGATAGCTTCAGCCATCGCTATCTGGGCTGTAGCTACGTTCCCGATCACCGAAGCGAAGGCCCTGGAAGTTCGTCAGGAGCTGGAGAGGCGTCGGGGTCGAGCCTGAGAGGTCCTAGGATGCAGGCAAACCGAATTGCGCCGGCGTTGATCATCATGGCCGCCCATGCCTCATTCGGCGCAAGCGGCGGCGGAACTTCCGAACCGACCTTCGAGGTTCGTCCATTCCACCCCATCGACGGCAACCGCTGGATCGGCAACGCCGTCTGCTACGGCCCCCACCGCGACGGCCAACATCCGGGCGGCCCCTCGCCCTCCGCCGCCGAACTCCGCGAAGACCTGCAGTTGATGCTTCCCCATTGGAATCTGCTGCGCATCTACGGCGCCTCGGGGTTCGCCGAGACCATGCTGTCAGTGATCCGTGAAGACGGCTTACCCATGAAGGTCGTTCTTGGCGTCTGGATCGCTCCCGAAGACAAGCCCGGCACAGCCGAAAATAACCATGCCGAGGTCGAAGCCGCCATCCGTCTGGCGAACGATTACTCCGACATTATCCTCGCCGTCTGCGTCGGGAACGAGACACAGGTCTTCTGGTCGGCCCACCGATGCCCTCCTGCGACCCTCATCGATCATGTCCGCAGCGTGCGGGCGGGCGTCACGGTGCCGGTCACGTCCGCCGACGACTTCAACTTCTGGAACAAGCCTGAAAGCCACGGCGTGGCCCACGAACTCGACTTCATCACCCTGCACGCCCATCCCATGTGGAACGGACAGCAGCTCGAAGAGGCGCTGGCCTGGCAGAAGGACAAGCTCGCCGAGGTGCGAGCGATGCATCCGGATCGTCAGGTGGTGATCGGCGAGACAGGATGGGCGACGTCGGTGCACAGCGAGGGCGAGCAGGCGAAGCTGATCAAGGGCCGTCCTGGCGAATCGGAACAGTCGGCCTTCTCCAGCGCCGTCAGGGAATGGGCCGCGGAGGAGCAGGAGGTCGTGTTCTTCTTCGAAGCTTTCGACGAGAACTGGAAGGGTGACGACCATCCAGACGAAGTGGAGAAGCACTGGGGCCTGTTCCGGGCAGACCGCACACCCAAGGCCACGGGCGGTGCCTCTTCCAGGAAAGCATCCAGTCAACGGTAGAGCGTCTTGAGCGTCCCCCACACCATCCCAGCCTCTGCGTCCACGGGATCACTGCACGGCTCGCAGGTGACGTCGAAGTTGAAAGTGTAGAAGAGGCAGGTCGGCTCGTTGATCACGACGTAGTAGGTGCCCGGCAGAAGGCAGTTGCCCCAGGACATGTCGCCTGTCACTGGTGTGTCGGCGATACACTCGACACCGGCGCAGTCGCCCAGCAGATACATGTGGGGCATGCCGAAGCCACCGGGAAAGGAGATGTTGGCGGACAGGGTCGAGGTCGTTGTCAGCGTCACTTCGAAGATGCTCGCCGAGCAGGAAAACCAAGGCTCACCGCAGACCGTCGCCGGGGCGTTCCAGCCGCCGGTGCCGATGCCGAAGTTCACGTTGAAGACACCGCACGGCATCTCAAGGGTGGTATCACAGGGCCCCTGAGCGGCTGCGGCTGACGTGATCAAAAGCGACAGGACGAGGACGAGGACATGGCGCATGAGGGTCTCCCGGTGTTCTGAGCTACGGAGATCGAGCGTTGATCCAGATATCATACCATATTCGTGTGCGTTTCTGGCTGGAAACATTTTCGGCGTCGTCTCCCATGACCCCAGACGATCAGTACCCATATCTGCCGCCTCAGGAAGAGACTGGGCGTGTTATCATTGATCGGAACTCCGCGCTCGGCCCACGCCGCTCTTCGACAGGTGACCACAGACATGAACAGCATCCTTCGGAGGGGCGCCCTCCTCGCGATCCTCCTCTCCACGCTCCTCACCGCCGTCATCACTCAGGCCGTTCCGGTCACCTTCCGGGTCCGCATGTCCCAGCAGATCGTCCTCGGCAACTTCGCCCCCCCCGCCGACTTCGTGGACCTCGCCGGCACCTTCAACGGTTGGGGCACCTCGCCGCTCACACCTCTGGCCGACGCCGACGGCGACTCCATCTACGAGATCGTCCTCGACGGCTTCACTCCTTCCGAGATCATCGAGTTCAAGTTCCGCTACAACGGCCAGTGGGACGGCACTGAGGAGTTTCCCGGTTACGGCTCCAACCGTCTCTACGCGGTGCAGGAAACCGACAACCTGATCGACGTCTGGTACAACGACATCGCCCCGGGCGGCGGGACCGGCGAGCTCCACTGGTGGAACGACGCCGTCTTCTACGAGATCTTCGTGCGCAGCTTCTCGGACAGCGACGGCGACGGCATCGGCGATCTCCCCGGCCTGACCCAGAAGCTCGACTACCTCAACGACGGCGACCCGGCCACCGACGACGACCTCGGCATCACCGGCATCTGGCTCATGCCGATCAACGATTCACCGAGCTATCACGGATACGACACCGTCGATTACCGCAGCATCAACCCCGACTACGGCACAACCGCGGACTTCCAGGCGTTCCTGGACGCCGCCCATGCCCGCGGCATCAAGGTCATCATCGACTACGTCATGAACCACTGCTCGAATCAGCATCCCTGGTTCACGGCGGCCAGCCAGAACATCCCGGCCTACCGCGACTACTTCCGCTGGTCGGCAGACGATCCCGGCCAGACCGGCCCCTGGGGCCAGGACGTCTGGCACTGGCACAGCTCGGGTTGGTACTACGGCCTCTTCTGGGGGGGCATGCCGGACCTCAACTACGATCACCCCGCGGTCAAAGCCGAGATGTTCGACACGGCCACCTACTGGCTCGACACGATCGGCGTCGACGGCTTCCGCCTCGACGCCGTGCTCTACGTTCTCGAGGACGGGAACCAGCTTCAGAACACAGCGTCGACCCTGCTGTTCTGGCAGGACTACAACACGCACGTCAAGTCGGTGAAGCCCGATATGGTGTCGGTGGGAGAAGCCTGGACATCGACCAACACCGTGCTGCAGTACGTGACGCAGGATCGTCTCGATCTGTGCTTCGAATTCGACCTGTCCTACGCAACGATCGGCGCGGTCAACACCAGCGACGCAGACTACCTGGGGAGCAAGGCAGACCAGGTCTACGAGCTCTACCCTCGCCTCCAATTCGGCACGTTCCTCACCAACCACGACCAGGACCGCGCACTCAACGTGCTCGACCACGACCAAGGCAAGGCCAAGGTCGCCGCTGGCATCTATCTGACGTTGCCCGGCGTGCCATTCGTCTACTACGGTGAAGAGATCGGCATGGTCGGCAGCGGCGCCCACGAATTCATCCGGTCGCCGATGCAGTGGACCGGCGGAGCCAACTCCGGCTTCACGACCGGCACGCCTTGGCAGCCCATCAACACGAACTATCCGCAATTCAACGTCGAGGTGGAAGACCAGGATCCTGGGTCGCTGCTCACCTGGTACAAACGCCTGATCGGAGTGAGGAACCAGGCGTCGGCCTTGCGCCGCGGCACCCACGAGACCCTGGCCAGTTCCGCGTCTTCGATCCTGGCGTTCGTGCGGCAGGACAGCCTCCAGACCCTGCTGTGCCTGGCCAACACGTCTCCCCACACCCTGAGCGGCATCACAGTTTCGGGCGATGCGACCAGTCTCATGGTCGGCGACCACATGCTCATCAACCTGCTCGAGATCGCCGACACCCTCAACGTCACCGTCAGTCCGACGTTCGAGATTTCCGGGCTAGACCTGGACGGCTACCAGACCGCGGTCTATCAGTTCGTCAGGACGACCAATCTGGGTGCCGACGATGACGATATGCCCCAGTCCAGCCTTCTGCTCGAACCGGCCTTCCCCAACCCGTTCAACCCTTCGACAACGATCCGCTACTCGTTGCCCGCCCGGTCGCACGTGCGGATCGGCATTTACGACGTTGCCGGACACGAGGTGGCCGTGATTCGGGACGGGGTGGAGTCGGAGGGCGCTCAAGAGGTGCGGTGGAACGGAGTCGATCGTCGGGGCCATGCTTTGAGTGCGGGGGTGTATTTCGTGCGGCTGGTGGCCGGGGGGGAAGAACGGGTGACCGAGGTGGTTTTGATGAAGTAAAAGGATGGAATCGCTTCACTCACACCCTCCGACCCCGAACCTCCGCTCTGAGCATCAGTAGCATCAACAGCGATGTCGACACGATCGCCCGGACGGCATACACGTCGGCCAACGTCCCCTTGCTCGACAGCAATGAAGCCAGGGGAGCCAGCAACAACCCGATCCACACAGCGAACGACTCCGTATTCTCAACCGAATTCCAGAGCCTCTTGACGACGGGAAAATAAGCGATCACCAGGATCACCTGGATGAGCAGATTCGCCGAGGCGTGCTGACGCGTGAGAGCCCAGAAGACAAGGATCACCAGGACCGCCGCCAGGCAGCCCAGGTCGAACCGGTTGAACCTGGTGCTCGTGTCGCCGAACAGCACGATGAGCAGAGCGATGTAAGCGCAAAGCAGCAAGTCGGACGAGTTGAGAATGTTGTCCAGCAATGTGTAATCACCATCGAGCAAGTACGTCGACAGACTCCCCCCCACGGCGATCGTAAAGAAGATCCACATGGCCAGCGCCGGCTTGATGGCTCCCCGTCGGATGAGCACGGTGTACCGGACCGCGATGAACACGTTGATCGCCAGGACACACAGGATCGACAGCAGTCTCATATGCCAACTCCTTGATCAGGATCCTGACAGTATGGGCCCTGTTCCGCTCCATTGTCCCGATGAAAAGGCCCGCCGACATCGCCGGCAGGCCCTTGATCAACAGTCACGGCAGGGTCAGTTGGCTTTCTTGCCCTTCTCCTTGCACGTCGTCTCGCAGTCCTTCTTCACGCCCTTCTCGGCGCATTCGGCAGAGGCCTTCGTGGCGCATTTGCCTGCCGTGCAGCAGTCTGGCTTCGTGGTGCACTTGCCGTCCTTGCAGCAGTCGCCCTGAACCGTGCACTTGCCGTCCTTGCAGCAGTCGGGCTTCGCGGTGCACTTGCCGTCCTTGGAGCAATCAGCCTTGGATCCACAATGGGCTCCCTTGCCCTTTTCGGCACATCCGGCATGGGCCTTGGCGTGCTTGTCACAGCCGGCCTTGGGTGCGTCGGCGCTGGAAGCCGCCTTGGATGAGCCCTTCTTCGGCGCATCTTCAGCCGTCGCGACACCCGTCGCAAACAACACCAGAGCCATGGCGAGCACGAGCAACAAAATACGATTCATCGATTTCATGTCGATGTCCTTTCCAATCTGTTGAATAAACCCGTTCCGGACGAACGGATTCAAAGTCAGGAAATGTCGGCCGACTGAGGAGGAGGATCAGGCGGAGCGTAGAGTGCTTCCTGGGGTGAGAAATCGTCCTGGAGAAGCCACGCGAGCAGATCGAAACGCTGGAGGCTGACTCCGTCAGGAGCGATGAAGACGAGGGAACCCGAGGCCAGCGGGCATCGGTTGCAGGAGTTGCCGGAATTGCCCGCTGTGCACGGAACCGGCGCCTCACGGGCGCAGCGCGGCGTGAGATCAACTTCCCCGCAGCCGCTGCAGGAGCAGCACGAGTCCGACTCCGCGCCCGACAGTTCTTCGGCAAGGGACGGACCAGGAAGAACAGGCAGCAAAACGCACCAGATCGCCAAGGCGATCCTCACGGTAGCATTGAAGCCTTGAGATTTGAGTGCCATGCCTGGGATGTCCGCCTCAGGATCCTGATGGAACGTGGCGCCGGGATTCCAAACTTCCGGCGAGAGAGTGAAGTCAACGTCCACGCTTCATGTTTGTTCCAGTATTCTACTTGGTTTTCCTCTTAAAATCAATCCTGCGGTTGATGGATGGGGATTGATTCGCCGAAGTTGGTATCTCTTTCTGCGACGGTATCGTCAATTCAGCAGGGGGTTCAGCACAACCCTAGTCGATGATATCGAGGAGAGCCTTCAGGACCCCGTCTCCAATAGCCAAGGCCTTATCACTGATTTTGAGCGGGTTTACGTTCTCTCCCCGCGGGTCGACATCCCCGATTTTCATGCCGACATGAACCCGGCAGACTGGATGGATGAGGCCCCTCAACCGTCCGTCGAAGGGAGCCGTCACGGCATGGTCGGCAACAACCGCCAGGAGATCCCCCTCGTTCACCAGATCTCCCAGTGTCTTGAAGGGCTGCAGGTAACCGTCAGCAGGTGATCGCAACACGCGCCCCAGGCTCTCGCCTCCCACGTCCCCCGGAATACCGGTATACGGCAGGGCTTCTCCGCTCGAAACGACCTGTCCCGGGCCTGCCGAGCGATGGGTCTCGATCACCAGATCGGCGTCACGTCCCACTACAAACCCCGGCCCCAGTCCGATAAGCGGAATCGAACCGTGAGGTAATGATGCCGGTGGTTGTTTCGTCAAACGAGCATCGATCACCGCCGATGCACCTGATGCTTCGATCCCGTCGCCTGTCGGATCGACGATCACGTTGACTCGACCAGGCTCGGCTCCGATGAGTTCGTCCATCCGGACCCCCACGACGCCGTCGACCTCGACATGACCGTCATAAATCGCTTCCGAAAATGACACCAATCGACGGACCGCCGTGGGGGCTGCGATCTCCGCGGCGATCACCCGGTACCCCGCCTGGATCAGACACCAGGCGACGCCGCTGGCTTGTTCGCCTGCGCCCTGGATCCAGATGAGGCTCCCCTGGCGACACTCCGTCATGAGTCTTCCACTCCTCCGAGATCCTCGGGCGTATCGAGATCATCGATGATCCCGGGGTCTTCGCAGGCCACCGAGATGACGGGACACGGGCCTTCATTCAAGAGAACCCGCATAGGTCCAGGAGCATCGGCAGGCCAAGGTGCTTCGATTGGCCGGACCGGCAGGACAACCGGGTGGCCGGGAACGCCGTCGTATTCGGGAATGATGACTGAATCAGGATGTTGCTCGGAGAGTTCGGCGAGAAGCTCGAGGGTCGCGGGTGCGACTCTGGGCAGGTCGACCGGATGCAGCCACAGATGAGTGGTCCGACACGCCAGGGCGCGGACTCCCGCCAGCACGGTGCGAGCCGTGTCTCCCCCTGCCTCGAGGATCAACCATGAGACCCGGCGGTCATCAAGACCTGCTTCGTAGGAATCGACGAGGTCGGCGACCGTGACCACGGTCGTCGGGTGACCGGCCGCATCGTGAAGATCCACGATTCGGGCGAGCAGGGGCCGCTGGTCGTCATCAGCGATGCAAAGTCCCTTGGGTTGCCCCATGCGACGGGAGTCGCCCCGGGCCAGGATCAGGGCTGTGTCCCTTCGGCTAATCTCCGTCATCATCCCCGCCTTCCGGATCGGGCTTGCAGACTGTCCTCAAACGCGGTTCCGGACCTGAAGTATCGCCCAGAAGCACGACCGGCAAATCAAGTTCGTCCATGGCTCGTCCGACAAAAGAAAACAGGCCGATGGCGTCGTCGCACTCATCCATCTGCAGCAGGGCCAGCAGCACCGGCACACCCACGGGGATGCGCCCGAGATAGCCGTCGGGTCGAGCGAGCAGGGCGATCGCATGATCCCAATTCCAGGGTTCGTCGGGAGCGAGTTCGAGGTGGTCATGGGCGAGACGGCCGATTCGGTGCAACACCCGGCCGGGTTGGGCGCCGATGCAAGACAGTCCGACCACGGGGATCGCCAGGGATGTTCGCGCCGGAAATCGAGGCTCGTCGTCGCGATGGAGTTTCACCGGCAGGCCGGAGCTGCCGTCGGCTTCAACCAGAACCACGTGATCGGGAAGCAGGTTGCTCAGCTCGTCGACATCGGAAGGCTCGAGGCCGGCCCATTTCTCGGGGGTGTTTCCATCACCAGGGAGAATGCCGCCGTGCACGAACACGGTCGAGGATCCGGTTTCGCAGGCCCCGAGTCGGAGTTTGGCGTACTCCACGACACGGAGATCGGGCCAATCGAGAGGTTCGGTGCGGGTTGTTGTCGTGATGCAGACCCGCACACCGTCCACGTCCAGGGCGGCGGCCATGGCCTGGAGAAGGGATGTCTTCCCTCCGCCGCCGAACAAGGCCACCACGTGGCCACCTTCACGCGGCAGGATGTCATGCCAATGATCGAGGAAGAGGAACACGGCGGAGTCTCCGGTGAGCTGCAGCCAATTCAAGCCGGCCGTGTGATTCGGGGGGCCGGAAGGGAACCCAACCCCAGCTTGTGAAACCGAAAGTTGCCCCAGATGGCGGCGCCCAGGGCGCCGGTAAAGATGCTGTGTTCGTGGGTGGCGATTTC
>Ga0180007_10004536_pt1 | contig 14665 bp, 9 predicted proteins | sample MM_PC_MetaG_FD_121122 | JGI IMG/M metagenome (GOLD analysis project Ga0180007, IMG submission 121122) | Groundwater microbial communities from the Aspo Hard Rock Laboratory (HRL) deep subsurface site, Sweden - MM_PC_MetaG | ecosystem: Environmental > Aquatic > Deep subsurface > Groundwater... | reverse complement strand
AAAGAGTTTTCTGGATTAGCATTGCATCCGCATGCCCAGGGTGTAATGGCAGATGTAGAGGAGTTTTTATATACAGATTTTGATCACCTTTTGTCTTTACCTAAAGAACAAAGATATACCTTGGTTGCGTTAAGTAACATTACTGATCCTCAGAATATGGGATCTATCCTAAGGACTTTAGCATGTTTTGGCGGGTTTGCTTTACTTATTCCGCGGCATCGAACAGCCTCAATTAACGAAACAGTGTTGAAAGTAGCTTGTGGAGGTGAAAATTATGTGCCGGTGGCCCAGGTGACGAATCTTATACCGGCGCTGGAAAAAGCCAAAAAGTTTGATTATTGGATAGCCGGGACTGTTGTCGAAGGAGGAAAGGATCTTACTAAGTTCAAGTTTCCTTTTCCCTTATGTATTGTAATTGGTTCAGAAGATAAAGGTATTCGCAAAGGATTACTTGCCCATCTTGATTTCAAACTTACATTACCAATGCCCGGCGCTAATCTTTCGCTAAACACAGCTGTAGCTTGTGCTATTTTTTGTTATGAAACGTTACGTCAAAAAAGAGTAAATTCTTAAAAGGATCGATTATATTTGTGACTAGGATGCGGTTAAAATTTTATAAACTATTTAGAACCCGACCCTCTGGGAAGTTTCTATTTATACTGTTAATTTTTTGTCATGTAGTGTTTTTTAGCAATATTGCATATTGTAATGAAAAAGGGAATACAGTCCCAGAGAGTACCTATAATTCTTCACCCTGGAATACAGCGATAAATCAATCAACTCCGAAAAAAGATGATTATCCAGATAAAAGAAAGATAAATGCCGAGACAATTCGACGCACTCTAAATGAATATTATATTCCGTAGGTCTCAGAATTGCTAAGCAAAGGGATAGATTATTACGAGTGGCTCGATACATTAGACGATCCTTATTTAAATAGATATAAGTTAGATCTGAAAGTTGATCCTGATGCTGATCGTTTGAAGTTATTTTGGAAGCAGAATTTTTGAAACAATAGGCTAAAATAGGGTTTTTAGGAGGGGGGCTTTAAGCTTATTTTAAGGATTTGACCTATTTCTTGACGTAACTTTTTAATAGTGATATACTTTATCTGAATTTTATATCTTTTTGGGGAGGATTAAATCGTGAGGAAAATTTTAGTTTTTGTTGTAATTTGCTTGATTTTTATTCTATACGCTCAGGATACGAGGATATTGTATGCACAGCAGAGTGCGATGAACGATGATTCGCAGTCATTTGTCAGCTCTACTTCACCCCAAAAAAGAACGCAAGGGGTGATTGGAGAAGTAGACTATGTAGAATTTAAATCTAAAGGCAAATCAAAGATTGTGGTTGAAGATCGAAACGGGGATCCAGTAGAGGTATCACTTAAGAATTTAAAAGATGGGGCTACTGTTTTGGTTACATATCGCAAAGAAAAGGATAAAGAGGGCAAAGAAGAAAATGTGCTTATCTCTCTAAGTGTTATCAAAAATGCCCCTCAAAAAAAGGGTTCAAGGGGTAAGAGATAAATTTTGGGGTTAAGTTAGATAACGGATTGAGAAAGAAAAGTGTAGAGAAAGAAGGTGTAATTCTCTACACTTTTAATATTAGAAGCAGGGATAGAACACAAAAGTTTTATTTGTAACTGATTGATATTATTTAAGATAGGTTAAGATTTGGAGCGGGGCGTGGCTCAGCTTGGCTTAGAGCGCTTGGTTTGGGACCAAGAAGTCGGTGGTTCGAATCCACCCGCCCCGATTTAAAAAAATCCTAATGTTTTGTAGAAGGTTTTAGTAATTGCGTCCCTGTAGCTCAGTTGGATAGAGCAACTGCCTTCTAAGCAGTGGGCCGGGTGTTCGAATCGCCTCAGGGACGCCATTAAAAAACTATGAAGCTAGTTAGTAAGCTTATAGAGAAAAATTTTATTTATAAGTTGCAAGTTGGATAATAAGTTATATAATAGATATAAGTTCACTATTTATGGTGGATGTAGCTCAGTTGGATAGAGCGCAGGATTGTGGTTCCTGATGTCGGGGGTTCAATTCCCCTCATCCACCCCAGTAATTTAATTCACTGGGGATTTGAGACGAAGAGACTCCGACACATAAAGTAGTTCGATAAAACTGAGAATAGCGGTTAAATAAAAAACATGGTAAAAAATGCCATGTTTTTAAGAAATGAGAGTTTTTGTGCCTAATAAATTAAAACCTCTTATAATCGGTGATCTGGAGATAAAAATCCCTATTATTCAGGGTGGTATGGGGGTTATGGTCTCCAAGGCGCCATTGGCCAGTGCTGTGGCTAATTGTGGAGCGGTAGGAACTATCGCCAGCGTGGGCCTTGGTTATGGGACAACCGAAAACGAGACCGATTTTGTTAAGGCTTCGCATGAAGGTCTTCAAAAAGAAATCCGTCATACCAAAGAGCTAACTAGTGGAGTTGTCGGAGTAAATATTCTGGTAGCTATAAGCAATTATGAAGATCTGGCACGGACAGCTATTGTCGAACATGCTGATTTTATCATTTCCGGAGCAGGCTTACCTTTAAAATTACCTGAGGTTACCAAGGGCACAGCTATAAAAATAATACCGATTGTTTCCTCAGGTCGCGCCGCTGATATTGTGCTAAAGACCTGGAAAAAGCGGTATGATCGTTTGCCTGACGCTATTGTTGTAGAAGGTCCGTTGGCAGGTGGACACTTAGGATTTAAATTTGATGATTTAAGGTCTTCACATCTTGAGCTGCTTGAAAATCTGGTTTTAGATGTTATAAAAATAGTAAAAGAGTACGAAAAAAGATTTAATAAAAAGATTCCTGTTATTGCTGCCGGAGGCATATTTGACGGAAAAGATATCGCCAAATTCGTTAAACTAGGTATAGATGGTGTGCAGATGGCGACACGGTTTGTGGCTACGTTTGAGTGTGATGTGTCAGATAAGTTTAAGCAGTTATATCTTAATGCGGGCAAGAATGATGTTGTTATTATAAAAAGTCCTGTAGGTATGCCAGGCAGAGCAATAAAGACAAAGCTTATCGAACGGATAGCCGAGGGCGCCCGAGAACCGATACAATGTAATTATCGCTGCCTTAGAAGCTGTGATCCTCGGACTGTTCCTTATTGCATTGCGAGAGCGTTATTTAATGCTGTTAGCGGTGATTTTGATAATGCGGTTGTATTTGCAGGGAGTAATGTGGTTCGTGTAAATAAAATTGTTCACGTAAAAGAACTTATTGATGAACTCGTTAATGAAGCGGTGGAAGAGCTGGATAAATAAAAAAGCTAAGATATCTAATTAAAATCATCTGACTTGTCTGAAAATTATAAATGACAAGTCTTTTTTTTAAACATGCTAAAAAATAAAATTTTATTTACCTTAATCACTTTAATTCTATTAACTATTAGCTTGATAGTGTATTTGTTGTTTTTTACAACGAAAGGTTCGGATTTTGTCACGAAATTTGCGCTTTCTAATTATGTAAGTTCTAAAAACATAACCGTAAAGGAAATAGAAGGAAAGTTTTCGGAGCAATTATCGTACCGCAACATAGAAATTAAAGATGTAAAAGGGCTTCCTCAAGGCAGCATATTAAAGATTCAAAAATTGGACGTTTTTTTTAGCGATGTTGCGCTTGAAGGTCTTAATGTTAATATCTATAATGGCAGGCTTAAGATGCCTGGGTCTGATACTATACTTTTTTATGGAAATTACAAGCAAGGATCTTTGGCGCTTACTGCATACTCAAAACATGTAAACATAGGTGAAATTCTGGATTTATTTACAGAAAACCGGGCCCTAACTAGTGTATCCGGACAAATATATGATCTAGATGTTCAAGCCAAGGGAACCTTTTTGCAGCCGCAGTTAGAGGGTACTTTTTATATAAAGAAACTTTCACGAACCGGTTTTACGATGATCGATTCTCCGGGAAGATTTTCACTTCGTCTTACTGATATCAAGAATAAGATTAAGCTAAATGGTGAGGTTGTATTTAAGTCAGCAAAAGTGTTTGGCAAAAAGACAGCGGTTATCGAATTGGATTCGAGCAAGATTTTGTTTTCCGGGGATCCTAGGAATCCCTTATTTGATATGCGCGGACATGCAGACGTTGATGAAGTAAAGATCGATATATCTCTAAAAGGACAAATTCATAAACCAGATTTAAAATTAATTTCACAACCGCAAGCTCCAGAATCAAAACTCATCATCATGTTAGCTACCGGTAGAAGCTGGCAAGCAGCAGATGCTTCTTTGGATCAAAAGAAATTGTCACCGGAATTAGCCGGAGATTTTATAGAGTATTTTGTTTTTAGTGGCTCCGGAAAAAGATTAGCCAAAAAACTGGGAATAAAAGATGTTTCTTTGCAATTTGATGATAAAGTAATGGGCATTGGCTTAAAGAAAGAAGTATTTGATAAAGCTAATTTAACTTATAAAATTGAACAATCCAAGGAGCAAGCGGATAATCCTGACATAACGCAGAAAATCGGAGGTAGTTACAAGATTACTGACCATATCTCTGTAGAAGGGGAAAAAGAACTAAAACAGGATACCCAGCCTAAAACGCAAGAAGATGAAAAAACCGATGGCAAAGTATTGCTAAAATACAAAAGTCAGTTTTAAGTTAGAAAACATAGTTTTTGCCAAAGATAGATTTTTCATAACAAAGGTTTACTTGAAAATTAGCAAGTGGTATACTTTAGATAGTAAATAATATTAAATTAAAAGATCTGCTGTGAAGATAGATGCAGATTTTTATATTTAGGCATGCTCTATTTAGGCATGCTCTTGCAAATTTACAGTTTTATGGTATACTTCATTGTATTTTTGTGCAACAAAATAATAGAATATTTATATAAATTGTAAACAGGAAAAGAGGATAAGACTATGTTTGATGAGAGAAGAAAGTATATGCGTTTTGATGCTTTAGTCGACGGAGAATTTCATGTAAAAGATAGCCACGTTAACGGCATATTTACAACAAATAATTTCAGCCGGGGTGGTTTTAACGCACTTTTAAATCGGCAAATTGGGATTAATGCAACGGTAGAATTTGAGATGAGATTTCCAGAGAGTATTATGATTTTCTTTGCAACGGGTAAGGTAGTTTGGGCCAATGATAATGTTGATCTAACAACAGGGTTTAATGCTGGGATAGAATTTGAAGAGATTGATCCCATTGAAAGACAGAGAGTGGTCGACTATTGTTATGAAAATTGGAATAAAACAAACTCTGCGTCTAAGAAAACGGAGGTTAATTTTTAATTATAAGATTTTTATTGTCTGATGTAATAAACTGCCTTTTTGAATTTGTAATATTTACGCCTCTTTTTATCAATCTTGTTTCCTGCGGAAAAATATATTTCCATCCAAGAAAAACCTGCTATAAGCGACCTATGATTACCTCAAATCTTTGCTCTTGCATAAAGAATGATGTCTAACTCGACCTTTACAAGAATTTTTGATATAATTGTTATAGATAAGGTTCTTTAATTGTGTGTTTTTGAATTCAACTAAACAAGTTTTTACCCTTCATGAATTGAGGAAGGTCAATCTATGGATGTCGTTTTAGATAAAACAATAAAACAAAGGCGGTCGATTCGTCGTTATACAAAACAAATGCTGCGTGAAAATGAGATTTATAAGATAATCGAAGCTGCAATATGGGCACCGTCTGGACTTAATAATCAGCCTTGGAAGTTTAAAATTCTTAGCGGTAACCAGAAAAACAAGCTAGCTAAATTTACAAAATATGTGCATGTGATTGAGGCCGCGCCTGTTGCTATCTGTATTTTTCTCGATAATAGTCTAACCTATAATAGAGATAAGGATATTATGTCGGTGGGAGCTTGTATCCAGAATATGCTTCTTAAAGCCCATGCGATGGGTTATGGCACTTGTTGGCTGGGCGAGATATTAAATAAAAGAGAAGGTGTTGAAGGCTATCTTAAGGTGTCTTCTGACTGTGAACTTATGGCGGTGGTAACGCTGGGTTATTCGGATGAAAAAAACAAAAAAGGATCCCGGCATAAATTAAAGAGTTTTATTCTAAATTGAATAAAACTTTATCTTATTAAAGTAGAAATGGTTATGAAGCTAACTCAACATAAGAAAAAATCAAATATGTGTAGAAAAATTAGTGTTTTTGGGATTATTATTGCTTTATTTTTTTATGCTAATTTAAGTTATGCTCAGTCGAAAATTCAAAAACAAGATATCCCTTTAAAAATATCTGTAGAGTTAAAGCAGCAGCTTGAAAAATTATGTCTACCACAAGCAGATGAACGCGGGAAAGCTGTTTATAATTTAGGACTGATGCGAAAAAAAGCTAATGCTACGATTTCGCTGCTTATAAAATCCCTATCAGATACAGCGGCTTTGAACTGGAGATCAACTCCAAACGGGGTTATTCCCAAAGCAAGTTCTGTTGGCACAGAAGCTGGCGAGGCATTGGTTAGAATTGGCCTTGATGCTGTAGTACCGTTAATTATGGCTTTAAAAGATCATAATGTGGTTGTACGTAGAATTGCGGTTGTGGCCTTGGGTAAGATAAAAGATTCTCATGCGGTCGAGGCATTGATCATGGCTCTTTATGATGGGGACTCTGTGGTTCGCAATAATGCAACTTTAGCCTTAGGACAGATAAAAGATTTACATACTATCCAATTGCTAATCAGTATGTTAGACGAAAATAGTGTGTTAGTAAGGAGATCTGTAGCAACGGCTTTGGGAGAATGCAGGAGTTTTCTTAGTGTAAATGCCTTAGTTTTGAAATTAAAAACCGATGAAGATGCTTTTGTTCGATCTTTAGCAGCAGAGGCTTTGGGCAAGATTCGTGATGTATCTGCTTGGGAGGGGTTAGTCGCCGCATTAAAAGATGAAAAATCATCGGTACGCGTGCAAGCAATATGGGCCTTAGGCGAATTACGTGATAACCGAGCTTTAGAGCCATTGCTATATGTTTTGGATGATAGAAATCTGGATGTACGCATTCAGACGATTAAGACCTTGGGGAAAATTGCCGATGAGCGTGCCTTAGAGTTTTTAGTCCCACTTTTAAATGATAGCAACAATTCTGTTCGACAACAGGTAGGGTTGGCGCTTGAGAATATCAAACATCCTCTTACCGTAAATTCCTTGTTAGAAGCGCTGAAAGGTAAGGATTTATTATTGCGTCGGGAAGCGGCATTAGTACTGGGAAATATCAAAAGTTTTCGTACAGTTAAGGCCTTAATTTTGGCTTTAAAAGATAAAGATAGTATTGTCAGAAGCTATGCGGCTAGAGCCTTGGGCAAGATAAAAAGGAAAGAAGCAATGCAGCCTTTAATTACTGCTTTAGGTGATGAGGCTGAAATGGTTAGAGATTATGCTGTTTGGGCCCTATCCAAGATGAAATTCACTGATACCATAATGCAGCTAATAACGGCCTTAAAAAATCCTGATCCCATCGTCCGTAAATTATCAGCAATGGCCTTGGGAGAGATTGGTAGTAATAAAGCGCAAGATGCTTTGATTAAGGCTTTAAGCGATGAGATTTGGGTTGTTCGCTATTATGCAGCTTGGGCTTTGGGGAAGATAAAAAGTACAGCAGCTGTAGAATCTCTAATGATTGCTTTAAAGGACAAAGATCCTGTTGTTAGAAATTACGTTGTTTGGGCCTTGGGTAATATTGGAGGTAACCAAGCAGTGAGTCCGCTTATAGAGGTTTTAAAGGATGAATATTGGTCGGTGCGATATCAGGCTGTGAAGGCATTAGGTAAAATTAAAGATCCTCGTGCTGTAGAATCGCTTGTTAATATGTTAAAAGACAAGCATTGGACTGTTCGTTACAATGTGGCAAAGGCATTGGGCGAGATTAAAGATATAAGGGCCGTACCGGAACTGATAAAGGCAATCAAAGATGAGCATGCCTCTGTTCGTTATGAGACAGCCTGGGCCTTGGGTCAGATTAAGGACCAACGTGCGGTTGAGCCATTAGTTCGGGCTTTAAATGACAGCGATTGGACCGTACGTTCTCATGTCGCAAGGGCATTAGGTGAAATTAAAGACAAAAATGCTGTACCTGGATTGATAAAGGGGATGAAGGATAAGAATTCATCTGTGCGTTATGAAGTAGTTTGGGCTTTAGGTCAGATTAAAGATCAACGAGCCGTTGATCCATTAATTGCGGCTTTAAAGGATAATCATTGGACTGTACGTTATCATGCGGCAACGGCATTAGGGAATTTAAAAAGTGACCAGGCAGCCAGACCGTTAATTGCGGTTTTGAGCGACATAGACCCAGCGGTACGAGAAAATGCTGCTACTGCACTATCTCAAATAGGGACGGAACAGGTAGCAATACTCCTGTCGGATGTTTTGAGAAATGAGAGAGATCCTAGCGTAAAAGAGCACGCATCGAACATCTTAAAGAAGATTAAAGGAGGTACAGCACAAAGACCTCTTAATATTCCTGGCATGGATGAGTTTATAGTGGATGATTCTAAAATTACAAGTAAAATTTTTCAGGACAAAGAGGAACCACTTTCTTTTGAAACCCTTATTACTAATCTAAAGGATAGAAATCCTTCGGTCCGCAGACATGCAGCACAGTCTTTAGCAGAGACAAGAGATGCACGTGCTGTTGAACATCTTATTATCGCTCTTGGCGATGTGGATTTTTCTGTTCGCTATCAAGCTGCATTAGCTTTAGGAGAAATAAAAGATCTTCGTTCAACAGAAGCTCTGATTAAGGCATTAAAAGATAAAGATACATCTGTTCGCTATCAGGCAGCAATGGCCTTAGCAGAGATTCAGGATCCAAAAGCTGTAATGTCTTTAATTTCCGTACTTGAAGACGAACATTGGTCTGTGCGCTATCAGGCGACAATAGCGTTGGGGGGGATAAGAGATGTGCGTGCTGTCGAAGCGCTTATCCGGAGATTAGATGATGAGGAAACCTCAGTACGAGATAATGCTGTTTGGGCACTGGAGAACATAACCGGAGAAAGTTTTCGTTACGATAAGATAAAATGGCAGAAATGGTTACAACAAAATAAAGCTGCCGACTCAACTTCTAATTAGAAGAGATCCCTTCTTTTTTAAATCCAGCTACGACTTTTTCTTTAGACCATCTAGATTTTCAAGCTAAATCACAAGGCTTATTTTAACACTTCTAAAACTTAAGAGGTGAGCTATTTAGGGTTTGTTTATAGAGAATTTTATTGTATAATATTAATTTAAGATATATATATTATTAAGGAGGAAAATTGTATGGATTCTTACGCCTTTGATGCTGTCATCTTTGACATGGATGGAATTTTAACTAAGACCGCAATTGTTCATGCCGAGGCTTGGAAATTAGTATTTGATGAATATTTGCGTCTTAGGCAAAAACGGGATAATAAACCTTTCCGAGAATTTGAGCTTCCGAATGATTATCTAACTTATGTTGATGGTAAGCCAAGGGCTAAAGGTATTAGCAGTTTTCTAGAATCAAGAGGCATGAATCTTCCGCTTGGTTGCCCTGAAGACCCTCTCGAAGCCGAAACAATTTACGCTATTGGGAATAAGAAGAATAATAAGTTTAGACAAGTCTTAGAAACAGAAGGAGTTCAGGTTTATAGTTCTACTATCGAATTAATAAAAGAGCTAAAAAAATTAGGATTTAAGATAGGAGTCGTATCTTCTTCCAAAAACTGCCAATATATTTTAGAATCAGCAAAAATATTGGATCTTTTTCAGACACGGGTTGATGGAGTAATTGCGCAAGAGATGGGGTTAGAAGGAAAACCCGAAGGTGATATTTTTGTCGAGGCAGCTTTAAATCTAGGAACTACTCCTAATCGAAGTGTTGTAGTTGAAGATGCGATATCCGGTGTACAAGCAGGTCGGAACGGCGGTTTTGGACTAGTGATTGGGGTAGCACGAAGTAATAATGAATTAGAGCTTCAACTAAACGGTGCAGATGTTGTCGTAAAAGATTTGGCGGATTTAGATATAAAATGGATGCAGAAATGGTTTTGCCGGAAACCAATTTCTTTATTTGAAGCTTGGGAAGATAGGAAAAAGATTGAAGAATTTTATGCTCAATTTCAAGCGGATAATCCTAAGGTAATCATTAATTCTAATTATTTACGTGATCTTAAATCAATTTTTTACGGCCAAAAGAAGGTCATCTTTTTTCTTGATTATGACGGGACGCTAACGCCGATCGTTGACCGTCCGGAATTAGCAGTAATATCCGATGCAATGAAGAATGTAGTCAGGAAACTTGCAGATAAATTTACAACCGCTATTGTTAGCGGAAGAATGCGAGAAGATGTGGAGAACTTGGTCGGAATTAAAGGACTATTTTATGCAGGAAGTCACGGGTTTGATATCCTCGGTCGTGGCGTTTCCATGGTACAATCAAAGGCTAAAGAAACTATACCCATAGTTAATAAAGTTATCGATCAGCTTAAGAATGAAATCAATGATATAGAGGGTGTGATTATCGAAGAGAAGAAGTTTAGTGTTGCTGTCCATTATCGTCTAGTTAAAGAGCAATATTTATCCAAAATAAGCGAGGTAGTGCAGAGGATTGTAGGCGAGAATAGTGCGTTGCGAATGATGAGCGGTAAAAAGGTATATGAGATTTTGCCGGCTATTGATTGGAATAAGGGCAAGGCAGTTAGATGGATAATGCAGGCCTTAGGATTGACCTGGGAGAATTCATCTGTTATTTATATCGGAGATGATACTACAGATGAAGATGCCTTCCGGGCTGTACGCAGTAGAGGAGTTGGGATTTTAGTATCTTCTGTCCCGAGAGAGTCTAGTGCAGATTTTCAGTTATCGTCACCGGAGCAGACAAGAAAATTGTTTGAGATGTTAGTAGCTTCTTCTTAAAAGCGGGATGTAAATGGAAAAAAATCTTTTGTGGAAGATTGTATATAATCGTTTTGAACCGGATGAAGAAGGTTTACGTGAAGCCTTATGTACTCTGGGCAATGGCTATTTTGGCACCCGGGGAGCAGCAACCGAAGCCCTGCCTACGGAGATGCATTATCCAGGAACGTATATTGCCGGTCTTTATAATCGATTAGCGACTCATATTGCCGGTCGTACTATATATAACGAAGATCTTGTAAATTGTCCGAATTGGACATATTTGACGTTTAAAATCAGAGATGGAGAATGGTTTTGCCCTTCCACAGCTAAAATACTTTATTATCATCAAGAACTTGATATACGCAATGGTCTGCTTTTAAGGAAGATAAGATTTCAGACCCGTAAAGAGCAGAGGACCAAAATTATAGAGACGAGAATTGTGCATATGGCCAATCCGCATCTAGCGGCCATCAATTATATTATTATCCCTGAGAATTACAGCGATTATATTACGGTAAGAACAATGCTTGATGGAGCTGTTCTGAATATGAATGTCGAAAGGTATCGTCAACTTAATTCCCATCACTGGCGTGCACATGATCGGGGTAAGTTCGCCAGAAACGGAATATATCTGGCTGTAAAGAGCAGCCAGTCAAAAATTCAGGTTTGCGAAGCAGCAAAACTACGGATTTTTGTTGCGGATAAAGAAAAAACTCCTCCCATAGAAATTATTAAACATGGGAAAAAGGTTATTGGTCAGGAATTTAGGATGTTTGTTCATAAAGGACGTCAATACCAAATCGAAAAAACGGTTTCTATTTATACCTCTAAGGATAAAGGTATAAAAAATCCAAAAATAGAGGCGATTAATTCTGTCAATAAGGTAAAAAGATTTAATAGTTTACTTTATTCTCATCAGCAGAGGTGGAAAGAATTATGGGATAAATTTGATGTGCAGATAGAAGGGGATGCTTTTTCCCAACAGGTATTAAGGCTGCATATTTTTCATCTTCTTCAAACGGCATCTATTCATAATGTGAAAATTGATGCCGGTTTTCCCGCTAGAGGTTTACATGGAGAGGCATATCGCGGACATGTTTTCTGGGATGAAATTTTTATTTTTCCTCTTTTTAATCTACATATGCCGGAAGTATCAAGGGCATTATTGATGTATAGGTATAAACGTCTTCCCAAAGCAAGAATTTATGCAAAGGAAAATGGATATCGGGGTGCAATGTTTCCCTGGCAAAGCGGTTCTTCCGGCAAAGAGGAAACGCAAATAGTGCATCTTAACCCCCGTTCTGGAAAGTGGGGGCCTGATCACAGTTGTTTACAAAGACATATTTCTTTTTCCATTGCTTATAATATGTGGAATTACTGGCAAACAACCGGTGATTCGGATTTTCTTGAACGCTATGGTGCGGAACTTTTTTTATCTATAGCACAATTCTGTGCTAGCCTTGCGCACTATCGTTCTAAGGACGGACGTTTCCATATTCAAAAGGTTATGGGCCCTGATGAATTTCACGAGAAATTACCTCATACCTCAGAAGCAGGCCTTGAAGACAATGCTTATACCAATCTGATGGTTGTTTGGACACTGCTGCGAGCAGAAGAAATACTTTATCTTGTCTCGGATAAATCTCGTGCAAAACTTATGAAAAAAATAAAACTTACGGCAAGAGATTTAAAGCTGTGGCATTCGATGACTAAAAAAATGAATATAATTATCAATGATGATGAAATTATAAGTCAGTTTAAAGGATATTTTAAATTAAAAGAACTCGACTGGACAACTTATCGGAAGAAATATAAAAGTGCACATCGTATGGACAGAATCTTAAAAGCAGAAGGGAAATCTCCTGATGCTTATAAAGTAGCCAAACAGGCAGATGTGCTTATGGTTTTTTATTTATTGAGATTACAGGAAATACAGGATATTTTTCGTCGACTTGGATATTCTTGTGGTAGAAAATTACTAAGAAAAAATTATAATTATTATATAAAACGCACATCGCATGGTTCTACCTTAAGCAAGGTTGTACATTGTTTTATATCGCAGCTTTTAGGGAAAGAGGAAGAACTTTGGGAGTGGTTTAGGGAGGTTTTAAAATCCGATATCTATGATACCCAAGGCGGGACAACACCTGAAGGTATACATGCCGGTGTAATGGGAGGGTCCATCGATATTGTTATCCGAGGTTTTGCGGGGGTAGAATTGGTAGATAATCATATCAAAATCAATCCCTCTTTACCTAAAAAATGGCGCCGATTGAAATTTAGACTTTATTACAGAAAAAAATGGATCGTTTTTGATATAAGAAAAACAATGATTAAAGTTCATATTATGAAAAATAAGTTAGCATCGCGTATGGTACCAATTGAAATAAATTCAAAACTTCATTACCTTCTTCCCGGCAAGACAGTTACATTTACCTTAAAGAATTAGCAGATTGTGTTAATTCTAGGCAAAAATAAATAAAATAGTGCTGTAAAAATAAGTTGTTTTCTGAAGATAAGGATATTTTAGTGAAGATTGGGGCCAATTATATAGGTTCTGGCAAATGTGAATTTATGCTCTGGGCTTCTTTTTTAGATGAAGTTGTTTTAAAAATAGTAGCTCCTAAGCAGCACACGTTCAAGATGCAGAAAGACAAAGGGGGTTACTGGCGAGTTTTAGCAGAAGGCATTTATCCCGGAACACGATATTTTTATCAACTCAATAATCTTAAAAGCTTTCCTGATCCCGCTTCTTTTTATCAACCAGAAGGTGTTCACGGGGCCTCTTGTGTAATTGATCATAGTAGTTTTGACTGGGAAGGCACTTCTTCTTATCGTGGTATTGCGCTCAAAGATATGATAATCTATGAACTTCATGTGGGGACGTTTACTGATACGGGTACTTTTGAGGCAGCTATTGCGCGCATTAAAGAATTAGTAGGCTTAGGTATTAATGCCATTGAGATTATGCCGGTTAGCCAGTTTCCAGGCCAGAGAAATTGGGGGTACGATGGAGTTTATCCTTTTGCCGTACAAAATTCTTATGGCGGACCTGAAGCATTTAAGGAATTTATAAAAGAAGCCCACCGGCAGAATGTTGCCATTATTCTTGATGTTGTCTATAACCACTTAGGGCCAGAAGGAAATTACTTTTCCCAATTTGGTCCATATTTCACGGATAAATATCATACCCCCTGGGGAAACGCCGTCAACTTTGACGATGAGCATAATGAAGGCGTTAGAAACTTTTTCCTTAAAAACGCAATTTATTGGTTTGAACATTTTCAAATTGATGCATTAAGACTTGATGCCGTTCATGGTATTTTCGATGCAAGCAAAAAACATATTTTACAAGAACTGGCCGAGCGAACAGAAGAGTTTTCTCAACAAAAGCAGAAAAAACATTTTTTAATTGCCGAGAGTGATTTAAATGATGTGCGTATAATCAAACCGAAAGCACAAGCCGGATATGGTATCAATGCCCAATGGTGTGATGATTTTCATCATAGTTTGCATACTTTGTTAACAGGGGAAAAAAACGGATATTACATTGATTTTGGAAAAATCGAACATATGGTTAAAACACAAAAGGAAGGCTTTGTTTATTCAGGACAGTATTCTAATTTCCGTAATAAAAATTATGGAGCTTCTTCCCAAGATATCCCGGCGGAAAAATTTGTCGTCTTTTCTCAGAATCATGATCAAATCGGCAATAGAATGCAGGGGGAAAGACTATCAAAGCTCACCTCATTTGAAGCGTTAAAATTAGCTGCGGCAAGCGTTATTTTATCTGTATATATACCATTGCTTTT
>Ga0180007_10004535_pt1 | contig 14665 bp, 10 predicted proteins | sample MM_PC_MetaG_FD_121122 | JGI IMG/M metagenome (GOLD analysis project Ga0180007, IMG submission 121122) | Groundwater microbial communities from the Aspo Hard Rock Laboratory (HRL) deep subsurface site, Sweden - MM_PC_MetaG | ecosystem: Environmental > Aquatic > Deep subsurface > Groundwater... | reverse complement strand
AGATGGTTTGCCGGGAGGCTGGTTTTAGAAGATATGTCACCCCAGCGTACAACGTCGGCCACCGGCTGGACGCATTGGCTCGGATACGGGGCGGGAAAATAGATATCGCCGGTGAGTGGGTTGATTTCGTATACACCGGTGTCTTCATTGACAATGGTGTACCGGCCGAAACCTTCGGTCAGTTTTGGTTCACCGCCAATGGCAGTGGCTGTGGACCAGGCCTGCTGTTCTACCTGGTAGGGATTTCCGGTTGTGGGGTCGATGACCGGATTGCCGTTCTCGTCGATCCAATCCCCCATAACCATCACCGGGTTCCCCGCCGAGTCAACTGACGGAATTTGTTTGGTTTCACCTCCCAGATAGCGGTCAATAACGTAGAGATCGCCAAAAAGTGAACCCTGGTCAGACCCTTTGTCACCCAGAGGCCCGTCAGAGGTGGTTCCTCCACCTGTACTGCCTTCATCTGTAGTGCCCGACCCCGATCCTGATCCAGCTGTGGTCGTTCCCTGGCCACCCATGTAACCGTTCCCTGCCAAGGCTAGCGACGAACAGCCCAGGAATAATGCAAATACTGCGACATACATTGAGCGTTTCATACCGTTCCTCCTTTTTCATTCCTCATTTTTCTCTTGCGGGCTGCTGCCAGCCCATGTTTGTGCTATCTCTTCCCTCATTTATTCTCTTAAAAGGTCTTACTCTTCTAAGGGAAATTCCTCATAAACTGCAGCTGAATATTTTGTTTCAGGTTTGTTGTGCTGTGTATAGCACAAGGAAATTATGCAACTTGTGCTAGTCTTAATATTTTTTTTGTAGGTCGACTCTTTGAGTTGCTTATGCAAAATATTCACCACATAAAATAAAAATAAAAAATATTTAAATGCTTTATAAACTATTGTTTTAATAGCATTTTTTTTATATGCAGGGAGAAGATGGCGATGGTTTGATAGGTAATTTTACGGATAGCCGGAAAGTTTTAATAAATTACTGAGGGAAGCGTTATGGGTTTATCAATTTTTTGTAAAATAATCTAATAAATACAATAAGTTGTATTTTGAATTTTGGTGAATGGCTATTCGATTGTGTGTTTGCGGATCCTTCACGTCGGTGAGGAGGGCCTTGTCGGAGAGTGCCGAAGGTGTGGGCGAAAATATCCTGGCTGATATTCGTTTGTTGTTGATGGGGTAGGCTTCAGCGGCAGAAATAGTGAGTGAGAAAGAAATTTCAATATGTAGTTGTTGGGGATATTGTAATTGCAAGTCACCAGTTTCTGGTGAACAGCTAAACAGTTTCTGGTGGGTTATTGGTCTGGATTGGTCAATGAACTGCTGTTATTTTTATAAAAAATAATATTCAGTGAGAAATTTGCCAAGGTCATTTTTGAATAAGGTTGCTTGTGATATTTTGGCATTGCGGTTGAATCGCCATGTGTCACTTCTGTGCCGCAACAGCACATTTAGCACAATTTTATTGTGCATTTTGCTGATTGCTGTTCTGGACTCTTTTTTCCGCTAAAAAAAATATGTCAAAATTGTAAATACGCTGCAAGAGCTGCTTCGTTAGTCATTTTTGTTATAATAACATGATATTAGAACGGTATTTTTGGGGGAAAATACGTACTGAAGGAGTTGTGTGGGTATTTTTACGTATATGCGGAAATATTTCCGGATATACGGAAATGGGCGCAGTTTATCCTTACGCATCCATTGGGTTAATTGTAACTTCAAGGTGGACAATATGTTTTCTGATTACCACCCATTTACAGCCATTCAGAACGAAGCATTATATATACCGGGAAATTAAGCATAAAGTTGACAGTTTACGGTTATTTGTGCTTTGTTTTATTTGTTTGAATTCGACTGGAGCCTTTTGATACCATGAAAAAACTTGCGCAGGCCTGCGGAAACGGGTAGTTTGGAAAGTTGTTTCCAGTTAATTTTTTCATTATTTTATTTGTTTTTCAGGGGAGAAATATGTCAACAAACTATCTTTTTACCTCGGAGTCTGTTTCTGAAGGTCATCCTGATAAGGTAGCAGATCAGATTTCTGATGCTGTTCTTGACGGCATTCTGGCAAAGGATAAATTTGCCAGGGTTGCCTGTGAAACCTTGGTTACCACTGGTATGGTGATCATCGCAGGAGAGATAACCACCACAGCCTGGGTTGATATGCCACAGATTGTCAGAGATACGGTCAAGGAAATCGGCTACAATTCTTCGGAGATGGGTTTTGATTCCCAGTCCTGTGCCGTTTTGACCAGTATCGATAAACAGTCTCCCGATATTGCCATAGGCGTCAACGAAGGATCAGGGCTTGATCTTGACCAGGGCGCCGGTGATCAGGGCCTCATGTTCGGCTATGCCTGTTCAGAGACCAAGGTGTTGATGCCCATGCCCATCACCTATGCCCATCGGTTGATGAAGCGACAAGCTGAGGTACGCAAAAGCGGCCGTCTTCCCTGGCTCCGTCCCGACGCGAAGAGTCAGGTGACCATTGAATATGAGGATAACTGTCCCAAGAGAATTGAGGCAGTTGTCCTCTCCACCCAGCATAATGCCATTGTTGATTATGAGGATCTGAAAGAAGGAGTGATGGAGGAGATCATCAAGCCGGTGCTGCCCCCGAACATGATTGACAAAAATACCAAATTTTTCATCAATCCCACCGGCCGATTTGTTATCGGCGGACCTGTGGGCGACTGCGGAGTCACCGGCCGCAAAATCATTGTCGACACCTATGGCGGCAGGGGATCACATGGCGGTGGAGCCTTCTCCGGCAAGGATCCTTCCAAGGTTGACCGTTCCTCATGCTATATGGGGCGTTATGTTGCCAAAAATATCGTAGCCGCAGGTCTCGCCACCGAGGTTGAGGTGCAGGTGGCCTATGCCATAGGTATTTCCCAACCGGTATCCATCAATATCAATACCTTCGGCACCGGAAAGATCAGCAATGAGAAGATCAGGGAACTGGTCATGGCCCATTTTGATCTGCGGCCCAAGGCGATTATTCAGCATCTTGATCTGTTGCGGCCAATCTATAAGAAGACGGCGGCATACGGTCATTTCGGCCGGGAACGCAGCGAATTTACCTGGGAAAAAACCGACAAGGCAGAAATCCTGCGGGATGCTGCCGGTATTAAAGGAAATAAATAATGAGTGAATTTACTGATTATAAAGTAGCGGATATGGGTCTTGCCGGATGGGGCCGCAAGGAGGTCGCCATTGCGGAAACGGAAATGCCGGGTCTGATGGCGGTGCGTAAAGAGTATGCCGGCCAGAAACCACTGAAAGGCGCACGAATCGCCGGTTGTCTGCATATGACCATCCAGACGGCGGTGCTGATGGAAACTCTGGTGGAACTTGGTGCCGAGGTGCGCTGGTCATCGTGTAACATTTTCTCCACCCAGGATCATGCCGCATCGGCCATGGCTGCCGCCGGCATTCCGGTTTTTGCCTGGAAGGGTGAAACCGAGGAGGAGTTCTGGTGGTGTATTGACCAGACCATCTTCGGGCCGGATAACTGGCGGCCGAATCTGATTCTGGACGACGGCGGCGATCTCACCCAGATCATGCATGAGAAGTATCCTGAATTGATGAAGGATGTGAAGGGCATCAGTGAGGAGACGACCACCGGTGTGCACCGGCTCAATGAGATGATGCGGGACGGCAAATTGCTTGCCCCGGCATTCAATGTCAATGATTCCGTGACCAAATCCAAGTTCGATAATCTCTACGGCTGCCGCGAATCCCTGATTGACGGCATCAAACGGGGAACCGATGTTATGGTTGCCGGAAAAACCGCGGTGGTTTGCGGTTACGGCGATGTCGGCAAGGGCTGTGCCCAGGCCCTGCGGGGCATGGGTGCCACGGTGCTGATCACCGAGATCGATCCCATCTGCGCCCTGCAGGCTGCCATGGAAGGCTATCGGGTTGTCACCATGGAAGAGGCAGCCCCTCTGGGCGAGATCTTTGTCACCTGCACCGGCAATCTCAGAGTCATTAACCGGGCCCATATGGATGTCATGAAGGATCAGGCGATTGTCTGCAATATCGGTCATTTTGACAGCGAAATTGATATCGCCTCCATCCGAAATCTGACCTGGGAGAATATCAAACCCCAGGTTGATCATGTCATCTTCCCTGATGGCAAGCGGATCATTGTCCTGGCCGAGGGCCGCTTGGTGAATCTCGGCTGCGCCACCGGCCACCCCAGTTTCGTTATGAGTAATTCCTTCACCAATCAGGTGATGGCCCAGATCGAACTGTGGAAACACAGCGATGAGATGGAGAGAAAAGTTTATTTTCTCCCCAAGCATCTCGATGAAAAGGTGGCGCGGCTGCATCTGCAGAAAATCGGCGTCCATCTCACCACCCTGACCAAAGAACAGGCCGATTATATCGGTGTGCCGGTGGACGGTCCGTACAAGCCTGAATATTACCGCTACTAAGGTGAACGCCTGATGTCCCTGCCTTATTTCATTACCTGGTTTCTCGACCCTGCTCACTATGATCATCCGGTGGACAGGGTTGAGCTGGTGCAGACCCATATCTCCTATGTCCTGCTGGCCGGGGATTTCGTTTATAAATTCAAGAAGCCGGTTAATTTCGGCTTTCTGGATTTCACCACCCTGGACAAACGTCATCATTTCTGCCAGCAGGAACTGCTCTTAAACCGCCGCCTCTGCCCGGACATCTACCTTGATGTTTTTCCCGTCTGCAGGCAGGGAGCAGGTTTTACTCTCGGCGGTTCCGGCGAAGCTGTGGAGTATGGCGTCAAGATGATGATGATGCCCCAGGAACGGATGATGGGGCGGGTGATTGAAAGGGGAGAGCTGAGCAAGTCCCATATCAACGACATCGTCGACACACTGGTGCCGTTTTATGAACGGGCAGCTGGCGGAGGAGAGATCGCCGGCTTCGGCACGGCCCAGGCCGTGGGCGTCAATGTGCTGGAAAATTTTGACCAGACCAGGGGTTTTATCGGCAAGGGGGCGCTGCACCAGAGTCAGTTTGATACCATCAGCAGCTATGCCCGCACCTTTCTGCACAATGAATCCCTTTTTCTGGAGCGCAGTGCAAACCGGGTGAAAGACTGCCATGGCGATCTTTATTCGGCCAATATCTGTCTGGCCGATAAGGTCTATATCTTTGACTGCATCGAGTTCAATGAACGCTTCCGTTACTGTGATGTGGCAAGCGATGTGGCCTTCCTTGCCATGGATCTCGACTTCCATGGCCTGCAGGAACTTTCCGGCTTCTTCATTGATCGTTTTGTGACGGCCAGCGGGGACGCGGGGCTGCTTGCCGTTTTGTCCTTTTACAAATGTTACCGGGCTTACGTGCGCGGCAAGATCGGCCTGTTTACCGCCCATGCGCCCGAAGTGGACGAGATAACCCGCAGCAAGTCCCTGGCCCAGGCGGAAAAATATTTTCTGCTTGCCGAGAAATATGCCGGCTAGCCTCTTTGTCTTCATGGGGCTGATTGCCAGTGGCAAGAGCACCCTGGCCGGGGGCCTGGCCAAGCAGTTTTCCTTACCCTATTTCAACACGGATGTTGTGCGCAAGGAACTTGCCGGCAAGGCGCCCGAGTCCCGCCAGGGGAGCCCCTTGAACCAGGGCATCTACACCCCGGAATTCACCCGAATGACCTATGATGCACTGCTTGATCATGCCAGAAGAGAGCTGAGCTGTAACCAGTCCGTGGTGCTCGACGGTTCCTATCACAAACAGAGTGAGCGGCAGCGGGTGGTGCAATGTGCTGCCGAATGCGGGGCCGCTCTTTTTTTTATCCTGTGCCAGTGTGATGATAAGGAAACAGAGCGGCGCCTGGCAATGCGCGCCAGAAACCCCCAGGCCGTGTCTGACGGCACCTGGGAGATTTTTAAGCGGCAGAAGGAGGGTTTCGAGTTCCCCGACGAACTGCCAGGCCATTCCCTGATGGTTTTCGACACCAAAGGTTCTGCTCCGCAACTGTTGCAAAAACTCGTCTCAGTGCTGTCAGAAAGTCACGCCGTTTAATCCTCTGCTCCTCTTTTCAGCCCCCCCGCCCTCCTTTGCTGTTCTGCTTTTCTCTTGCCTTTTTCATAGCCTTTTGACGGGCAGCGTTTTGCAGTATTTTGCCAAAAGAAGTTGTCATGGTAAATATCTAAAAATATTGGCTTGTTGACTAACATCTCTGATATATTAATAATGATAGGAAAAAGATATTTTCATTTTTAACGCAATTTGTCTGCTGAGCGGCCCATTGGACCCAGGAAGAAGGTGGCACTGGATGTCGGAAAATTTAAAATATGGTGAACCGGATAAGGGCTCTTGCCAGGACAGCAGCACGGGCAAAACAGCGGATGATGGTAGCCCGCAGATGACGGAGCAAACGAAAGAAAAGGTCAGTAAGTGCTTTACTCAGATCATCTTTTATGACTGGTGCAAGGCCTGCGGTATCTGCATTGCCTTCTGCCCGCAGCAGGTTTTCAGTAGAAATGAGCAGGGCAAGCCGGTGGTGGCCCAGTCGGATAAATGTGTCGGCTGCGGTTTCTGTGAAATTCATTGCCCTGATTTTGCCATCACCATTGCCGAACGCCAACCTGAACCGGAACGGCAACAAGGAAACAGTTGAGATCATAGAGGCTGAAGAGGCATCTGATGAGTGAAAAAAATGGACAGCGTCGGCTCCTGCAGGGAAACGAAGCCATTGTTGAAGGGGCTCTGGCCGCAGGTTGTCGTTTTTTTGCCGGCTATCCCATCACCCCGGCCTCAGAGATTGCCGAGATGATGTCCCTTCGCCTTCCGGCCCTTAATGGCACCTTTATCCAGATGGAAGATGAGATAGCCGGCATGGGCGCCATCATCGGCGCATCCCTTGCCGGAGTCAAGAGCCTCACCACCACCAGCGGTCCGGGCTTTTCATTGATGCAGGAAAACCTTGGTTTTGCCTGCGCGGCAGAGGTGCCCTGTGTGGTGGTCAACGTCATGCGGGTAGGCCCCAGCACCGGGCTGTCCACCAGCCCTGCCCAAGGCGATGTCATGCAGGCCAGATGGGGCACCCATGGGGATCACCCGGTAATCGTGCTGGCTGTCTCAACCGTGGTGGACTGTTTTGCCACCACCGTCCAGGCCTTTAACCTTGCCGAGAAGTACCGGGTCCCGGTGATTGTGCTGTCGGATGAGATCGTGGCCCATACCCGGGAAACGGTTGTCCTGCCTGATCCGGCCGACATCATGGTCATTGACCGCATTCACCCCGGTGTGCCGCCGGAGTGGTATATTCCCTATGAAGACAACAGCCGCGGCGTGCCTGCCATGGCTGCCATGGGCAGCGGTTACCGTCACCATGTCACCGGACTCATCCATGATGTGCGCGGCTTTCCCACCGAGCGCCCCGAGGAGGTGGACGCCTTTATCCGCCGATTGTTCCGCAAGATCACCAATGGTTTTGCTGAGATCCAGATTACCAGATCCGTCATGATGGAGGATGCGGAAATTGCCGTGATCGCCTACGGCGCAGTGTCCCGTTCCGCCCTGCGGGCCGTCAGGCTGGCCAGAAGCCGGGGAATCAGGGCCGGCCTGCTGCAGCTCATCACCCTCTTTCCATTCCCCAGAAAGGCGGTGGAAGGGGTACTGCGGCAATGCCGCCGGGTGCTGGTACCGGAAATGAATATGGGGCAGATGATACGGGAGGTGAAGCGGGTGAATCTTGCCACGGAGATTGTCCGGCATAACCGGGTGGACGGTCAGTTCATCACCCCGGCTGAGATATATGATCATCTGCTTTCCATGTGATCGCAAATTATAGGCTTCCGGGGATTTTCCCCTGTCAGTTAAGGAAAGGCCAATGTCAGAAAAAACAAACAGTGTGCGCCATGATTATCTCCGGCACGATAAGAAATTTCCCCATGTCTGGTGCCCGGGCTGCGGCAATGGTATAGTTCTGGGCTCTCTCATCCGGGCCATTGATAAACTGGGGCTGGGAAAAGACGAACTGGTGCTCGCCTCGGGCATCGGCTGCTCCGGCCGCATGCCGGTCTATGTGGATTTCAACACCCTGCATACCACCCACGGTCGGGCCTTGACCTTTGCCACCGGCATCAAGCTTGCCAAGCCCGCTCTCACCGTGATCACCGTCATGGGTGATGGCGACGCCACGGCCATCGGCGGCAATCATTTCATCCATGCGGCCCGGCGCAATATCGATCTCACCGCCATCATCATCAATAACCAGATATACGGTATGACCGGCGGCCAGTATTCCCCCACCACCCCATACGGTTCCTTTGCCTCCACCGCTGCCTGGGGGAATATTGAACATGCCTTTCCCATTGCCGAACTCGCCGTGACGGCCGGGGCTTCCTTTGTGGCCAGGGGCACGGTGTACCATGCCGCCATGCTCGACGGCCTTCTTGCCAGGGGAATCGCCAAAAAAGGCTTCAGCGTTATCGAGGTGATGTCCAACTGCCATACCCAGTACGGCCGGCGCAACCAGATGAATGATCCGGTCACCATGATGCGTCATTTCAAAGAAAAAGCGGTATCCGTTGATCGGGCGGCAAAGATGTCGGCAGAAGAGATGAACGATAGATTTACCATCGGTGTGCTGGCTGATGTGGACAAGCCCAACTATATGGAAGAATATCAAAAGATCCGCGAGCGGGCGCAGCAGCACTGACCGCGGTAATCGGCAGGGCAGGTTCATGATGAAAGAAGAGCGATATGAAATGAGATTCGGCGGTTCCGGCGGGCAGGGGATTATCCTGGCGGCGGTCATATTTGCCGAGGCGGCCGGCATCCATGAGGGTTTTCATGTGTGCCAGACCCAGAGTTACGGACCGGAGGCCAGGGGGGGGAGAAGCAAGGCCGAAATCGTCATCAGTCATGAGGAGATTGATTATCCCAAGGTCATCGGCATGGATCTCTTCCTGGCCATGAACCAGCCGGCCCTGGATGCATATTTTGTTGATTTTAAACCAGCGGGTATCCTGGTGGCCGATGCCACTTTTGTCGACCAGGTGCCCACCAGCCGGGCTTTGGTTTTGCCCTTTACCACAATCGCCCGGGAAAAGCTCGGCAACGAACTGGTGGCCAACATTGTCGCCCTGGGAGCGGTGGGGGTGGTTTGCGGCAAGGTGGGGCTTGCCAGCCTGGAAAAGGCGGTCGCCCACCGGGTGCCGGCAAAATTCACGGAACTCAATATACGGGCTCTGCATGCCGGTGCCGAGGCTGCCCGGCAGCAGGATCTCTCCGCTCTACCCCCATTTATTGACTCTGACGAAGAAAAAGAGGTGTAACCGGGGTGGAAACCGATTTTCAGGTCTTTCATGAGTTGATGTCACGGAAAATCAGGGAAATCCTGCTGGTGGCAAGCCCGTATGACGCCTTTATCATGGAGGAGGATGGCAGTCTGGCCACCCGTATTATTGATGAGTATCAGGGGCTTAACCTCAGCCATCCCCCCCGGCTGCAGCGGGTCAGTTCCGCCGGGGAGGCCCTGCAGATCCTTGAGCTGAAAAAATTTGACCTGGTCATCACCATGCCCAATGTGGATGACATGGACGCCTGGAGCCTGGGTCGGAGAATCAAAAAGATAAACCCGCGGCTGCCCGTGGTGCTGCTTACCCACAGCCTGCGCTCGGTCAGCGTTGATCCGGAAAGGGCGGATACCAGGGGCATTGATCATTTTTTTATCTGGCTCTCCGATCCCTCTCTGCTGCTGGCCATTGTTAAAAACGTCGAGGACCATCTCAATGTGGCCAGCGACACCCAAAAGGCCGGAGTGCGGGTTCTGATCCTGGTGGAGGATTCCCCCCATTACCTCTCCTATCTGCTGCCCCTGCTTTACAGCGAGATGGTGAAACAGACCCAGGGGGTGCTCTCCGACAGTCTCAACTATGAGCACCGGCTGCTGAAAATGCGGGCCCGGCCCAAGATTCTTGCGGTTCCCAATTATGAGGAGGCGGTCAGACTTTTTAACGCCTTTCGGCCTTATGTTTACGGGGTCATCGCCGACGGGCGGTTTCCCCATAAAAAGAATCTTGATCACCGGGCCGGCTTGAAACTGCTCAAACATATCCGCTCCCTGGTCCCGGATCTGCCCCTGCTGCTGCTGAGTGCCGACCCGGCAAACCGTGAGCAGACGCTTAAGATCCCCGCCGTATTCGTTGACAAGCATTCTCCTGCCCTGGCCGGGGAAATCCATGATTTTTTCCTACATCACCTGGGCTTTGGTGATTTTGTTTTCCGCAGACCGGATGGCACGGTGGTTGGCTGGGCCGACAGTCTGCGCTCCTTTGAAGAGAAGATTGCCCTTATCCCGGAGGAGTCGCTTCTCTTCCATGCCTCCCGCAATCATTTCTCCAACTGGATCATGGCCCGTTCCGAGGTGGATGTGGCAAATCGTCTGCATAAGTTACGAACAACGGATTTTGCTTCGCCCCGGGCCATGCGCTCCTTTCTGATTGATACCATTCACAAACTCAGAATCAGGCGGCAGAAAGGTATTGTCGCCCAGTTCTCGCAAAAGCATTTTGACGGAGAGATCATGGACTTTGTCAAAATAGGCAAGGGCTCGCTGGGGGGAAAGGCTAGGGGCATTGCCTTCATGGCCAATCAGTTTGCCGCGGCAGAACAGCTGGCAGGCCTTGGCGTCCATGTCAAGCTGCCCAGGACCATGGTTATTGCCTCTGACGGCTATGATGCCTTTGTTGCGGAAAATAAACTGCAGAATTTCCCAAACTCGGAGCCGGATGAAGAGATTGCCGTCCGTTTTCTGGCAGCCTCTCTGCCCTCCTGGCTGCTTGAGCAGCTGCAGAACTATCTTGCGCATATATCCGGGCCTTTATCCATCCGCTCTTCCAGTCTGCAGGAGGATGCCCAGTTCAAACCCTATGCAGGTCTTTACAGCACCTACATGCTGCCCAATAATCATCCTGATTTTTTCGTGCGGCTGCAGCAGTTCCTCGCCGCCGTCAAACTGGTCTATGCCTCAACCTGTTTTGCCGGTCCCCGTGCCTATTCCCAGCGTATCCAGTCCGGAAAGTCCTATGCCGACCGGATGGCGGTCATCGTCCAGCAGATTGTCGGCAGTGGGTACGGCGACTATTTCTATCCCGCCCTGGCCGGGGTGGCCCAGTCCCATAATTTTTATCCGGTCGCGCCCATGTTGCCCGAGGAGGGCGTGGCCCATATTGCCCTTGGTTTCGGCAAGACCTTGGTCGAGGGTGAAAAGAGTCTGCGTTTTTCTCCCCGGTATCCGGAGGTGCTGCCCCATTTTTCAACGGTTGATGATGTGCTGGCCAATGCCCAGCGTTTTTTTTATGCCCTGAAGATGAAGGACTATCCGGCGGAACTGGGTTTTCATCCGGGCAGCAATCTGGTCAGACGGGAGATCAGCGAGGCAAAGGACGAGCTGCCGGTGCAGATGCTGTCCAGTTCCTATATTGCCGACGAGCACCGCATAAGGGACAGCAGTCATGGCGGGGCCAATATTCTGACCTTTGCCCGGATATTGAAATACAAGCTTTTCCCCTTGGCCCAGTACATTGACGAAGTCCTGGAAATCGGCCGCCGCGGTATGGGCTGCCCGGTTGAAATCGAGTTTGCCGTCAACCTCAACCCTGTTGACCCCGGCCGGAGCGAATTTTATTTCCTGCAGATGCGGCCCATGGCAGCAGGCATGGGCGAGAGCGAGGTGCGGATAAGTAATGAGGATAGGGCCGCTGCCTTCTGTTTTTCCACTCAAGGCCTGGGGCACGGTAGATTTTCAACCATCAGCGATATCATCTATGTGGACCCCATCGAGTTTGATGCCGCATGCACCCTGGAGATCGCCCGGGAAATCAGCCGGCTGAACCGTCTACTGCAGGAAGAACAGCGGCCCTATCTGCTCGTCGGTCCGGGACGCTGGGGATCGGCGGACCACTGGCTCGGTATTCCCGTCCGGTGGCAGGATATTTCCGCTGTGGGGGCCATGATTGAACTGCGCAATGAAAAGATGAAGGCGGAGCCCTCCCAGGGAACCCATTTTTTCCACAATATCAGCTCCATGGGAATACCCTATATTACCGTGACCGAGGGAGGGGAGGACCGTCTCGACTGGCAGTGGCTGCAGAAACAGCAGCTTGTCAAAGGCATGAAATACCTGCGTCATGTCCGTTGTCCCAAGCCTTTTGTCATCAAGATAGATGGCCGGGACGGGCGCTGCGTGATGCTTAAAGAGTGAGTGGTTTTGGTGAGGTGTAAAAACTGCAGCCGGAAAATGATAAAGATCCCCCGCAATGAGAGGAGCTATCAGGTGACGAAAAAGCCGACATACGATGAACTTGAGGCAATGGTACAGCAGCTCAAGGCTGCCCATGAGCAGCTGTCGCTGATCATGGAATCTCTGCCGATTATACCCTATACCCGCAGGGCGGATGGGGACCTTGCCATTACCTTTATGGGGAAATCGGTGGAGGTGATTACCGGCTATACCCCCGGACAGTTCATGGATGATCCGGCATTCTGGCTGGATCACGTACATCCTGATGACCGCAGCCGTGTCATGGCTGAATTGGAAATGCTCATCAATGAAGGGATACTGAGTCGGGAGTATAGATTGCAGGTGGCTGACGGCTCTTATAAATGGATGAGCAGCTTCAGCAGGGTGATCAAGGATGCCCATGGCAGAAATGATTATATTGTCGGGGCGGTACAGGATATCAGCGATGAGAAAAAAATGAAGCAGGAGGCGGACATGTATATGCAGCAGGTGATCCAGGCCGACAAACTGGCCTCCCTCGGTGAGGTTGTTGCAGGCGTCGCCCATGAGATCAATAATCCCAACAGCTTTATTACCTACAATATCCCCTTGCTGGAAGAATCCTGGGAAATTTTTGTGCCGATCATCAATAAGTACGCGGAAAACCATCCGGACAGCAAACATGGCAATCTCTCCCTTGAGGAACTGACAGGGGAGATGGGTGAGATTATTCAGGCGATCAAAACCGGTTCCGACCGGATTAATAAGATTGTCGCCAACCTCAAGGATTTTGCCCGCTTGGATGAAAGTGCGCCGAGCAGTCTGGTTGATTTCAATAAGGTGATCAATGATGTGCTGACAATTGTCGGTGCCCAGGCACGTAAATCCGTGGGCCGGATTGAACTTGAACTGGCGGAAAATCTACCCCAATTTCATGGCCATTATCAGAAACTGGAACAGGTGATGGCCAATCTGATTATGAATGCCGCCCAGGCGGTACCGGAGAAGGAAAAGGGGAAAATTATCATCCGCACCAGGGTCAATATGCGTCTGCATTCCATAATTGCCGAGGTGGAAGACAACGGACGCGGCATGGCGCCATCGGAGACGGAGCGAATTTTTGAACCTTTTTTTACCACCAGAAGGAGTTCCGGGGGCACAGGCCTGGGACTTTCTGTTTCCTACGGCCTGGTGCAGGAACATAAGGGACGCATCGGCGTATTGTCCCGACCAGGTCTGGGAACGAAATTCACGGTCATTCTCCCCATTGACCGCCGTCAGTGCCGGCTTGATCTGCAGTCAACCATTCTCTGTGTCGATGAAGACCAGCAGACCCTTGTACTGTTGAATTCTTTGTTTGCCAGGGTAGAGAACCTGCAGGCCCGGAGTATCACCTCAACGGGTGAGGTCATCTCTTTTTTGCAGGACCATCCTGAAGTGGATATGGTGCTGTGCGATATGCTGACCCATGATGTTGCCGGTTGGCCGCTACTGGAAAGTGTCAAAAGGCAATTCCCCTTATTGACTGTTTTCTGTATTTCGGACCTGTCGGAGAAAGATCATCATTTTGCCGGCCGGGATATCCTGCCGGATTATTTTCTGGCCAGGCCGTTGAAGCTTGAAAAATTGGCAAAAATCATCAAGAAAATCGGCAGGCTCCGGATATGAAAATATTTGTGGTTGATGATGAACCTATTGCTTTAAGTTCGTTGCAGCGAATACTGAGGCGTCGGGGTTATCGGGATGTTGAGGTCTGTGACAGCGCACCTGCTGCCGCGGCAATGATCAAGGCACGTGATTTCGATGTTGTTTTTGTGGATCTGCTCATGCCCGAGATGGACGGATTGCAGCTTCTCGAGGCGGTAAAGCCTTTTAAGCCTTACACGGAATTTATCATGTTGACGGCGGTGGATGACGTCAATACGGCAGTAAGGGCTTTACGCCTGGGGGCTTATGATTATCTGGTCAAGCCGGTGGAGAACGAGCGTCTGCTGTTGACCCTTGAACATGCCTATGAGCGGCGGGGACTGTTGACAGGACTGGCAGGGGCCGGTGCGCGGCAGGACCGGATGCTGTCAAATGCCTTTGCAGCCATTGTCACCCAGTGCCCCCGCATGAAAGAACTGCTGCTTTTTGCCCAGACCATGGCCCGAAGCGGTAATCCTGTGCTGATCACCGGCGATTCCGGAACCGGCAAGGAGTTGCTTGCCCAGGCAATTCATCAGGCGGGGCCTGAACCCGAAGGACCTTTTGTCGCAGTCAATGTGGCCTCTGTTACGGATTCACTTTTTGAAAGTCAGTTTTTCGGACATGCCAAAGGGGCGTTTACCGGTGCTGCCAACAGTTACCCGGGTTATTTTGAGCAAGCCGATGGCGGCACCCTTTTTCTCGATGAGATCGGCGAGTTGCCGAAAAACCTGCAGGTAAAATTTCTGCGGGT
>Ga0180007_10004534_pt1 | contig 14668 bp, 16 predicted proteins | sample MM_PC_MetaG_FD_121122 | JGI IMG/M metagenome (GOLD analysis project Ga0180007, IMG submission 121122) | Groundwater microbial communities from the Aspo Hard Rock Laboratory (HRL) deep subsurface site, Sweden - MM_PC_MetaG | ecosystem: Environmental > Aquatic > Deep subsurface > Groundwater... | reverse complement strand
TTTGATGACCCGGAAATAAACCGCCTTGATAAAATTAAAGGAATTTTCAATGGAGGTGGGTTCCGGGGTGCAGATAAAGATCCCCTGGTTGGAGGTGAGGAAAAAATCAAGCATGTTGAAATTGGTGCCGGCTCCCAGATCCATGAGCACATAATCAAACTCAAGTTTTTGGATGGCCCGGATAATCTTTTGCTTTTGTGCGGCATACAGGTTGGCAGCTTCTGTCAGGCAATTTCTGGAGCTGATAAAAAACAGGTTGGCAATATCCGTGGGCATTGCCACTTTGTCCAAATGGGCCTGCGTCTTGCCCAGGAAACTTTCCAAGCCCCTGTCCGTGTCCGGCTGGCCGATAAAGGTGTGGAGATTGGATGCCCCCAGATCCAGATCCACCAGGACCACACGATTGCCCTGACGGGCGAGCAGAACCCCCAGATTGGCAGTTATCATACTTTTCCCGATCCCGCCCTTGCCGCCTCCGACAGGGTATATCTGTGTCTGTTTTATGGGCCGTTCCTTTGTTGAATTGTCCGGGTATGCCTGATTTATCGCAAAAAAGGAAAGCACTGTCAAGGGATCATGCAGAAGACCTGGCAAAGGCGGCCAGCCCCAGGCCCGTGATAACAATGCCGGACATGCCCATAAAATTGGGGAGCCCTGCCCCCAGGAAAAAAATCTCCCCGGCAAGGGCAAACACCACTTCGCTGCATTGGGTGGCATCCACGGCTGCAAGTTTTACCGGCGTATCCGCACATCCCCTGGCATATAGAAAAAGGCTGGTTGCAACCACTCCGGACAATAGCGCCACAAGGGCCGTATTCACCCATTGCCCTGAAGACGGAGGTCCAGGGGCTATTCCCAGATAGAGTATCCCCCAGAACGGGATGGAGCCTGCGGACAAAAGGAACACCTTTGCAAAGGCATTGTCAAGCACAAAGCCCTCGATTTTGGGCACCCCCCTTCTGCCGGTTTTTGCCTCCCATACCAATTGATTGCCCAAAGGATAGCAGAAAGCGGCGCCAATAACCGGGACAGCCCCCATCAGAATCGGCTTGAGGGTGGTAATTTCAAAATGGCTCACATTCACCAGGCACACACCGGTAAAAACCACCAGGGCCCAGGCCCAGATCCTTTTGGGGAATCGTCTGCCAAAGCCCATGAGGACAAACAGGGAGGAAAGAATGGTCAACTGCCAGGTGGTGGCAACCACCCAGCCGGGAGAATGGTCTGCGCTAAAGCAGATCAATGCGTAAAACGCCCCGAAACCGACACTGCCGGAAATGATCCAGAAAAGCAGGTGCCGCCACAGCTCTATCAATACCGATTTAAAAAAGGGCCAGCCCCTGAAGAGGGCAATCCCTGCTCCCAGAAAAACCAGCATATAACCATAACGCAGGGCGGCCGACCAGAACCAGTGCCCCCCCGAAAGGCTCATAATCCGGTTCAGGACAAATGTGGCACTGAAAAAGCCCCCGGAGATCAAACCGATTGTCATTAAGCGAATCATATTTGCCCAAAGTATAATGTGTCGGTTTCAAAACAAAAATGTCCGTGGGATTCATATCCAGCGGACATTTTCAAAGCAAGCCGGATTCCCTCTGCCACCCGGACTAAAGATCTTTTTTCAAGTTGATAAACTCACTGCGGGTAAACCCGAGCTTTTTAAAAAAGGAAAGAACATCAATGGAATCCCACATCACGGAAGAATAGATGGAAGTGACCCCTTTTGCCTTATAGATATCGCAGATTCTATTGGCAAGCTTCAGTCCGAGACCCTGGCCCATATGGTCAGGATGGACACCAAAGGATACAATCCATGCACTTTTCCGGATACCGAACCCGGCATAGAGGGTGGTGGATATCATATAACCGGCCACCTTGCCGTTAACCTCTGCCACCAGGCTTGTCCTGGCATTCCTGCCGGAAACATATTGTTCGACAAGTTTATGGAAATCAACTTGTGAATCTTCTTCTGAAATGGCAAGTCGTATATCCTGAATGGCTTGTGTATCTTCCAGCCTGATTTCCCTTATGACGATGCTTTCTTCCACAGGATTCTCCATTCTTATTCTACTTTAATAATTTTTACCGTGTGCCCAACCCAGTTGGGGGGAAGATAAATCCTGCCGCTGTTGCCTGAGGACTTGACCTCTTTTTCGATCATTTCCTCGCCATAGACCTCAAATTTCACCTTGGCCTGGGGAGCAGGTTTTTTATCCGAAGGTTTGTCTTTTTTATCAATATCTGCCATATAACATCCTATTTTTACAAAAAGATTCTTTTTTACCGCTTTTCTTGCAAAGAGTCAATTTCTTTTGTATAAAGCACGCGATATTTACCAGGAGAATAGTGGATACTGCCTCCGGGAACAGGCCCCTTTCATCTCTATTATATAGCCAGATTGTATCTTTTGTTCACTATGAAATAAATCTGAAACCAAAGCAAGCAGGAAAGAAAAGAAACCGTTCCTGCTTGCTTTGGATTTGTTTGATTTTTTAAATCAATGGTTTGTACACAGCACTTTTCATGATGGTGTACCGGATGGCCAGATCCCCGGCCAGTACGAAAACCAATCTTAAAAAGATCAAAAAGCCATGGGTATCCCCCCCCCACATGATCAGGGTCAGCACTCCCGGCAGGACAAGGCCCAATCCGCAGACCCCGATGTAGAAAATTTTTGACAATTTCCCCTTGAGCTGGGTCACGATGGAAGCCTTCCCTGTTTCATCGGAATGAAAGGTTCCCCATACATAAAGAAAGATACAGAGCAGGTAAATAAAGAAAAACGCTTCTGCCCAAACTTCCATGGCAGATGCCAGGGCACTGCTGCCGCCCAGGACAAACATGATCTGGAGCAGCTGACTGCCCACCCAGATTCCGGATATCAGGGAAAGGGGCAGCACCATGGTGGAACTCCAGGCGGGAAGGGCCCGAATCACGTTCATGGTGGCAAATCCGTGGGAAATGATCAGCAGGCATAAAATGCCCATGATACCATTAAAGACCATATTAAATCCCCCGGAGGTAATCATCTGAAGAAATCCCAGGACTGCAAAAACACCGATGATCCAGATCCCCCTGGACAATTCCGAGGTGTTGGGTTTCATGATCATCCGCCAGGCCCGCAGGGGGTTGCCAAGGTACAGGACATGGATCAGGCCGCCCAGGATAAGGGTGATCAGCCATCCCAGGACAATTCCGGCACGGTATTCATAAAACAGGGAGACGAAATACAGACCCGCCCCGATTTCGGAAAAAAAGAAGGCCAGCCACAAAAACAGGCCCTTGTCGTCAATCCACTGCTGCTGGGGCGTCGCCTTTACCATCCACTCATAGGGTTTTAGGCCGGTGCCGTCGGGAGGAAACATGGTTTGTTCAAGTTCGTGAATTTTATCGCTCATTATCATTTCCTCCTTTAGTCCTTATAAATTTTCACGGCAACAGCGGTTTCCATGTTACCGGCGACTGGATCAAAATATTTCAATTTGGACGGCAGCAGCTTGCAGAAGTTGGCCCCCTTGCCTTTGGCAATGGGACGTCCGTCGGCCCACAGGCCGCCCTGACCTGCAATACCGATCACTTTCGGGCTCTGGGCCTCCATGGTTTTCACAATCCCGCTTTCCTTGACCCCGGCTTTGGTTTCAATCCAGATGATGTCCCCGTCCTTCATCCCCTTGTCCCGTGCAAGGGATGAATTCAAGGTGATGGTAAAGGTATAGGGACACATTTTGGAAACTTCATCCACGTAAGGATTCTGGAAGGTGGTGTTGTTGGTGTGCAAAATATCCCTGTAGGAAAAGGCCAGCAGGTCAAATTCAGCATCCAGATCCTTATGGGATTCAGGCCAGAACCAGGTTGGAAGGGGCGTATACTGGTCCATATCCATTTCCAGATCAAACCCGGTCTGTTCAAATATTTTTTCCATGGCGCGTCTGTCATGGAGGAGGTATTCCATGTAAACCGGACACCTGGAATCAATGTCCCATCGCCAGTAGACATCCTCAATGGCTTTGTTCCATGTGGCATACCCCTGCTTCTGGATTTTGTCATGGTCCTTGCCATAGACCCATTTGAGGAACCTTTCTCCGATCTGTTTCCAGGTGAGGACCTCTCCGGGCTTGATCTGAAGTTCCGGATCTTTCACCCCATAGTAATCGTTGAGCTTCTGGTTAAACTTGTCCAGAACCCCCACCCGATTGGCCACATCAATATAGACATCCATGAAAAAGCGCGATTCGCCCACCGGTTTGGCAACCGGCTGCTGCAGGTGCACGTACCAGTCTTCATGGGAGGGAGATCCTGAAAAGAAGAATGCATCAATTTCCGAAGACCAGCAGTCTTTTTCAAGATAGGACACGTCCGGCAGAATGATATCGCCAATGGCCTGGTCTGTTTCATTGACCCACAGATCCATCTGGACCACAAAACAATCCTTGAAGTTTCGAACCGCCACATCCCAGTCGGAATTGGATATCACAAAATTGGCGGCAATGCCGAAAATCATTTCCGGTTTGGACTTCATGCCGAATTTTTCATGGATGTATTCCACTTCATCGGTATAGGGAATATGGGATAGGGTACAATGGGTCCATACATCCACGCACCCCATGTTGGTGGCCGGAAGGCTGGGGGCATGGACCGGCCAGGGATCATGGGAGTAGAAAACCGAGGGAACAATAACCCCGTCCGTGCCCACGGTGCAGGTCTGCTCATAGTTTCCGCCCGGATATGCCCGTCGGATGGCAGGCCATCCCAGGGTTCCCCCGGGTACGTCTTCGGCCCCCACCAGCTGACTCATCAGATCGATGGCCGCCACCTGATGAATCCCGTTGGAGTGTCCCTGGGAGCCGCGGAAGGTCACCGAAGATACGGGCCGGTAGGGAAAGGTCTTGCCTTCAAGGGTGATGGTCGACCCGATCTGGGCATTGTCCACCCAGGCCTTTGCCACCTGCAGAATCGTTCCAATGGGAACGGTTGATATCTTGGAGGCCCATTCCGGGGTATATTGTTTTAAATGCTCTTTAAACGGCACAAAACAGGGAACGACCCGTTCTCCGTTATATTCATATTCCCCGTCAAGGGCACAATCTTCCCAGGCAAGGGTCTTGTCGTCATATTCCTTGATTTTGCCTTCCCGGCTGTCAAAGATGAGGGGCTTTTGGCTGTCCGCATGACGCATATAGGTACCGTCATCTTTAATCAGGTAGGGGAAATTGGTTTTGGCTTTAAGGTATAGAATGTCCATCTCCCCCCGGGTGTTCACGATATAATTGGCAATGGCAAGACCGACAGCCGTATCGGTCCCCGGCAGGATGGCCACCCATTCGGTTGCCTTGCCCCCGGCAAAATTGCCCATGGGATCAAATACAACTTCCTTGATGCCACGGCGGATGGCATCGGCCCGAAGCCTTGCATTGGTCATGGCCGAGTGTCCGGAGCCGGTCCCCTTGCTGGAACCCCATTTCAACACATATTTGGTGTAGCGCCAGTCCGGAGCGATGGACCAGGCCCCGTGGATCAGACCGCCCAGCATATGGCAGGCATTTCCGCAATGAAGACTGCCGCCGCCGATGATAAAATTCCCGTTGTTTTTCACCCCGAATGCCTGGGCATAAAAATAGGGATGGTTGTGGGGGCCGTCACTGGCCCTCATGGTCTGGTTGGTGAACAATATTTTATTGGGATCATCTTCCATGATTTTCTTCATCTTGGTGGAAATGATCTCAAGTGCCTCATCCCATTCTATCTCTTTCCATTTGGGGTCCACCCCGATTCCTTTTTCAGGGTTGGTTCTCAACAAGGGTTTTTTGATCCGGTTGGGATCATGGTAATACATGAGCCCGGCAGTGCCCTTGCCGCAAAGGCCTGCCCCATCCCCTCCCATTGTGCTTTCTGCGATTCCTTCCACCTTTACCGGCACACCGTTCACCACCCGCACCTTTGCGGCACAACCGCAATAGCATACGCCACAGGTGGTATTTACCCATTTGTCTTCCCAAATTTCATCTGTTTTATAGGTCATCTCTCCCCCTGGTATCAATCAATGTAATAAACGGCCGGTTGCGTACCGAATTCTTTTTTCAGCTGTTTGCCTTTTTTCTCCATGATCAGACGGCTGATTTCACTGTCAGGATCATCCAAATCCCCGAAGACCCTTGCATTCACCGGACAGATATTGACGCAGGCAGGAGACGCCGCTTCGTCCTTGCCCGGGGTAAGCCCTTTTTTCAACCCGTCTTCAAGCCTTTCCGTGCAGAAATTACATTTAATAACCGTTCCCACTTTGAAGGGATAAAGCTTTTCACCCAGCAGCTCCATTGCGGTCTTCCCCTGTCCGGGAAAATATTCCCTGTCCTTGACCTTCTGGTCATAATAGGTCCGCTGCTGGTAGGGGCAGCTGACCAGGCAGGCCCGGCATCCCACACACTTTTCATCGTCAATGGCCACAATACCGTTTTCCTTGACATAGGTGGCGCCTGTGGGACAGGCTTCCACGCAGGCTGCATCAGCGCAATGATTACAAAGAATCGGGTAAATCAGCTTACTGGAAGAGGGGAATTTTCCGGCTTCTCCGATCAATACACGGTTCCAGAATACCCCTGGAGGAAGAAAATGTTCCTCTTTACATGCAATGGTGCAGCCCCAACACGCTATACACCGTTTTACGTCGATTACCATTCCCCATCTAGGCATAACAACTCCTTTTTACGATTAAAAAGTTATCCCTTCATTGACCCTTGCGACAATCCCCGTCTAGAGATCAAATATCTCCACCTCTTCAAACCCTCTTTTGACACACCCGATATTGGCTGCCAGTTTTTTGCCTGAAAAATAATCTTCCAGCGCCTCACAACAGGGCTCAATGGCCAGCAGGCCCGACATTCTTGCAAATGCCCCCACAATAACCGTATTGGGGATGGCCAGGCCGATCTCCTCCACTGCAATTTTATTGGCATCAATAACGGCCAGCCGCCTTAAATTCCCGTGGGATATGTTTCCGGCTGCATAATCCCCATCATTGAGCAACATCATGCCTCCGGGCAAAAGCCCTTGGAATACGGCTTTTGACCCTTTTTGGGACGGATCTAAAACCACCAGAATATTGGGAGTGTAAATCTGTGTTTTTTCCCTGACCGGCATGTCTGAAAATCTGCCGAATGCTGTTACCGGAGCACCTCTTCTTTCAAACCCGAACATGGGAAAGCTGGCCCCGAATTGCCCGTTCAGAACAAAGGCATTGGCCAAAATTTTGGATGTTGTCACAACACCCTGCCCCCCTCTACCATGGAACCTGACTTCATTCATCTTCGCGCCTCCTTTAATCTTCGTCCGATAGTGGAAGCCGGCATTCTGCCTCCAATACGCTCAACCCGCCAAGTATGCAGTATTCGTAATCAACATCATCCTGGAGAATCGCAAGATCTGCTTCACTCAAATGGGCAAATTTTTTCATCAATTCTGTATAGGTTGATACGGGTTTGGGTTTTTTAACAATTTTGCTCATTCTGATCCTGCCGTTGACCGCTTCCCACAGGGGAAAATAATTGGTGTTGACGGCCCTGCGGCAGGATTCAATGGTGTGGTCCGGCGCAAGACCCCATCCAGTGGGGCAGGGAGCCAGGATATGCAGGAAACAAAACCCCTGGTCTTTCATCTCCTTTGCCTTCTTTAGTTTTTTTGCCAGATCATCCAGATCACTTAAGGTTGCCGTGGCTGTATAGGGAATCTTGTGCATGGCCATTTTCAACCCCAGGTTCATTCTTCTCAGGTTTTTCCCCTGGGTTGCCGATGCGCCGTAGGGTGTGGTGGTGGTGGTGGCGCCAAAGGGAGTGGTGCCGCTTTTCTGGATACCGGTATTCATATACCCTTCATTGTCGTAGCAGATATAAATAAAGGGCTCGTTTCTCTCTGCCGCCCCTGACAGGTTTCCAAACCCGATATCAGCAGCGGTCCCGTCCCCGTTAAAACAGACCACGGTGTTCTTTATGCCGGCTTTTCTGTAATACCTGGCAAGGCCGGTGGCATTGGCCGCAGCACCGGTCATCAGGGTTCCGAAATAAGACAGGGTGTGCCAGGACTGATTGTTCTGTCCCAAAAGGACAGGGGCAGAACACGATGGGGTGCCGGTAATGACGATATCGTTTCCCATTACCTGGGGAATAAACCGCAATAACAGCTCAAGACCGCAGCCCGGGCAGAATGCCACCCCCTTGGAAAAGGGGTCCCCATGGACAAGGTGGTCCAGGATTTTTGTCGGTTTGACTTTTTTTGTTTCTGTCATTTTATTGCCCTCCCGTTTTTTCAGGCGCATGGGCTTCCGGATAGCAGACCCATGTGACCTCCCGGACATCTTTGCCGCAGGATAGGTCACAAAGGGTATCAATCATGAATCCCACATTGTCCGTGGTGATGTCCGTATTGGCGATGCCGTCCAGGAAACTGATCATTTTTGCATTGTCAAGCTTTGTTTCAAAGGCTTTGAGCTCTGTATAGATGGGACCGCCCTTGAACCCAAAGGCAAGACTTCTGTCCACAACCCCGATGGCGCGTTTGCCTTTCAGGGCCGCAACCAGCACTTCCGACGGAAAGGGACGGTACATTCTTATTTTCAAAAGCCCCACCTTTATGCCGGCATCCCGTTTTTCATCAATCACGGTTTTGATGGTCCCGCACATGGAGCCGGAGCCGACCAGAACCACATCGGCATCCTCCATCCGGTATTCTTCAATCTGGCCGCCATAGGACCTTCCGAATATCATTTCATATTCTTTGTCGATCCGATCAAACTTGTCTTTTGATCTTTCCATGGCCGACATGTGTTTGTAGCGCAATTCCAGGTATCCGCCCAGAATCCCATGGGAGCCGCAGCCCAATCGCCCGCCGGGAACCAGCTTTGTTCTTTCGGGCTGGTCTTTCAATACAGAAAGAAACCCATCCACATCCTCCTGAAAAGGCACATCCACCCCTTCGGATAGATAGGAAAGATAAAATCCGTCATAATGAACCATCACCGGAATCTGGATATCGAAATCTTCTGCCAGGCGATAGGCCTGGAGAACCAGGTCCATTACTTCCTGGCAGTCTTCGGCGATTAAAAATATCCATCCGCAATCCCGGGTGGATATCATGTCCTGCTGGCCGGAGGAGACCGCGATAATCCCCGGTGTCTCCCGGTTCACATTCACCATGACAACCGGCGCTCTGGCCCCTGCCGTTGCAAGAACCGCATCATACATAAAGACAAGGCCCCAGGAAGATGTGGCAGTAAATACCCGGCCGCCGGCAAGGGAGGCTGCCATTACAGCGTTCATGGCCGAGTTCTCCCCTTCAACCGTGACCAGTTCGCAATCCATCTCGCCTGTGGCGTGAAATTTGGAAATCTGCTCAATGATTTCTGTCTGGGGAGTAATGGGATAGGCGGCCACAACATCCGGCCGGGCAAGTTTTGCCGCGATGGCGGCTGCCCCGTTTCCGGTAATGACGCGAATCTGTGTTTTGGCTTTGGCATGTGTAATCATTTTTTAAAATCCCCCTCTGATATCATTGAAATCGCATCCTTGGGACATTCCTTGGCACAGATACCACACCCCTTACAAAACCCCAGATCTGCTTCAAAATGGGTATCCCCTTTCATTTTAACAATCTGGATAGGACAATAAATGGCACAAAACCCGCAGAAAATGCATTTCTCCTTATCCACCACCGGCCGCTTTGTTCGCCAGTCGCCGGTATCGCTACACATCAACGGATCATTTGCATCGGACCACGGGCCCTCGTGCTTGAAATACTTGTTTGACGGCATACCCCCCCCTAAAGTTTGCGAATACGAATATGATAACCCTACACCCCTTAGTAAAATACCCCTCACCTTTGTAACTATTTCATAGCTGTTAAATAGCGACAGGCCGATTACATTGTCAAGTAAAAAATTTTATTCCAATCCAATAAAATGGTGGATATAAATAATAAGAAGCAATACTTATAGGATTCGCACAGGTTTCAGAATATTCCAATTAGTTGATAGGTCAACTATAATAAACCCCGGAACCGGCCCGGATATCAATTGCGTCGTGAAACCTGCACCAACGCGTCGGGGCAGACGCAAAAAAAAGCCAGGTGTTGATTCAGGTTTTTTTGACTTCCAGCGCCTTCCTGACAACAGTTGCCAGCTCTTTTCCGGAAAACGGCTTCTGAATAAAGCACCCCCCCTTGTCCAGAACACCGTGGTGGGCGATAATCTCGGCTGTATACCCTGACATGAAAACACATTTGATATCCGGATAGATGGATTTCAAGCATTTTGACAGCTGGCGTCCGTTCATTTCCGGCAGAATCAGATCCGTGAGAAGCAGACGGATCTCCCCTGCATGCGCCTTGGCTCTGTCCAGGGCCTGGCTGGGAGTGGCTGCTGCCACCACGGCAAACCCCCAGCCCTGGAGGAGGATTTGGGTTAACTTCAGGATTGACGGGTCATCCTCCACCAGCAAAATCGTCTCTCCGCTGCCCTGGGGAATCTGTCCCAGGACTTTGCCATGAAGATCAACGGGCTTGTCGCCGCACCAGGGAAGATAGAGCTTGATGCGGGTTCCCTTTCCGACTTCTTTTGTCGTAAAGTAAGGATCAAAAACCCGGTTGCGTATTCCAGGCTCAATGCCGTGTCCGGTATCGCTGACAATCAACTCGATATACGCACCCGGAATTAATTTCCGGCAGTTGATCAAGGTTTTCCGGGTCACTTGAACCGGTCTTGTTGTCACCGTCAAGACACCCCCCTTTTCCTCCATTGCATGGGCGGCATTGGTGTACAGATTTATCAATATCCGATGAACCTGGGTGGGGTCTGCATTTACCATCCAGGCAATTTTAATCGCTTTCAAGTTTCCCAATACAGGTGGCTGCCCGGGCAATTTCATCAGGGCGATATCCACGTTCCCCAGTATGATTCCAAGGATATTGTTAAAATCATGGGCCATTCCGCCCGATAAAGTGCCGACGGCTTCCATTTTTTGGGTTTGCCGCAGCTGGGGCTCGAACTTTTCTTTATCCGCCTGGACAGCCACCTGTCACGGACAAATAGACCCCGTCGTATTGGCTTATTCTCCCCCCAAAAGCCCTTACTATGGCTGCCAGCATATCTTTATCAACCACGGAGTTACGGGTGTTAAAACCGATGAGCCGGTCTTTGGAACTGCCGAGAATTTGACACAAATTGTCATTTGCAGCCGTGATCACTCCCGATTTATCCAGATGGACAAGGGCCAGGGGAGAATGTTCGAAAATCAGTCTGAATTTATCTTCGCTTTGCCTTAAATCCACCTCAATTTTCTTTCGTTCATTGAGTTCTTCTTTCAGATCCATGGTCTGTTTTTAACCTGGCGCTTCAACGAAAAATTCCATGCCGCCACCACAAACAGCGCACTAGAGAGTATCAGAAAAAATACAAGCATCGGCACCCAGTCAAATGGGGGAGAGATGTCATGGGAAATCCATTTCTCGTAAATTTTTTGCCGCTCTCCGGCATCAATGGAAGCCAATGCCTTTTCAAGAATCGAATAACTTCTGGATTTGCTTTTTGAATAAAAGGGACAGAGGCATACCCATTAACAACGGCAATCCGCATACCACCGCTCCAATTCCCCCTCAAATAGGGTCCTCGCGATAATGACATTGGGAATCGTTAGATACGGCCGGGTGAACACCAGGTATCCGGATCGCTCTGGCGTGTTTTGAAGATTGCCCAAAACATCAATCTGTCCCTGTTTTGCACCTTCAATGGCTTCATTCCAGGTTCTCCGATGGATTCTGTCAAATTTTGCGCCGATCTTCTCTTCGATTATGGTGATATAATCTGCTGTAAGGCCCCTGTGAATACCGTCACCATCGACAAATTCGATGGGCGGATAATTGGCAACAGGCGCGTATCGTATCTGCTGTCCATGTTGTCTGAGCATTACTTGACAATGGGAAACTTGTTTTTCGCCCAGTCCGCAATGCCGTGTCTGAGATTAAAAATCCGACTGAACCCGCTGTCAATCAGAATTTTTGCGGCAACCGTGCTTCGGTTGCCCGTGGCGCAATAAATCAGGATGGGATCATCCTTAAATCCTGCCAATTCCTCCAGGCGCGTCTGCAATTGTCCGATTGGGATCAGGACGGAATTTTCAATATGCCCCAGGGCATACTCCTGGGGCGTCCTGACATCCAGGATCAGCGGGCTGAACACCGCCATCACCTCCATGGCTTTTTGGGCAGAGACCGCCTCATAATTAATTGGATTGTATTCAACAACCGTAAGGTTTCCGGCAAGGGAGCCAATGAAAAGATCGAATACGCCGGTCTCTTTCATCTTAAAATAGGGGGCCTTTTCCACAGGGGCTGTCAAGGGTTCTTCAATGGACAGGGAAGGAATGGAGACAATCGTATCCGGGGCAGCCGTTCCAATATCAAACTTTATATAATCCCCCCGGAAAACGATCCATTCAAGGGGTTCTCCCTTGCCTGGGACCGGCAGCACCCGGAATCCGTCAACCAGCTGTCCCGATGGTTCCGGCAGGGTGACGGCACCGATGTTCTGAGCACAGAAAAAGAACAAAATTCCGATCGTTATTTTAATCAAACTGGTTTGGGTTGCCATGGTTTTTTTTCCTTTAACTTTTCCCATGCAGCTTCAGGGTGGCGGCATAGGGTGAAAAGAGCGCTTCATAATCTTTTAGCCCCTTTTTAAACAAGAGGCTGATATGGTCAATTTCACGGGTGTTGACCACCAGGTTCGCACTATGGGTCAGGGCTTCAAGGTCAAAAAGGGTATGAAAAGAAGCCCCCACGAGAATATAATAAATCTTGCGCCGTTTGGCCATGCTCATTTGCATCATGAACTTGTGGAAATCCTGCTCATCAATTGGTTTTCCTTCTTGGCCGGAAAAAACCACCACGGCGTACTCCTTAAACCGCATGCTGTCAATGGCCTGGTCAACACTTGCGGGAATATAGATCTGGTATTGATTCTCCTCCAGGCCCCGGCTCACTTTTTCCCGTAATTCTGGGTCCGGAATCAATACCATGGCCGTGGGCACATCCTCCAGAAGATCAGATTCCTTGAGCGCTCCTGACCGAAGCCAGGAAATATCCGGGGCCCGGGGAGGGATGACCTGGGTACTGCCGGCCGTTGCAGGTGCTGCTGCCTGGAGTGGCCAAGAAGCATTCCCCTCCTTATTGAGTTCAATGGGGGCCTTGCAACGGGGACAGGCAAACTTCAGGGTCCGGCCCGACACAAGCCCATCAAGGGCCTGTGACAATTTTTGTCTGTGGGCGTCTGAAAACCGCAGCATCCCGCTGCAGTGGGGGCAGTGTGAAATCATGGGGTTTCCTTATGAATGGGGGGGGTTAATCTGTTGCTTCATCTGATTCGTCCGTTTTCCAGTCAATGGACAACCCTTCAATGGCCGAGGTCTTTTCCCCCTTTTCCCGTTTCAGGATATCCATACCCTGGGACAGGATATTGCGATGGGAACAATAGGCAAAAGCCGTCTCTTCGGTTATGATATCCTCCTGGAACAAATCCAGGATATGCTGGTCAAAAGTCTGCATGCCAAATGCCTTTGAATTGTTGATCACATCATTGATGGTCTTGCCTTCGGATTCACCGTTGAGGATAATGTCCTTGATTCTCAGGTTCATTCCCAGAATCTCAAGGGCCGCAACCCTGCCCCCGCCGTTTTTGGGCAGGAGCCGCTGGCAGACAATGTACCGGATGGTATCTGCCAGGCGATGGCGGATCTGGGGCTGCTCCTCCTGGTCAAACATGCCCAGAATCCGGTTGATGGTCTGGCCTGCATCCACGGTGTGAAGGGTGGAGACCACCAGATGCCCTGTTTCTGCGGCAGAAAGCCCGATCTCCATGGTTTCCCTGTCCCGCATCTCCCCCACCAGAACCACCTTGGGCGCCTGGCGAAGGGCGGCCCGAAGCCCTGTGGGAAAACTATCAAAGTCGTTTCCCAGTTCCCTCTGGTTAAAGGTGGCTTTTTTATGGGGATGGACAAACTCAACCGGATCTTCCAGGGTCACCACATGGATAGACTTTTCCTCATTGATCTGATTGAGCAGAGCCGCCAGGGTGGTGGATTTTCCGGAGCCGGTTGCTCCTGTCACAAGAATCAGTCCGTTTTTCTCCTCTCCCATCCGGTGAAAAATCTCGGGAAGTCCCAGCTTCTGGATACTTGGAATGGTGGTTTCAAGCTTCCGCAATATCGTGGTCAGATGATTCTTCTGTTTGAAAATATTCACCCGGAACCTAGCCTTATTGCCGAGCCAATAGGACATATCACAGGACCCGGTTGTGACGAGATCTTCCAGGAGCCTGGGATCATTGTTGATCAGGTTCAGGGCAAAAACCTCTGCCTGGAAGGGAGTTAATTCCTTGAAAGGCGGCTCCACCGGCACATTGACAAGCTGGCCAGAGGACTCCACCTGGAGGGACTTGCCCACGGTCACATTCAGATCGGACACATTGCCGAAGCACTCCAGCATGCAGGTGATCCAATAATCAATTTCAGGCTGTTTCATGGTCTGGTTCCTTATCTTCAATGAATTGGGCATGGCCTGCATTCCTGTTCAGAATGCTTCACCCTGCCGCAATTAAAAAAAAATCAGATCATCTCTATTTTAAGGAATA
>Ga0180007_10004532_pt1 | contig 14671 bp, 15 predicted proteins | sample MM_PC_MetaG_FD_121122 | JGI IMG/M metagenome (GOLD analysis project Ga0180007, IMG submission 121122) | Groundwater microbial communities from the Aspo Hard Rock Laboratory (HRL) deep subsurface site, Sweden - MM_PC_MetaG | ecosystem: Environmental > Aquatic > Deep subsurface > Groundwater... | reverse complement strand
GCCATGGCCGAGCTCATGGACCGGTTTGCCACGTCGTGGAACGATCTCGGTGAGGATTTAGTCTCTCGCTTCAATGGTAGTTTCACAAGGTGCATTGAGGCAGCCGATCATCAAGCATCGCACTTGGTGAGTCTCCTCTCCGAGCAACCGTTGTTCCGCGATGTTAGTCTCTATCACGGCGCTGAAGTGCCTTTCTACAAACGCTCACAGCTGTTGGCATCCGACCTCTCCCTTGCATTGCGAGAGCATGGCCTGGGCCAATTCGACGATCTTGACGAGCTGACGATCTTCGCAGACAACCTCGTTCCTCATGTGCTTCGTGTCGAAGGAATTCTCGAGTACACGCCGAAGTTGATTGCCGACATCGAGGCGGAGCGCCTGATACCTGAAGGGTCTGACGAGGAGATCGAGATTCGCGCATGCAGCGTTCATGCCGTCGAATTAATCATCGAAGCAGCCGCGAATGCTGGATACCGTTGGACCGCTCGCGATGTGGATCAGATGCTGTGGCATCAGGGCCAGAATCCGCGATACAAAGCGCAAAGCAAGAGACATCGAACACGCACGGTTTTCTACTAGGAGATCAGGCTAGATGTCGGTTGGGCTGGCAACAGCACAATCGACCAGTCCCTCGACCGTCTTGGGCCCGATCCCGCTAACTCGCACCAGGTCCTCGACCGTTCCGAATGGCCCGTTCTCACGGCGTTCCTCGATGATTCGTTGCGCCAATGCAGGGCCTATCCCAGGAAGTGTGATCAATTCATCACTCGTTGCACTATTGATATTGACAGGCATCCGTTCGACGAAGTCCGGTAGCAGTACTTGAACATGCTGCAGATGAATCATCGCCGGGAACGACACGTGGCTGGTGGTCACTTGATCGGTGAATAGAAGCAAACCCGAGGTCAATACGGCCACGCCGATCAGGAGCATCAGACCACGCTCTTGAATGACCACAGCTTGTTTCTTCATCCGAGCAACTCCTGGATGCGAGCTAAGCCCGCCTTTTCCCGTTGCAGTCGCATCACTTCGGGCAACAGCTCATATCGTCGCCAACCGAATTTGTCAGAGTAGGCCTTCAGCCATTGGCGTCGCAATCGATCCCGCAGATCGGGGTGTGACCGCAGAAAGCCGTCGTGTGTTTGGACCAGCCGTTCGATGTCGGGGATGTATAGGTCAATGCTAGCCGCCCGAGCAAGCAGTTCCAGCGACTCGTCAGGTTCAATGGGCAGAATACTCAGCGCTCGCTCAAACAGCGATCGGCGCGCCAGTTCTCCCTGTGCTCGAAGGCGCATCCGTCGCGATTTTTCACGGGACTGGCGCAATTCTTTCCTCAGGATGGGCAGAATCGAAGACGCACAATCGTGATCGATCCGCGGGAATGCTTCCGGTTTCCTGCGAATCAGGCCGTGCAAAGCCAGGCACTGTTCACAGGTGAGGTAGTTCACATTCGTGTAGTACTGATACACAACTCGTCGAAACATGTCATCCTCCGAATCCTGTGAGTAGTGTAGTGAGGAGTCCGCTTGCTCACAAACCACGTTTACAGCGGTTGCTTCGTCGAATACAATTCGCTCTGATTTGCCAAGGAGAGCTATGATCCGAACGATATTGGCCACTTTTGCCTTGATCTTTCTCGCAGAGTTGGGGGACAAAACGCAACTGGCAGTGCTGGCAATGGCCAGTCGCAACAATCCGTGGGCTGTCCTCATCGGAGCTGGAACTGCGTTGCTTGCATCCACAGTGCTGGCCGTTGTTCTCGGCTGCACATTGCCCCGCTTGCTGCCAGAATCAAGCACGCGGGTGTTGCACTATGTTGCAGGCGGTCTGTTCCTCATCGTTGGCGCGTGGACAATCTGGAAGGCCTAGACCGCGTTGAGGCTCGGCAGCCACTCAGCCAACGGTGCCAGAAGCTCATGTTCAGTCATGTCCAGATGAATGGGTGTCACTGAGACGTAGCCAGCGGAAATGGCCCCGATGTCCGTGCTTTCGGCCTCTTTGGATCCCTTGGTAAGTGGATCCCCGCTGATCCAGTAGTAATTGCGCCCCTGTGGATCCTTGCCAGTGACGAGGTAGTTGCTGTAAGCGTCTCCACCCAGTCGCGTGATACGCGTTTCCAGTTTTCTTCCCATCGGCGCATAGGGAACGTTGACATTGAGCACGATGTTCGTTGGAAGCTCCTGCTGATCCAACAAGAAGGCGGCAAATCGGGCAGCGTACTCAGCGGTCATGGTGTAGTTCGGCATTTCGGAGCGATCCCCACTGGTATCGAACGAGATTGCCACAGCAGGAACGCCTGAGCGGACTCCTTCCATGGCCGCAGCCACGGTGCCCGAATAGGACACATCGCGCCCCAGATTCAGTCCATCATTGATCCCAGACACGATCAAGTCGGGCAACCGATCCAGCAAGCCGAGCAGAGCGAGCGACACACAGTCTGAGGGCGTTCCGCTGGTCGCGAAGCCGCGACTTCCATCGAGCAGCCGCACTTCGTCAACGCGCAACGGCTTGTGGAACGTTCGCGTGCGGCTGGCTGCAGACCAGTTTCGATCCGGAGCATAGACTTCGACACGAGCAACGCCATCTAGCGCCTTCTTGAGCGCCAGCAGGCCGGGTGCATTCACACCGTCATCATTGGTGATCAGGATCATTCGTTCCGCCATGCTGATTCCTCCTGTGGTTTACTTATCGGCTGGCCGTCTGCACGACGATAGAACAACAGTTGATTGTCGCCATAGCGTCGAGTGTCGACTCGTTCGAGGACGCCATAGGCATCGGCCGCAGTCTCCTTGTGATGAATCTCAGCGACGACCACAAAATCCTCGGCCAGGAGCCGACCATCGGCCAACGCGCTCAGGATGGCAGGTACCAGCTCCTGATAGTAGGGAGGGCCAATGAAAATGACGTCAAATCGTCTAGCTCGACGTCCGAGCTCGCCGATCACAGCGACGGCATCCCCTTCGATGACACGTCCTTCGGTCAGGAAATCGAGCGCTTCAAGATTGCGCCGCACAATGCCACAGGAATCCGGAGAAAGATCAACGAACAGGCAAGAAGAGGCTCCTCGCGACAGGGCCTCAAGACCGACGCTGCCTGTTCCACAGCACAGATCGAGGAATGCGGCATCAGGCACGAAGTCATTGAGAATACTGAACAGGGCGCTGCGCACGAAATCGCGCATTGGGCGAATGCCTTCTTGCTCCCATTCCACGAGCTTGCGCCCTTTGCGACTTCCACTGATGATGCGCACAATGCGCCCCCTTGCAGCTTTGAATCCGCGTTGCTATGATCGTTTGCGTTCGCGGCTTCAACTAAGCATAAGAGAGGGGCGCCCTATCATTCAACCATTCGCGGAGAAATTGCAGGCGGTTTGCTTCGATTTGGACTGGACGCTGAGCTATTATCCCCTTTCCACACAGCAGGCTTTGGAGCAGGCGCTGAGTCGCGCCTCATGTCCGCTCGATTGTCTGGGAGACCTGACGACAGCCGCTGATCGCTACAACACTCGTTGGCTTGAGTTGGAACGAACCGCGGAGTCAATCGACACAATACGCCTTCAAATCATGACCACGCTGTTCGAGGATCAGGGATTCTCCGATGCGTCGACAATCCTCAAGGTATCACAAGCCTATGATGACATACGCCGTGAATCTGGAGTTCTCGCCTATCCGGGCATCGATGGGTTTCTGGCTGATCTCAGATCAACCTATCGACTCGGATTGTTTACCAATGGCCCGACGTTTCTTCAGTGGGACAAGCTCAAGGCACTCGGATTCGACACCCTGTTCGATGCCATCATCGTCGCTGGCGACGTTGGCGTCTACAAGCCGGATCCGCAAGCATTTCGGTTGTTGCTGAATGAATTGGATGTGCCAGCGAAACATTCACTGTTCGTGGGAGACAATTATGATGCAGACATCGTGGGTGCCCACAACGCAGGTATGTATACCGCTTGGATCAAGCACGATGAAGATCGTGTGATCCCTACCATTCAACCCACAATCGTCACGTCTCAAACAACACGGCTCCGAGAGGTTCTCCTATGAAGAAACCAAGGCGGCAAGCATGGTGCATGAGCCTGTTCTTTGTCGTCAGTATGGGTCTTCTTTCTTTCGGCCAAGACATCCAGTTGCCTCGAGTCGTGCCTGCCTTCAATCAGGCCTACACGGAGGGTGAAGATGCCTGGGGCAATTGCATATTGGGAACCGGAGGCTGTCCTGATGAAATCTGCACGACGGGGTGCTTGGTGACTGCATTCTCGTCCGTTCTCGCCTATTACGACATCGCCGTCTCCGTTTCAGCGAGTCGCTCCTGCTCAGGAGAAGCTCGTACAGGCATGGATCCCGGTATCTTCAATGATTGGCTGCGTGAGACTGGAGGCTACGGCCAATGCTCTCAAGATCTGCAAGGCAATTGCTGCCTCATCTGGGGACAGCTGCCTGCGGAGCTGGAGATCAGTACACACGTGAACCGAAGCGAGGTCGGGATTAATCCTGTGTCTGCGGTGGTCATTGACCACGCGCTACGGCAAGGCTATTTGGTGGTCGCTGGCGTCCACTGGGGAGCCTTCTGCAACGGTGGCTCCACTCAGAGTGAGGATTGTCACTGGGTGATTCTGACGGGCAAGCGAGATGGTGTATACACCATTGTCGATCCATTCAACCCTGACCCAGCCAGCCCGTTCGGTGTTCGAACGACGCTTGAGGCAGGCGTCCACGGCAACTACATCATCGATCGCTTCGTCGTTGTCGCTGGCAAATCAGCCAGCGACATCGCTTTGAAGATTGGCACAGCAAACGACGGCGCAAGCTATCAGGTGGGAAATCGCATTGTTCTGACACTGACCGCCCCAGGAACATCGTACGCACTCGTTCCCTATGCCCGCGTCACAAAGCCTACAGGGCAAGTGGTCTATGCCACGCTTGACGGGGCGACGTCGGGGACGCCACGTTATGTGGCTTCCCGAAAAAGCCTGGTGAGCGAGCCTCGCCCTCTCAATTCAGAGTGGATGTGGTTCAACAAAGCGGCCACAGAATCTGACATCGGACGATGGACGTGGGAAATTTGGGTGGAGCGAGCAGACGAACCGGGCACGAAACTGGGGCGGCAGACGATTTCGTATGAGGTCGTCCCTGCGAAAACAGTTTCTTCCGTGGGCGCGGCCATTGTAGGCATCCTTCTTGTGGCTGCGATCGCCGTCGTCACGTTCATCTCTGTACTGGGAGAGGGTCTGGAGTAGGCCCCTCTATCTCCCAACTCGGGCTGCATTTTGTGCTAGAGGACTGACCAGACAATCGTCGCGCCGCCCACAAGAGCGCAGTACACGGCAAAAATCCAGAAGCGGCCCCGTGCAATGAGCGCAAGCGCAGAGCGGAGCGCGAGCCATCCGCTGCCAAAAGCACACGCTGCTCCGAGGAGGATGCCTGCCCCATTCTGCGTTCCCAGCGACTGCACCGCTTCTGGCAAATGAAGAAGCCCGGCTCCAAACAATGCAGGAATGGCCAATAGGAATGAGAACCGGGCTGCTTGGGCAGCAGTCAAGCCCGTGAGCGTTCCGACGGAAATGGTTGTACCGCTACGAGAGATGCCAGGGAAGACCGCGATGGCCTGCGCCAGCCCGATAGCCACTGCGTCGGGGAAGTGGATCACAGCACGTCGGGCACGTCGCCGCGCCAAGTAGCTGACAGCAAGCAGTGTCGCTGTGATGAGCAGCCCGATGCCCACTCCGATCAACGACGAGAAGGCCGATTGAATCGTCTCCCGCAACAACAAGCCGACGGCAACAACCGGAACCGTGCCAACAATGAGAAATCCGACTTCCTTGCGCTGTTCGACGCGCCCCTTGCCTCGCAGGGATTTCAACAAGGACACGATGTCTTGACGGAAGACAATGAGCACCGCTGCTAGGGTTCCCCAATGCAACATCGTCTCAAGCAGCACGCCAGGAGGATCAAGATTGAGAAGATGCTCGGCCAGCACAAGATGCCCTGAACTCGATACGGGAAGGAATTCCGTAAATCCTTGTACGAGCCCCAGCAGCATGTAGCGGATCATTTGTCGTCCTTCACGCCGAATCCCAAGGACAGCGCCCCGAGATGGCACGTGTCAACGCAGCGTCCGCACTTGATGCAATTGTGGTTGTCATACTGTTCGTGAGGTTCAATCCCCATCGGGCATACTGTGGTACAAACCGCGCATCCGCTGCACCGATGCTTGTCCAACTTGAGCTTGAGGAAGCTCACCCGATTGAACAATGCGAGCAGCGCGCCCATCGGACAAAGGTAGCGGCACCAAAAACGAGCGATCAGCACCATACCCGCCAACGTCGCGGCCAGTGTCCCCATGTGAACAAGAAATGGGCGATTGACCTTTGCCACCCCCATGATCAAGTAGGGTATCGAAGCCTCAATCGAAGCTGCTGGACAGAGCTTGCAGAACATCGTGTCGGCAAAGATCCAGGCCGCGAGAATCGTTCCTGCCAGGACAACGAATTTGGAGTAGGACAAAGCGTCCCCAATCTTGACCTTGCGGAAAGAAAGCAGATCATTCAACGTGCCAAACGGACAAAACCATCCGCAGAATCCGCGCCCTGCTGCCAAGCCATAGGCGACGATCATCCCCATCCAAAAGTAGGGAGGCGTTCCGAAGATCACCAGGTTCTGCGCCAATCCAATGGGGCAGACCGTGATCGCCCAAGGACAGGCATAGCAGTGAAGGCCGGGGAAGATCAGATGCGTCATCCCAATGCCGGTAATGCCGAAGAATCCCAACAGCAACCCCAGCGACTGGCCAACGCGACGTGCCCGCGCAATCTTCATGGCGATCCCTCCAACAAGGACATCAACCGGGCTTCGAGATCCTCAATACCAAAGATAACTTCCCCTGTGTCCACTCGCAGGATGGCAGGGACAATCGTTCTCCCTGATTGAACGATGCCATACTGGCTGGCTGCATTCTGGGATTCATCCACGTCAATGAGCTGAACAGTCACCAGGGGATTGACGGCAACCACTTGCTGCACCATGGCTTTCGCATAGGGACAAGCGTGACACCATACGGCTGTGAATAGAAGCAGCTCGGTGTTGTCTGTCAGCGCTTGAACTCTGGCGCGCGCGTTATCCGAGAGATCGGGGGGCTCGTGCGGCGTCTCTTCGATCCCGACGCATGATGTGCACAATACGGCTCCGATACTCTGTGCTTGCTGATCCTGCTTCAGCAGAATCCCGTAGCCCAATCCCACGCCAATCACGACCACGAGAAGAAGCGTCACCCACCAGCGCCGTCCCGACATGTTCCCAACGACCAGCAGACCAGCCAGGCAAGAACCCAGAATGACTGCAAACAGCGGTGGAAACGCAGACGGTTCAGCCTCGGGTGGAATGAGAACGGGATCTACAATCTGGACGTCCAAAGGGTCAACAACAGCGGGAATGAATTCAAGGCGAAGCGCCATCTGTTCGATGATTTGGAAACAAAGGTCATTGATGCAGTAGGTATAGGAGACTTCGAATACAGCCTCGCTCTCCCCGAGCGCTGCATCACTACCCGCCGACAAAATAATGGGTATGCTCCCGTCCGAGAACGCATCGAGAACCTCAATCGGCTCAACTGGATTCAGAAGAACGGGACCGTCCAGCCACGCGATTTCAATGGCATCAGCTTCGTACACAGAAGCATTGTCTATTCGCAGCCAGACAGACGCCGCGCCGTTGAGTGGGATGGCCAGCGACTCGCTGTCGAACGAGAATTCAAGAATGGAACTCTGTGCGGATCCACTGAATGCCGCCACGAGAATTGCCAGGAGGAACCAGACAACTCCCGCACACCATCTACATGCCTCTGCCCATTTCATCGTTTGTTCTACTCCTCACGGTCAATGAGTTCTCGAATCGCCCCCATCAAGGCTTCGCCTCGAAGACCACGTGCGGCAATGATCCCTTCACGGTCAATGATATAGATCATCGGAATGCCTTCAATTCGATAGAGGTCGCCAATCGGCCCGCGATCTGAATCATAAATTTGATCGTAGCTGATTTCATGTGTCTCCAAGGCTGATCGGAATGCGCTCTCGGAGCGGTCGAGGTTGATCCCTAGGACGCGGACGCCTTGATCAGCAAATTGGGCAGCAATGCTTTCCAGCGTTGGCAACTCAGCAATGCAGGGAGTACACCAGCTGGCCCAGAAGTCAAGCACAAGAAGGCTCCCTCGCAGTGAGCCAGACGACAAGGGATCTCCCGAGGCATCGATCCCCTCAAATTCCGGTGCAGGGAACCCATCCAGCAGCGGATACCTCGGTGCCACCTGTGCATCTGACTCTACAATCTCGATCCACGATCCGTCCTCCGCGACAGCAGCTACTTCATACACCAAGCCGCCTAGATTGAACGGCTCATCGAGGAAGAACACTTCATGCGAATCCGACGTCACGAGCAGGTAGCCGTCCCCATCTGAGTCGATAACCAAGGTGCCATCTGCTAGATCGTCATAGCGCGCGTCTGTGTCCTCGTCAAACAGGACTAACGTGTAGGTCGATTCGCCCAATTGAATTTTGCCAGCGCGATAGGAATCGCGACACAGCGTTAGCACAGTGGGCGTGAAGCCATTCCACATAAGAAAGGCCTGATAGGAAGCCGTTTGCTGATCGCGATACTGCACGATAAACGGAACGCTGGCCAAAGATGTGCCATCCACAAGAACGCGATCCCACGTAACCGATTGCAGAACACCTGTACGGTCACGATCGACATAGAGATCGAATCCCTCATCATGGCGGTCGATCATCACCGGATGGGTCCCCTCGCCCAATCGAACTTGCCCGAAAAGAGCTTCCTCATGGAATGGCGGCCATTCAATGCCCTCGATCGGTTCGGATTCCAGCTTCAGGCCCTGTGGAAAACAACCAGGCGTCAAGTCCGTGCTGTTTGTGAAATGGACAAGGCTCGTTTCCGCACATGCCCCAGAAAGTGAGATCACGCCAATCAAGGACACCAACCCAATGAAGACCCGGACGCTCATTCGAGAACGCTCTGAGCCGCATCACGCAGACGCTCAACGACCAGCTCGCGCCCCACGCAGGCAAAACTCTCAAACAGACCGGGTCCTGCCTTGCGCCCAGTGACTGCCAATCGAGACACCAACGCGACATCTTTGAGCGTGGCTTGATTCGCTTCCAAGGCAGCACGTACATCCTGCTCGATGTCTTCAGGTGTGAACGGCTTTGTCAATGCGAGCGCGTTGGCCACAGACATCATCAGTGGAGCCTGCGTCGCGTTCACCCGGAACTCGTCCTCGGGAATCAAGGGGACAGGGAACAGCAATTCCATGGCTGAGGCAAGATCGCGTAGCGTTTTGCAGCGATCGCGGAATAGATGTGCTCCCGTCCGTAGATGGCCTGGATCGACGGCATCCCACATCTGAGCTGTCACTCGATTCAATTCAAGAACCATCGGCCGAACGAGGCCAAGCAAACGATCCAAGTCAGCCAGCTTCATATGTTGTTGATTGAGCCACATGAGTTTGGTGTCCTCAAAAATGGCGCCCGACTTGTTCACCTCATCAATTGAGAACAGTTCGACCAGCGATGCTCGATCGAACACCTCAGCATCGCCGTGAGACCATCCCAAACGAGCCAGGAAATTTACCATCGCCTCAGGGAGGAACCCTCGATCACGATACTCTAGCGTTGCTGTGTCGCCATGTCGCTTGGATAGTCTTGTACGGTCTGAACCGAGGATCATGGGTAGATGAACAAACCGTGGCACGGTTCGCCCAAGCGCCTCAAACAGCAACACGTGTTTGGGTGTATTGTTCAAGTGATCATCACCACGAATCACGTGCGTGACTTCCATGTCTGCGTCATCAACGACAACCACGAAGTGATAAATGAAACTGCCATCAGACCGGCGAATGACGAAATCCTTCAGCAAATCATTGGGGAATGTGACGTCGCCAAGCAGGTCATCATGCACGATCGTATTGCCTTCTGTGGGAACTCGAAACCACCAAGCGCCATCCGATTCATAGACGAGGCCTCGGTCCATCAAGTCTTGCGCCGCAAGCAAATGAGCATCTGTTCGATCCGTCTGCCGATAGTATTCATCCCAATCCAATCCAAGCCACCGCATCGATTCAAGAATTTCTTCGATCGATTCATCTGTGGAACGTTCCTTGTCCGTGTCTTCAATCCGTAGGATGAAGGTTCCGTGGTTATGGCGTGCAAACAGCCAATTGAACAGCGCCGTGCGGGCTCCGCCGACATGAAGATACCCGGTTGGGCTGGGTGCAAAGCGTACTCGAATCATCATTCCCCCTCGATCATGCTTAAGGACGTATTGTACTCGATTCGAGAGAACTGGGTCTTGGAAACCTGTCCGTACAAGAGGCCAAGGGAGAGGGGGATTGCCCCTCTCCCCGGAGGGCTGGTATCGGGGGTGCGAGGTTATGAGCTCGCAGTAAAAAGACGATAATCCGCAGATGTGTTGGATTTGTGAAGAGCGCATGTGAATCTTGCGAGCCTGATTCTGTACCGCTAACTCCAGACAATAATGCAGACTTGTCGACATCGGCTTGGCCGTTCGCTCATCGCTAGAACAGCGTACGAGACTACGTTGGACTCATTCCGATGTTCTCCTGTCCGATGAGAAGAACCGTCAGCAAAACACCAATGAGAACCACGCCAAGAAGCATGGCAATCACCGACAAGCCTCGCCCCTTCGAGTCCAATCCCATCTTTCCCAAAATCACAGCGCATCCTGCGACAAGCACTCCGGCGACCCAGCCCAATAGGCTGTTCAGGATGAACGATCCAATCACGCAGCTCATCGCCAGATAGCCGATCCATGGACCGCGCATCGGTTTTTCAGGCCGAAACTGTCCTAGAGTAGATTTCTTCGGTTCAGGCCTGAGTGTATTCATGGTCGAAGCCATGGAACCCGTCAGATGTGTTTTTTTCGTGAAGACTCGATGCCTTCACAACAGGCCTACTGAAATTCCCGCGAGCACACGGGGAACAGAGAACGCATGCAAACGAAGAATCGACTGCCAAGAAGGCAAACAAAAAGGACTCCAGAGTTCCTGGAGCCGTTATGGCATGAACCGAGGATAATGGGCGTGGGGGCGATAAATCGCCCCCACCATAGCTACACCGGTAGATTCGTGAGTTATTGCTAGTCCGTGGTTGCCGTGTACTGGATGACCAGGCTGTAGTCGCCTTCAGGCATATTGGCCATGTCGTCGACTTCAACGTTGAACTGATACGAAACGTTCACCGTGTGGATTCCCCAGCTACCCGACGTCTTGTCATAGGAGCGCTCAAGCGCATTGTCGATCGTCTGCTGACTTGCGCCTTCAGGCATTTTCGATTCAGACCAAAGAATCTCGCCGGAGATCGTCCAGCTCGTTGTGCTGAGAACCTGAAGCCGCGTTCCATTGGAAGCGGCATAGGATCCGGGACCAGCAATATCTGAGAAGCTGACGTTGCCATTCCCAACAGCCGACAAGGAGATCCAAGACGGAATCGAGAACGAAGCATTAACTGAAACCGCTGCTTCTGTGCCGTTTTTCGCAGAAACCATGACCGCAATCCCTACGACCAAAACTGCCACCAACATCACAATACCGAAACCTTTAAGCGTCCTCATGAAAGCACCTCCTGAAGTGGTTGTTGAGTGCATCTAGCGACTCGGCCACCATCAGACGCTGCGGCAACTCGGCTGTCTATCGAATGCTTCGCATTCGCGAGCGCAATGCGCTCGAAAGATCCGTAGCTTTGCGTCCCCGGGTCACCCCGGGTTTGCCCTTGCATGAGAACTCAGACGATGAGCTCTGGTCTTTAAGGTCCGTAGCTTTGCGTCCCGACCTTTCGATCGGTTTGCCTTTAGTAGATACCTTCTCTGAGGAATTGAAACCATGCGATGGACCGTCCACCGCAATCTTTAAATCCATCTTGTGGTCGGAAGCTGCCCCGTTTGAGGGCGCTGCCTCCGTTTCACCTCGGTTCACTTGTCAATGACCTACGAACTAATTGTTCCACCTTTCTTCGCAGTCTAGACATCTCGCATGAGCCACCTTCAGATCGCTCGAAAATCCCCCTAGAATTGATTTTGCTCACGAATCCCTCTCGCACGATGTGAGCCACTGGGTGAAACTCACTGCTTGTCCAGGTGTTTGATTGGGGGACTCGTTCGATTTGCATTTACCGACAGTTCCACCTATCAGTGTGGGACATGTGCTTGAGGTTCGATTCTGGGGAGGATCATCATGAGTCAAGTCAATTGCGGCACTACTAGACGTTGGTACGGAATTGCTCTCGTATTTTCTGTCTTCATGGCGATTTCCGCCGGAGCACTCGGTGGCCCGAGCATCCTCCAGCACTCGCCGACAAGGGGCGAAGATCTCCTGGTCGACGGTGTCGTGGAGATTCTCTTCGACCGTGCCATGGATCAGGTGTCTGTTGAAGCGGCCTGGGGAATCACTCCTGATATCGAGGGTTCCTTTGAATGGCCAACTGAGCGCACACTACGATTCGTGGCCCATTCCGAATGGGTCCGTGATACGGTCTACACCGTTTCGTTGTCCCAGCAAGCCGCCTCCTCATTGCAGGAACCTCTTGAAGAGGGCTTTGCGTTTCAATTCCGAACCGTCGGCTTCCTGAACGTTTCTCAGATTCTGCCAGTCAACCATTCCGAAGAGATCGCCGTCGATAGCGATATTTTTGTCATGTTCAATCGGCCGGTGATTCCTCTCCTTACATTGACGGATCCCAATCGGAGCAACCTCCCCCAGCCGCTCATCATCGAGCCCGCAGTGTCAGGCGTCGGAGAGTGGGTGAACACGTCCATGTACGTGTTCACACCGACCGTCCCCCTCAGAGGCGGCACCGAATACACGGTCACAGTGCCACGCGGACTCACAGACACTACCGGTGGATTGCTCGCAGAAGACGTGGTTTGGCGATTCTCGACGCTGAGACCTGACATCGTCTGGGTGTCCCCGCGAACCAGCGCCGACCTCGTCCCAATTGATACGTCCATTGTTCTCGCATTCAACATGCCTGTTTCCTTGGAAAGCGTCAGGGAGCGATTCGTTCTTCGAACAACTGGCCTGTTCGGCAGCCTGTTTTCTGAGGCGATTCCCGGAGAGTTCTCGATCAACGAGGCCGTCGTCACCTTCACTCCTCGGGATCCATTGGATTTTTCACGAACCTATGTCATCACCCTAGAACCCGGCGTCACCGGTGCTAGTGGGGGCTTGGGCATGGAAAACGCCATCATGTCTCGCTTCGAGACAGTCCCTCTTCCAAGGATCATTTCCGTGAGTCCAAGGAACGGTGCATCTGATGTCTATCCCTATACGTCGCTTGAGATCACCTTCAATACCCCTATCGATCCAGACACGGTTCTAGATAACCTTACCATCCTTCCTAAGCCTGAACCTGGAACAGTCTCAGGATATTTCCGCTCTTGGGACAATTCCTATGCGCTTTGGTTCGACTCAGGACCGAGCCAGACCTACGAAGTACGGATCGGTCCCAATATTGCCGATCCATACGGGAATCATACGAACCAAACCATGACAATTAGGTTCCAAACCGCCGCTCTTGATCCAACGGCCTGGCTGCATGTTCCTGGTCAAACAGGCACCTTCAATGCCTATGAGCCCGCCAAGCTATTCATTGCCTACCGAAATACTGATTCAGTGGCGCTCACGCTGTCACGCCTCTCCCTAGATGAGTACTTCAAGGCCACCAACGATTGGTACAACTACACCCCCTCCAAGAACGCTCTCGTACGCAAGTGGACAGTGTCCCTGTCAGGCGAACTCAACAAAGTGAGTTATGCCCCCATCGACCTACTAACTGATAGCGCGTCACTCGAGCCCGGCATTTATCTCATCGACATAAATGCACAAGGAGTCAGCTGGAATCGTTGGCAGCATCGGCATCTGCTCATCGCCAGCCCGCTGAATCTCACGATGAAGACATCGGACACCGAAACCCTTGTGTGGGCCTGCGATCTATTGACGGGAGACCCGATTCCCGGCCTAATTCTACGAACGTATGATTCAGATGGAGATGCCCTGGAAGCAACAGTCACAGACGGAAATGGTATCGCCATCTTCGCGGGCACGGATGCCTATGATTGGCGAGGGATCACTGTAGCAAGCGCAGTCCCGTTCTCGCTGGGAAATTCGCAATGGACGACGGGAATATCTATTTGGAATTTCGGCTATTCCTCTGGTGGAAGCTCTGAAGAGCGACTCTTCCTCGACACCGATCGTCCCATTTACAGACCCGGACAAACGGTATCTTTCCGCGGCGTCCTTCGAGATGAGCAAGATGTCCTCTACTCGTTGCCAAGCGACGAATCCGTCGGGGTGACGGTCAGAGACTCAGATTGGTCATTGATCTATGAGGGGCGGCTTGCCGTCGACGCATTCGGCACGTTCTCTGGTCAGTTTGAGCTAGAAACCGATGCAGCCATTGGCACCTATCGCATCGAAATTGAAACCACTCGTTCCTACCACACCGACACATTCGATGTTGCTGCCTATCGCGCTCCCGAATTTCAGGTCGTGGTCACCCCAGATGAGGATCAACACGTTGCAGGAGATACTGTACGAACAAACGTGCAAGTCGAGTACTTCTTCGGTGCGCCCGTATCTCAACAATCTG
>Ga0180007_10004531_pt1 | contig 14674 bp, 10 predicted proteins | sample MM_PC_MetaG_FD_121122 | JGI IMG/M metagenome (GOLD analysis project Ga0180007, IMG submission 121122) | Groundwater microbial communities from the Aspo Hard Rock Laboratory (HRL) deep subsurface site, Sweden - MM_PC_MetaG | ecosystem: Environmental > Aquatic > Deep subsurface > Groundwater... | reverse complement strand
TAAGCATATAATAATAAAATTTATAAAATCCTAACTCTTTATCATCTTCATGAAACTTTTCAAAATTTACTGCTTTTACATCTACAACTATGCATTTAAATCGCAATAAGTCATTAAACTGAAAAAATAAATCAGTTAACTCTTTGTAAAAAGCCAGTTTATTTTTAGAAGCTTTTTTCCATTTAAATTCGTCAGAAATTTTATATTTTATTTTTAGATTTTTAATGTTATTCTTAATCTCTTCGCGACTTGTATCAAGGATTTTAATGCCCCCAATCAATAGATAGTTACCATCAGGGTTAGATGAAGTGAAAAAGTCAGGGCAACTTTCGTCGCAATATATCTCAGCTTTTTTCATAATCTTTCCTTTAAAATTTATTTGATTTTTAACGTCCAACATTTAAACTCACCTACTGGGGTGAACTACTTTGCGCGCTCCCACCAGTAATGTGTAGTGATGTTATGGTTTTAATCTATCAACAATTCTTTTTCGCCCTTGATATGATAATTCCTACCCGATATTTTAAAATCTATGTCATCACATAGGACATAGAAAACAAGATTCTTTTTTTTATTTCTTATTACAAATAACTTTTCGAATCCTTCAGGGTATTGCTTTTCGATAAGATCCTGCTCATTTAGGTTTTCAATCAGTTCTATTTCGAATTCTCCTTCATTGAAATATGGCATTCTATAAATATATGGATTATCGAAGATCAATTCAAAATTGACCGTTTCATATGACCCGCCATTTATGCACTCAAAAGTGGCAATTAATTTGTTTTTAGCTATTTCGACTTTTGTTAAACAATCGAATATTTTAATATATTTCTTTATTTTTTCAAACATAACATCCAAACTCACCTACTGGGGAGAACTACTTTGCGCGCTCCTACCAGTTAGGTGAAGTGCGTTGTTATGAGTTTTATATTTTTATTCTTATTTTTAGTTTTAATTATCTTCTATCTTTAAAATATGTACTGATAATGCGATCAACTCTTCCTTTAATGAATAAATTTCCAGTTTCCCCATGTTTTTTTAGTTTTTCTTCAAAGTCATTGGATGAAACCCACGGAATTAAGTGCATAATAGCTGAAAATTCTCGGCGTGCATAGTTAATTTGTTCAATAATTATAATACGTAACGTTTCTTTTTGATCTTCATTTAAACAACACTTTTTTAATCGCCGGCAAATTCGCTCTTTAAAGTATCCTGAACGAAAATATTGTTTTCTGACCTTTAAATAGGCAAAAATAGTTACTAATTCCTCCTCGGAATAATTTCCAGTTTCTAGTTTTTCTAGGGGTATTTTAATGCTTTCGCCAATTTTTTCTATTCCATCAGAGAAACTTGTAAGAGCTTTATTGTATATTTCAGTCTCTTTATACTCAGCAGCAGATTGATTCTGAGTGCCTTTGTCCATTTAGCATCGAAAGCATCTTTGCCTTCTTTGGCTATAGAAAATAACGATACTAAATTTTCGCACTCTTTCTCAACTTTCTCTTGAAACGAAATGGTTTCTTTGTTTTTCATCCAAGAACTTTCTTTTTTATTTTTTCATAACGAAGCTGTAGGAAAAGCCCAAAAACAAAAAGGTTTTCCTGGTTAAAAGCAAATTTTCTGAACTTATTGCTGTTTTTTATATTATAGTTTAAATTATTCCGTTCAACAACCTGTTTTTAACTTTCATTCACTTTTTGATTCCCCCCCTTGAAACCAAGTGATTTAATTTTCTTTGTTTTAGGAACGAAGATGAAGAAACGATGTCGGAACGCCACTGAGGCAAGATGTCCGATTTGGCGGCGAATCCCGCCTTTGGCGGGATGAAGTCGGAGTTACTAAACCATTAGAAAATCTTCACTGTTTCATCTGGGAGCGGCGTTTCTTTGCTTTGTTTCTTTGACCTGCTGCAAAAAAATGAAGACTGGGAATGTTTTGTAAGGGGCAGAATCGCTATAATAAGCACATAAAGCCCATATAAGAAATATATGGGCTTTATATATTGACAAACTTTATTAAACTATTATTTAAAATACGTCTTTTAAGCTTGCCTTCATCTTATCCGCTAAATTATCATAGCCTTTAGAATTTAAATTAGCAATAACAGCGTTAAATCTAATTTGACCATTTTCTTTAACCCCCGCGTAACTAGAAGGATTTACTGAATCAGCTCCTTCCTGAAAGGTAAGAACACTTTTAAACATATCACCAAAGGTTGCGGCATAATTTTCTTTTTGCTCCATTGTCAGGCTCTGATCCGTTAAAACAAGATTACTGAGTTCCGATATAGCTTCAATAAAATTATTTACAGCACGTAAATCTCTTACTTTTAACATTGTCGTTTTATCCGCGACTAAACCCTGCGCTGTGGTAATAACTTTATTAAAGTTTTCAGATCCAGCGCTAACATCTATATCAGCATTACCTATTTTTCCGTAAGTAAGCAGATTTATCAAACCATTAGAATATGAAACTTTTGCCCTAGCTGCTGTACCGCTGTCTCCAATTTTTGCAGAAGCAACATTGATATACGCTTGTAACGTCCCGGAAGCCACGCCTTTAAACATATGCTCCGCGACTTTTTCCACTGTTCCGGCAGATCCAACTCTAGACATATGATTTAAAACGTGAGACATGGATTGAAAAGCAACATGAAAAACACGAAACGCTTTTGAATTATCTTCTCCTTCAATCCCGCCTGCTACCATAATATCTTTAACCGCACCAAAATAAGCCCCGACTAATTCCATTGAAGCATCACCATTCGCGCTGGCTTTTCCAGTTATAATATCCCCAATCCTAGACGCACTATCAGAATTAAGTATATGTTTGTTTATCACGCCTGCAGCATGCCAAAGTACTCCTCCTTTGTGCGCCACATTATCAAAGCTTTCACTTTTCATTAAATTAGCACATGCAGTGATCATAGTATTAAAAGCTTTTAATTTATCTTTTTGATGGTATGCTAATCCTAATACAGCTCCTGCTTTTAAACCAACAAACTTTGCCCCGTCTGCTGTAGGGTTGGAAACATAAGCATTTACATCAGCAACAAGACTTTTAATTTTTGCGTCATTCTTTTCTGCCCATTTTCCTAAGGTATCATTAATAACCTTGTTAGCCTCCTTATTATTTGCCGCACCTAATTTCCCCACAGAATTGCCCATACGGACAATGACATTAGCCAAGACTTCATTATTTTCCGCCGCATTTAATCGAGCACTATACGTATTAACAACTGTCTTTAAAATATCTTGATTGCCGATTTTATTATTATCAGAATCAAATAACAGATCATTCGTGAATTTTGAGAATTTATTAAGTAAGTGGTTTTGTTGGCCAGTAGTTAATTCATTACACGCGTTTGACTTAAGGAAATCAGCCAGCTCATTTACCGCGGTAGTTAATTCAGTCTTATTTATTTTGCCACCATTATCCATTTTTTCCTGTAACGCGGAAATCTTTTCTACAAGATGTGTATACTTTTCAACCGGAGTCATCATGGTCTTATCCAAAGCAGGCTTTGTTGTTGCCACAAGAACTGTTTGGGTCTTATCCAAAGCAGGCTTTGTTGTTGCCAAAATAGTTTTTTCTTTTACTCCAGTCCCGATACTAGAAGTTTGGCTTTTAAGGTCTGTTCTTGAACTTACTTTTTCAGTATCTCCTTGAATTACGCTATCTACATCTGCTGCGGAATATCCGGCTTTTATGCAAGCAATTCTAACCTCCGCGGGATTATACGTATTATCTAAAATATCTACTGCTTGACCTACAGTATAACCTGCTTTGTACAAACCAATACCTGTTGTATTCGCTTTTTCAGATACAGCATTTTGTTTATTTTCTACAGGCCGCGTTTCCTGTAGTTTAGGCCTTTCTACTGTGTCAGGAGTAGCCGCGACATCAGCATCTTCCTTAACTATTGGCTTTTCCTGCTTATCCTCTTTAAGCATTGGAACCGCGCAAAAACCCTTTACCGATACAAAAGATACCATAACCAATACTACCAACACGCCTAAAATAAAATTATAAAGACCCTTATTAATCATAACACACCCTCCCTTATATATAAATATGTTCCATCTATGATTTAAAAACTTATAATAAAGTATAGCATTTATCCTTAATTTTGTCAAAATTACTTATAAAAAAGTATTTTAATTGAAATAAGACGTAATTATTATAATAAACAGACTGCTTGATTAATCAACAATAATACTGATACAATATCTCTTGCGGATTTAAAATTAAATCAATTATTTTTGAATTTCATCTTAGTAATCGTTAGCAAGCTACCAAAGATCATTTTAATTATGTTTAGAACTTTAAAATTTTATCTTAATCAAACCATTAACACTCATCAAACTTTTGAGCAATTTATTAATTTTGGCTATGAACAAGTTGATGCTATTAGCCAAAAAGGTAATTTTGCTCATCGCGGTTCCATAATTGACGTCTACCCAATCAATTATGAAAGCCCTGTACGCATAGAACTGGCTTTTAATGAAATTGAAAAGATGTTCACTTTTTCCAGAACTACAGGCAAAAAAATAAGCAATCAAAGCCCGCTGATTATCCTACCAAAACGCTCCGCAGTGCATACTATTGAAATTGAGCGATTATCGATCAATAAGTTTGAGGAATTGGAGAAGAATGATTTCATTGTACACCTTGATCATGGTATCGGCAAATATTTGGGAATTACTACGCTTAAAAATGTAAAACACATAAAAATCGAATACGCGGACAATGATAAGCTATATATCCCCCTGACTGAAAAACACCTTTTACAAAAATATATTGGTTTTGCCGGTCACGCGCCCCGTCTGCACAAACTTGGCGGCAAGCTTTGGCAAAGCACAAAAAATAAAACCAAACAAGGAATAACCAGTTATGCCCTAGAGCTCTTAAGACTCCAGGCAAAAAGAAACTCATTATCCGGCCTGGCCTTTTCTTCTAAAACTCTCTGGCAAAAGGAATTTGAAAAAAGTTTTCCATACACTGAGACTCCGGATCAAAAAAAAAGCTGGCTGGAAACAAAAAAAGACATGGAAATGCCCAGACCCATGGATCGCTTGCTATGCGGAGATGTGGGATATGGTAAAACTGAAATTGCTTTTCGAGCTGCGTTTAAAGCCGTGATGAATAATCGACAGGTTGCCATGCTTGTTCCCACCACTATTTTAGCTGAACAACATTATCATAATCTAAAAGAAAGAGTGAAAGATTTTCCGGTAAATGTCCAGATGCTCAGCAGGTTTAAGACTGCCTCTGAGCAGGATAAAATAATTGAGGATTTAGCCAAAGGAGCAGTCGATATTGTAATCGGCACACACAGACTGTTGTCAGACGATATCCATTTTAAAGAACTGGGGATTATTATTATTGATGAAGAACAGCGCTTTGGCGTAAAAGCCAAAGAAAAGCTGAAACATATCCGGGAGATTGTTGATGTCCTAACATTAACAGCTACTCCTATCCCCCGAACCCTTTACATGTCATTGCTCGGAGTTAAAGATATGTCGACCATTAATACTCCGCCGGAACAAAGAATGCCGATTGAAACTTTCGTCTGTCTCTATGATGATGAACTGGTTAAAAACGCGATTAACAATGAGCTTGAGCGTGAAGGACAAGTGTTTTTTATTCACAACCGGATTAAAGATATACATAAAATATTGGAACATTTAAAATCACTTGTTCCCAGCGCGAGAATTGCTATTGGCCATGGACAAATGCATGAAAAAGAACTAGAGAAAGTAATGCTTGATTTTATTGAGCATAAAATTGATGTTCTCCTTTCCACAACTATTGTTGAATCCGGCTTAGATATCCCTAATGCCAATACTTTAATTGTTAATAATGCCCAAAATTTCGGTCTGGCTGATTTATATCAATTAAGAGGCAGAGTAGGCAGATTAAATAAAAAAGCTTATTCATTTTTTTTAACTCCCAAACACGCGACTTTCAACCCCCAGGCCAAGAAAAGACTAAAATCAATTCAAAAATTCACAGCCTTAGGCTCAGGCTTTAAAATCGCCATGGAAGATCTTGAAATCCGGGGAGCGGGAAATTTATTGGGAGAACAGCAACACGGTTTTATCTTGGCTGTTGGCTTTGACTTATACTGTCAGCTTTTAAGCAATGCCATTGAACAGATCAAAAAAGCAATTCCCAACAATTTGCCTTAAACATTTACATTTGTTTACCCAAAACTTGTTATTATGAAAATTTTATGCTACACTATTAATCTATATAAACCCATATTTTTAAAGGATTAAACGAATGACCAGAGTATTTACTCCCCTAATAATAATTATTATTTGTTTATCGCTTGGATTATCGGCTTTTGCCCAGACAGAGTTTACCCAAAAAATCCTAGCGGTTGTAAATAGCGAAGCCATAACCCAGACTGATGTTGACGAAATCCTTGCTCCAATTTATCTGCAGTATAAAAGCACTTATTCCGGTAATGAACTAGCTAAAAAAGTACAAGTAGCCCGCGATGATATTTTAAATCAGCTGATTGAAGATAAACTAATTCTCCAGCAAGCACAAAAAGATGAGACAATTACCGTCAGCGAAAAAGAAATCGACGCGCTTGTGAATGAATTAAGATCGAATTTTAAAACAGCTGAAGAATTTGATCAGATCTTAAAAGATCAAAAAGTAACTCTGATCGATTTAAGAAAAAGATACAAAGAACAACTGCTGATTAAAAAAGCTGTTTCCAAAGAAGTGCTCTCAAAGATCTCTATTCCTCCCTCTGAAGTTTCAGAATACTATGAAGCAAATAAAGCAACCTTCGTGATTCCGGAACAAGTACGTTTGAGAAGCATATTCTTAAGTTTCAATGATGCCCCCAAGGAGGAAGTTGAGAAAAAAGCAAATGAAATTTACGAACAGCTGCAAAAAGGAGTAGAGTTTGTAGAACTGGTAGAAAAATATTCCGAAGCCCCGAATGTTATTGATGCCGGAGATATGGGTTTTATGAACAGAGGAACATTGCGTGAAGAGATTGAGGATACCGCGTTCAAGCTCGAGATAGGCAAGATCACCAAACCCGTAAAGACATCTTCTGGATTCTATATTTTCAAAATTGAAGATAAAAAACCTGCTAGTGTTTCTAATTTGAAAAGTGTGCAAGATCAAATACGTAATAAGCTTTACAGTAATAAAGTAGAAAAAAAACTGAATGAATGGATCAATAAACTTAAAAAATCAGCATTAATCGAGGTTAAAACTAATGAAAAAGAAAAAAGTTAGAATCGGAATTACCTTAGGTGATCCGGCGGGAATCGGCGCTGAAATAACTTTAAAAGCTTTAAGTGATAAAAAATTACGGGACTCTGCCAGCTTTCTCTTAATCGGTGATTATGGGGTAACTACCCATATCCAAAGACAACTGAATATGAAAGCCTTTAATTTTCACATCCTCTCTGATATCGGAAGATTAAACTTAAGTGAAGAAATGATAAATTTCATCAATCTCGGTAATGTTACTTATAAAATTCCTTATGGCAAAATTGATGCTCGCTGCGGAAAATCCGCTTATGAATATATTAATATGGCCTGTCTTTTACTGCGTTCGAACAAAAATCTAGACGGGATTGTCACAGCTCCGATTAATAAGGAATCTTTAAATTTAGCCGGACACCATTTTCAAGGACACACTCAGATTCTTGCCCAGCGTTTCAAAGCGCGCTATGCCAGAATGATGTTTGTCGGCGGCAATTTAAAAGTATTACTGGTTACGATTCATATTCCCTTAAAAAATGTAGCTCCATTAATCACCCGCAAGGAAATTCAAGACACTATTTTTACCGCGCAGAGAACAATGAATACCTACTTTGGCATAAAAAAACCGCGAATTGCTGTTTGTGGTTTAAATCCTCATGCCGGTGAAGATGGATTATTCGGAACTGAAGAAAAAGAACATATAATTCCGGCGATCAAAAAAGCAAGAGCTCAAAAAATTAATGTGGAAGGTCCCTTTCCTGCTGACAGTTTATTTTGGAAAGCAAAGGAAGGTGAATTTGATCTGGTAATTGCCATGTATCACGATCAAGCCTGCATTCCGTTTAAGACATTATATTTTGACAAAGGGGTAAATACTACTCTGGGTTTACCGTTTATCAGAACTTCTCCGGATCACGGTACTGCCTTTGACATTGCCGGAATGAATCAGGCTGATCCTACGGCAATGATTGAAGCAATAAAGCTTGCAGTAGATATGGCCAATAATCTGCCCCGAACAAGAAAGAAAACAAAGATTTATGTCCCACATCAAGATCATTCTGGATAAGCACAAAATTCATGCTAAAAAACATCTGGGACAGAATTTTCTTACTGACCAGACTGCTCTGGATTTGATCGTCAAATCTGCTAATCTTACTAAAGAAGATACAGTACTTGAAATCGGAGCTGGTATTGGGAACCTAAGCGCGGTTATTGCCGAACAATCTGGTATCCTCTATGCTGTGGAAAAAGACCGCAGGGTTGAACAAATTCTTAAAAAAGCGCTCAAACCATATCCCCATGCTGAAATAATACTTGGTGATATTTTAAAAATTGATATAAAAAAAATATTTCAAGATAAAAAAATTAAAGTAATCGGTAATCTGCCCTACTATATCACGACTCCGATAATAAATTATTTATTAGACCATAAGGAATACATCAACAGCATATGTATTACTGTGCAAAAAGAAGTGGCCCAGCGGATAGCAGCCATTCCGGGCAAAAAGGATTTTGGCAGATTATCCTGCTTATTACAGTTTTATACTAAGCCGGAAGTTATCGCGGTATTTCCCAAAGCTATGTTTTTCCCTCAACCGGAAGTTGATTCCGCCTTAATCAAACTCTCTATTTTAGAAAAACCAAGTATTAATGTAAAATCGGAAAAAATGTTTTTTAATGTTGTAAGAGCGATATTTGCTCAAAGAAGAAAAACCCTGCTCAATAGCTTATCCAATGCTGGCTGGAATTTAAAAAAAGATGACTTTTTAGCGATTCTTGAACAACTTAATATCAGCCCATCTATCCGCGGAGAAAGTTTATCGCTTGCCCAAATCGGCCAGCTGGCGGATGTCTTAGACAATCAACTAGCTAAATAGATTGTTCAATGTAAACTTGATTATTTATATTGCCGTTTGAACAAAATCATTCTCTGTTATTTCTTTGCTTTTATTTTTACTTAATTCCAGATTCTGCATATCTAAACAACTCTGAATCCTGTCCTTATGATTAAACAGGCATGAATATAGCTGATTTGTCCGCGGATAATTTTGCTTTGTCAGCGCATCCAATGTTTCTCGATTACCGATAACACTAAGATTACCTTTATTCCGACTTAGAAGCACCAGCAATGCGTCGGATTTAGCGAATTCAGGTTCTGACAAAAATATTGGATTTGTCTTTTTAAAACCGTTTCCATTTACTTGGTCACTAATGTTTTTCTCACTTATCACTAGAGAAACTAATACCATCTTATTTTCTCCTCCCTGAAAACTTATTGGAGTGAAAATATTCTGTTTTAATATTCTGGCATCATCACTGGAAATAGCTCCATCAGTATCAATAAGATCACTTATCATTCGGATTTGACCAGTATAATAAGTTATAATTGTGATATCTTTTGCTGCATTGCCCGCTTTAGCTAAAAAATACTTTATTCTTTTTAAGATCCAAAGAGCCTCAGTTCTATTACACAAACTATTTCCATATCGATACGGCTCGGCAAAAGATTGTTTTTCCCATTTCGAAGTATCCTCAATAACAAAAGTATCAACATCTATTTTATCTCCCCGCTGCTGACTGATGCTTTGCAGGTTAATCACCCCCCGATACCACTCTTTAAGCAAATCCACACTGATCCAGGGATTGCGGTAATTAATCAGCAAACTTACCTTATTAAACGGCATTGCGATCAATTCTTTAAATGAGCTGATATGATAGCGGCAAATAGCTTTCTGCCGAATATTTCTTTGAAAAAAATCCATTATCTTACCTGAAAATCTCGATGCCAATTTATAGGGAGAAAACTGCACATGATCACCAACTAAGATCAAAGCATCAGGCTTAAGAATATACAAAGCAGTGATTAATTCCGGATAACTAATCAAGGCTGCCTCATCAACAATTACAGTAACATCTTTTAGAAATTTTGCTGATTTAGGATCACGCAACTGATTAATCAGCAAATCCAAGCTTGCTCCCATATCAGTTCCCACAAACAAGCAGCCATTATCTTCTTCCGTTAAATTCAGCTGTTTATACCTGCGCGTAAATTCTTTTTGCGCTGCCCACGAATGTCTGCTGTATTTCTCCAATACTTCTGAATTAATTTTTCTCTGATTATTACCGCAGCGCATCACAGGCATTTGAGAATTACCGGCTTTTAAAGTAATATCATCCGCGATCTTATGTTGCGGTGCTATGATAAAAACTGACTTTTTATTTTTTAAGATAATATTTTTTGCTGCGGCCAGCAAAACACTAGTCTTCCCTGTTCCAAACGGACCTAAAACTAATCCAAATCTTGTTTTTACAATCATATTAACTGCTGCTTTTTGAAATTTGTCCAGCCCTTCCGCGTAAGGAATATCTTCTTTTAATTCTTCAATATCAGAAATATCCTGTTCAACAGGTTTAAGCCTTAGTAAATAATCTAAAACATCTATCCCTGTACTGCTGTCTCTATTTATCCTATTAACAATTTTTTTCAAACTTCCCTTTTGCGTATCTTCTGAATAAGTACTCGGCATATAAACAAACTTTCCCTTGTTTATATCCAGCGAAAAATCAGGTAAAACAGCTTTTTTATTTGCTGGCTTTAACAGCAATTTACTGCCAGAATTAAGAATCTTATCGCATTTAAGCGGGAAAAATTTCCCTCCAAGCTCCAGCATTATGTCACTGCCAATTTCAACTTTTTCCAAAGCCTCTGATAAATTTACCTGAATAACCACCCCCTCTAGTTCTCTTCTTATATTATAGACAGACAGCTCCATACTATTTAGCATTTCAGCGTCTATTATTTGACCCAGCAAATCAATTTGCCCCTGCAGCTCATTAATTACATCATCAGCTGAGCGAAGCTGAACTTTTTCAGGATTTGACAAAGTAACTGCTTGTAAGAATGGGTCTTCGGATTTCGCTTGCCTTTTTAATTTTACAACCTGACTCCTAGCACTAAACTGTTTATTTTTTTTAGGAGTTTCCATATCTTGATTTTTCGACATAATCTCTAGCGTTTTTTTATTATTTTCCTCTATAGCATTTAACAACTCTGTTTCCATTGCTCTCAGCTGCCTTTTAAGTGCCGGAAATTCGCCCTTTTTTACAGCATATATATCTTGCTGCAATTTATTAATCTTTTTTTGAAATGCTAGAACTATATCATTAGGCAAATCAGAATATACATCATTAAAAACTTCAGTTAATTTTTCCAAGGCTGTTACTAAAACAGGCTTTCTCGCAGAAACAATGACCGGAACAAAACCTTCTGATTGCCCTGAACTATCTTGCGGATATTTCTCAGGAATGACTGCTTGAGCTTGCGGATTATCTGTCTGCTCTGGTTCTGGAACATCCTCATTCAAAAATGATTGAACTAACGCTTTATTTTCTTGTTCAGTTAAACCATTAATCCGAGCAGCGTTAGGATTTTCACGATTATTCTTATTTTTTTTAACCTGTTTAGGTGATCTTTTTCGTTTTTCTTCAGCATTAAACCTTAAGAATTCATTGGCCAAAGCACCATGTTTTAATAAAGTTTTATTTAATTTTATACCCTGCTCTAATAAATCATCCCAATCCCCTTGAGTTTTAACAGCATCCAATAATCCCTCAAGACTGTTTATCTGCTGATCATATATTTCAACCAAATCCAATGGTTTAATCCATTTCCTGCGTTCACTAAACAGTTTTTTAAGCTTTTTAACATCTTTAAGAAATTCTTTCTTTTGTTTATTTTTAGGAATATATAGAGCGCCGCGTCTTTCTAATCTTTTTCTTAACAAACGATAAATCGGATTATTTATTTTTCCTGCTTCTTTTTTTGCCTGCGCGTATTCAGTCAATCTTTTCAAACTTGTTAAGCTTCGAAGAAATCCCGGATTAGCTGCTATTTCCCTTTCCGGCAAACCATTAATAAACATGCTATTTAAATCAACAGTATTTAACATAATCCGCGGAGATAGATTCTCCTGCGCAGTTTTATGTTTTGAGAAATTCAGGCTTTTAATTTCAGAAACCATCCCAATATTACCCAGAAAAAGCACTTGGATTAATAGCAAGGATATTATTTTAAATAATAATTTACGCATTTATATATTACCTATGTGTTTAAACAAAATTTTCAACATTTAAATTCCTTAGCCGCGGAATATTATAACCTGTTGATTTAAAATAGACTTAAGCCTAAAACATTGCCTGAATTTAAAAATAACAAAATCGTTAAAGTATACCACAGAAAATTCTGTTTTGCAAAAACAACGGGGATTTTTATTAGGTTTGCAACATCTTTATTTGCAGATTGATAGGTAATTAGTGATAATCGAAAGTTTTATTTCTTAAGGTTTAATCAGAAATTTAATAAATCAATAATCTTTTCAGCCATTTGCAATGGCGTTGTTTCGTCACTGGACTGTGTCCAAATTATATCTTTATCCTGGCGAAACCAAGTAAGCTGGCGTTTGGCAAAACGCCGGCTGTCGCGCTTAATTAATTCTTTGGCAAAATCCAAAGTACACTTATTTTCTAAGTATTCACTTATTTGCTTTATCCCCAGAGCTTGCTTGGCAGTATTGCTCAATTGTTTATCCAACAGTTTTTTAACTTCTTCTAAAAAACCAGCTTCAAACATTTGCTCTACCCTTTGATCAATCCGCTGATACAGCTCCCGACGGTCTCTATCTATACCAAAAACTTTAAAATCATATTGTTCATCCAAACCTTGAATTTCGGTTTTTAAATCCGATATTGTCCGATGACTGATCTCAAAAACCTCTAGGGCCCGAATAACCCGCCGCATATCATTAGGATGAATCTTATCCGCGGCTTTAGGATCCACCTGCTTTAACCGCTGGTAAAGATATTCATTGCCTTTATGTTTTGCTTCCTGAGTCAATTCTTTACGCAGCTGTTCATCCTTACCATTATCAGAAAACAGCCCTTTAGTCAGAGCTTTGACATACAATCCAGTTCCGCCAACAATCAACGGAATTTTTTTCCGCTTTATTATCAGTTCAATAGCTTCTAGCGCTTTTTGGCGAAAGATTGCTACGCTATAATCTTCACTGGGTTCTAATATATCAATCAAATGATGCACAACTGCTTTCTGTTCAGCAATAGTTGGTTTCGCGCTTAAAATATCCATGCCGCGGTAAACCTGCATCGAATCCGCGGAAATAATTTCCGCGTTAATTTTCTGAGCAATCTCAATTGCAGCAGCGGTTTTTCCGCTGGCAGTCGGTCCAACCAGAAACATTACAAAAGGCTTTTTCTTCATACTCTACTCACAATCTTAAAAAGGGTTAGGGAAATATATGGGTTGGCAAGTGTTCAATATCTTTTAATTCCTGCTCTGTGTGTTCAGCAGCAATCAATGAAACAAATTCGCCGACTCTTACTCTGTATAATTTAGTGTCATGGGACAGAAAAGGGGTAACATAAACAGCGTATCCTTTGCCCCTCAGGTCATTGCTTAATTTATCCGCGTTTGCTTGATTGAAAAAACAACCCACTTGAATGGTAAAAAAATTTCCACCCACTGAAGATTTATCCACGATTTCCCGCTCAAAACTCTGAGGATATTTTTTTTCCAGCAGATCAAAATAATATTTTGACTGCGTCCACTTGCTGTTTTTTTGATATGCTTTGCCTAATTTAAACAATAAAGCCGCTTCATAGTCTGTTTCTTTTTTATCCAGTAATTGCTTATAAATACTAATTGCCTTGTCATACCCATGCTGCATAAAATAAGTATCAGCGATGCCAATATACAATTTTGTTAAAAGCGTTCCTTTGGCATACTTAAGGCCTTGTTTAAAAATATCACGCGCCTGCTCATAATTTTCCAGCAAATAGTAACATTCTGCCTTAGCATATAACAGTTCAGCGTGCTCATCGCCCAAATAAGTCCTCTCTAAGCGGTTACACTCATCCAAAGCCGCGTAATAATCATTTTTCAGCATTAATTTTATAACTTCATCCAGCGCCGTGCTATAACAATAGGCATTCGCGGCAATCCCCCAGCAAATAAACAACCCAACTAATCCTAGTATTTTTTTCATAATTATTCCGCGGATTTTTTTTTCTTATGTAATTTTCTTTGATAATCCAGCAAAATCTGATGCCTGGCTCGCTTAACTTCTTCAGATATATCGTCGTCAAGATCTGCAGCTTTTGTATGCGGACGCGGCGAATATTTAAATAAATAAGCCGCGTCAAATTGAATTTCCCGCATTAACTGATACGTATCCTCAAAATCTTTTTCACTTTCCGTGGGAAATCCTACCATAACATCAGTACCTAGCCTAAGTCCAGGAATAATTTCTTTTGCTGCTTTAGCTAGTTTTTTATAATGCGCTACAGTATACCCCCGATTCATTTTCTTTAACATTCTATCAGAACCAGACTGCACCGGCAAATGCAAAAATTTCCGGCATTT
>Ga0180007_10004530_pt1 | contig 14676 bp, 10 predicted proteins | sample MM_PC_MetaG_FD_121122 | JGI IMG/M metagenome (GOLD analysis project Ga0180007, IMG submission 121122) | Groundwater microbial communities from the Aspo Hard Rock Laboratory (HRL) deep subsurface site, Sweden - MM_PC_MetaG | ecosystem: Environmental > Aquatic > Deep subsurface > Groundwater... | reverse complement strand
TGTTGTTTAAAAATTATTTTTGGCTTAATAGAGCCAAAAATGGGGTTAACTTATCGCGTATTTCACGCAGCGTTTTAATTATATAACGAATTGATTATTATGTCAATGTTTTTGTGTTAAAAAATAGTAAAATATAAAGAAAAAACCAGTCAAATGTCCGGCATGGGTTAAATTGGATAGTACGGTTATTAAACAGTGTTATCCTTATTCAATACCAAGTAAGTAATCAGCGCTGATGAATTCAGAGATTCTATCAATTGAACATTAATCTCTAAATCCCCTGTACCTAATAAATCTAATCTAAACACAAAATGAAATTCATTGTAGGTATCACTTAAACCATCTATGAATACAACGGTCTCATAAGCATTATCTTCTCCAGGATTTGCTCTTCCAATAAAATCTAGATCGTATTGTTGGATTTCATCATCAAAACCAATAGATAAGACGCATTGAAATGTATTGTATGGTTTTTTTGTCGAGTAATCGAAAAAAACATTCATTTCATCATCTACATTGTCTTCCAAATATATCTTTAGTGAAAAATAAGTGATATCTCTTCCGTGAAAGTATTCTATATTCTCTTCATCGACAAAGTAATTATATATACCTTCTTCCAGCGGTATGGAAAATCTAGTATTAAAAATGAAAACCTGCACATCCAGTTAAAAAAAGATAAAATACATATTAGTGTAAAACTCAGTAGTCTTTTTTATTAACTCGTTGTTCCTCCAATATGTAGTTTTAGTTACATCTAGTTCATCCTCAAAATACCGCCTTAAATATCCTTGGGTTTTAACATACTCAGTCTACCCACTGTTTAATTTCCATACCAACCCAAAATCAATATTATTGTAATTGCTATCTTTTTCACTTTTCTTCACCATTCACATTAAGGTATCATATTTCCAATGAATCTAAATATATAGCTTCGAGCCGTTTGAGGATATTCATAATCGACAAATTTTGTATCCAGTGAAGGAGATTGCTCATCTGGGATTCCTAGCCAATTATATGAGATATCGTAAACCTTGTCATGATAGTTGAATTCTCTAAGCATTTGTCCCTCTGTCCAGTTTTCACATAATACTGCTGCATTATCTCCGTTTTTTCGCAGGTACCTTATATATGCTAGTTTCTCAGCTTCATTCAATCCACTTGTATTTCCGTAAGCAATTACTAAATCATATTCTGTTTAAGAAATCAACTCATCTATCCATTCCAAAACAACGATATAATCATTTTGGTATACATATAATACTTGCTGCAAATCTTCATTGAAAGCAATCAAATAGCATCTGCTTGGACTTGAGGTGGAACTTTGGTAGTAATCTATCATTAATATTTGCCAACCATTCCTATATGTTACATCCAAATATGCTTGATCAAGTAGCTCGTTTTTTATTGCATCAAATTCAGCAGTAGATTCATAATATACTTTTAACATTACTCTCATTCTATCATTCATAAAAGCAGAATAACGATAATAATATTCCACATTTATATTTTGAATACTTTCCTCGCTAGGAAAAAAGTTGATTCCATCTTCATTGATTTGAGTAAATCTATTTGATAGTTTATGTATTTTTTCATCAAACTGCATATAGTATTCGCTTTGTGTAGTTTGACTATGAAATGCAGCCCCAATTGGAATTAGCACTTGCATAACAAATAGAATAACACATAAAAAATTAAGTGAAATTGCAATATATTTTCTTCTTCTAAAGACACTTATGAAGCATAAGATTAAGCAAATTGCATAAATAAGGCTTAAAACTATTGGTCCTAGATTATGAAGTTTTATATATTTATATTCAAAAAAGGAGAATTGCATCAAGTTAGCAAATAGAAACAAACTTACATGAATTAAAATGACCAGGTATGCAACTATTTTAAATCTCTTTTCGCTCACCATTGCCACCAATCTCCAATCCAATACCACTTGTAAAAATCATCATTGGTATAATCATCATTTTGATTAACATTCTTGACTCTATATCTATCATAAGCAGAAAACTCATTTAATAAAAAATGTAATTTATATGCAGCATTATGTGCATTCCATTCTTTTATGTAACTATTATTTGTTCTAGAAAAATGACCTATACTATGGTATTCGTTATATAATGTGCTTTTTCTAATTAAGAATAAAATGGCTTTTTTTTAGAACCAGACTCAAATCTGTATGAATTTTCAATTTCTATATCTCCCGGTGTGATAAGAATATTGATAACATCTTTCTCATAAATAAAATCACTTTTATCACCCACTATGTTAATTTTATCTTCATATTTTGACATAGCGTATTTAATAGGTGTTTGTTGGTTATCTGCTTGCAATGAAACTAACAATACCACTCCTACTATTATAAGAAGTATTGGAATTTTTCCACTAGGATCCACCATCATAACAGGAGTAATGTATGTGGACATAAGCACCAAATCATTCCGATAAAATAAGATAAACTATACTATTTGTCGGTGATAGTATGCAACAGAACGCATAATGGACAACCATTGCTCCATAGGTGTTCAAGATCCGAGGGATATCGAAGTTGATTTCTTGACATCAAATCACTTTTTTTCGGCTGATAAACTGTTGTATTTACTTATGAAATTGATATAGACATACAAAATCACACTTGAAATAATTGATATAATTTCAATTAATAACATCCCACTTAATATGCCATCAATGACATACAATATAATTCTATTCATAAACGCACTAATGTATAATGTGGCAACGAATACTATTTTTTTGACGAATATTTCATCATTTCTAAACAAATAAAGGAACATAATAAGTGTGGGAATAAAAATTAAAGATACAAAGAAATTCATTGAGCTTGTGCTCATCCCACTAGGTATTTCTTTAATAATTAAATTTGAACCAGCAATATTTGAAAACAAAAATGAAAAGACAAATGGAGATGAAAAAATTAATAATGTATTCCATATAGACTTATCTATGTTTTTTTCAAATCTATTTTTGGTAAAAAACAAAAAGTAATATAAAATTATTGCACCTAACACATATGAAAAAAATTCTATAAGAACAACATCTCTTATTCTGATGTCTTTAATAAAGTATAAGATTATTCCGCATATTACTAGAAATGGACAGGCAAGATAATTCTTAATTTTATGATATGTCATAAATGCCCCTCCAATATTTCACTCTATCAACAAAGTAATCATAGTAGGAATCACATCCTACAACATTTAAATATGCAGCATTATATGCGTTGGATATGCTTGAGTCATTATTTGCAGCCGCTTCATTAATCAAATCAATATCATTTTTTGCATTTTGAGATATTAATGTTCCAAATATGGGTATGTTTCTCATATATACCTTAATACCAAAACCTAAAAAGTTCGTCATTGCTGAAGTGTTTACATACCTTTGTTCAACATAATTTCTAGCTTGTTGATCAAAATATGCTTTCAACATCACTTCGTTGCTAACATCAATATTATCCGGTAGAATCACTTCAGCTATCTCATTCATTGTTTTCTGATTAAGATAAATTTCAGTAGCGGTAATGATTGCTGAAGATATAAGAAGCCCAATAGAAATAGTCGCTAAAATAATTAATAATGGAGATTCTCCTGTTACGTCTAAATACATCACTGGATTATTGCCACCATAAGCATACATGTTGTGTGTTAATAAACTCCCGGTCTCACCTAAGAGTCCATCACTGTTTATAAATCTACCGATAGCAGAATCATAATATCTGGATTGCAAATAATACAATCCAGTTTCAATATCATATCGATATCCGCGATAAAGATATGGGTTGATATCAGCTAATGCTCCACCAGACTTATAAATAATGTTTCCCCAAGCATCGTAATTGTATTTTACTACAGAATTGCCATTGATATCAACTAGTTCTATGATATCTCCTTGTAGATTCGTGATATAGAAGTATTCATTACCATTGTAGTTCATACTGAGAAGAGTTCCATCCACATCATAAGTAAAATATAACGTGATACCATTGCTTCTACTTTCAACTAAGACCTTATCACCATCTAGCGTATAATTAGTGGTTACATCACCACTACAAGCACTTTGAGCTTTTTGAGTTCTAATCCCTTGATCATTGTATTTGAAAGATAACGAGTTACAATAAGCTGAATAATTTGATAATTGTCTACCATCCCATTGATAACTCTTATTCGCATAGGAAGTTCTGGAATCAATCAGATGAGTTACATTTCCACTTGCGTCGTATACAAATGTTTGATAATAGCTTAACGATCCACTCACATAATACTCAATCTTTGTGAGTTGATCTTTCCATGTGTTTTGATAAAACATTCTCTTTTCGCTCTGTGGAGTTCCTGTGGTTACTCCTAATGCGTAAGTCTTCATTGAAGTAATATTATTTTGTAAATCATAACTGTAAGTCATGGTTTTGTAGATTCGACCAATGAGGTAGTTATCTTCTCTTATCAATTGGTTAAACCCATCATAATAATAATCATACTGTTCAATTGTTGTTCCAGATGCTTTGACAGCAATTCTTATAATGTTGTGGTTTTCATCATAGGTGTATTGATGAATATACTGAGTAGTTGTGTTTTTTTGATACGTGATTTGGTAAATACGATTGGTCGCGTTCCCCATACTTGAATCTACTTTCGCATCGTCATAACCAAATATCTTTTTGAATGTGTTTGTTCCTATAATCAGATCAATACTATTTAATCTTTTCAACGAATCAGTATCGTAATTGAAATCTTTTCTTATTGTGGTCCCACTTACATTATACAAGGTGTAGTTTATAAAAACTTGTCATACCCAAGACAGCGGTCTTGTCATTCCAAAGGTAATGTGTAATTGGTTAATTTTTGAATAAATCCATCAATTTCAAAAAGAAAAAAAATCAGAGTTCACTAGTAAACCAAGTGCTCTGAATCTTTTTATGTTATCAGAGTCAATCTGCGTGGAGTTACTCTCATTGCTTGAATTTATGCTGTAAAATGTAGGCATGTAACATATTTTAGCTCAAAATATGTTTTGTCACACTAGGCTTTTTTCGATGTGTAAACATATTTTGCTGAAAATGTTGTCAAAAACATGATGCGTGGAGTTACTCCCATTGGTCGAAAATATGCCAAATAATGTGTGTCGGAAACATATTTTTAGGCATTTTATGTTCCCCCATTTCAGACTGGCTAAGTACTACTACCTATTTCCCACACTCTCCAACAAAAGAGAGTCAGTTCAGTCAACACTTCTTCATAAAATTGACACTTTTGTTATTAATATATTGATAGATTTCTTCAGAATAGTCAATGACAACCGCTTCTTTTTGTAGCTGTTTATACTTTCCTAAAAAGAGTTCATCTGGATATAATAGAATTGTACGAGGACGATGTATCATTGTATCATTCTTCTGATCCAGATAGATATATCCTACCCTAAATTTAATATTATCAGCTTCAACTATTTGATAACCATCAAGCAGTTTTTTCTTATCAAATTCATTCAAATCTATTCCGTCAATCACTTTGTAACATATAACAATGTTTACTGTTTTGCGTTTTGCTTGAAGTAGTAATTTATCTATGGGAGGAATTTTATCAAAACAAAAAATAAATGAAAAATTAAATGGGAACCAAACACCACCCATCATCGAATATGGCCAACTTCTTTTTTTTGTTATTGTTCCATCTTTGAGAGTTTTCATGTTATTGAAATGATCTCTCATCTCATTGACTTTAAATTTTAACTTTATTGGACCGTCCCATTTTTTTATAAGATATTCTTCTCGAAAAAAATAGTAATCTTCATTCAATATTCTACAAAAAATTTTTAAATAATATAATCTAACTATTCTTATTACTATAAATATAATAATAAAATTAAATAGAAAACATATAAATATAATATATCTATATTTTGCCAAGATTCCTAAATACGAGAATAGTGGAATAATTGAAAAATTCAATGCCACTAGAATCAGAATGATGTTTATTAGATTTTTATATAAAAAGTAGGATTTGTATGATGAAAAGTATTCTCTTGGAAATGTACCGTGTTTAACATTTTTATAGGATAAATAATCTAATGAATCTGAATCGATGTTAATTTTGCTTAGTTTTTCTTTCATTTTCTCTACCTCACTGGTACAGTGATATTACTCCTTGTTGAACGAATAATATCACTTGTTAAATCTGTAAAAAAATCTTTAGCTATACCATCAGAAAAAGTGTAACCAAATGCATCAACCCAAAACGATTTGACAATACCATCTATCGCTTGAGATAAACCCTTCGCTTTCGGTAAACTCATCAAGTTTAAAACCGAATATAATGTTGCTTCATAAGCAAAGTCAACATAGTTAAAACTTTGATTTTCACGGACTGAATTTTCCCACTCATTGATTCCCGCATTAACAATTCCACTAGCAAACGAAGTTGCTATTCTTGGACCAAAAATTCCTAATCCAGCAATTCCACCTCCAATAGTTGCTCCTAAAACATTTTGAAACAATGGATTATCATTGACTACATTCGAAAATACCTGAGCAACCCCTGACGCGCTAGCAGTTCCAGCTACAACCAATAAGGGAATGCTTAATGGACAAGCAACTACAATAATGATTGTGCTAACTATTGCAACAGCAAGTGCAACTGCACCTAAAACTTCAAACACATTCCATGCATATCCACTAAAATCATTATACATTACTGGATTATTTGCACAATATGCGTACATATTAGTTGATAAAATATCACCTAGTTGACCTAACATTCCATCGGCATTAATAAACCTACCAACAACAGGATTATAATACCTACTGTTAAGATAGTAAAGGTTTGTTTCAGAATCATATCGATATCCACGATATGTATAAGAATTGATTTCTGCAATATAGCCATATCCTGATGTCACTTCTGTTTTGGTAATGTTTCCATATGCATCATAAACGTAATGAACTACTGTGGTGCCACTTGCATTTAGAATATGTGTTATATCACCTAATTGATTTCTTAAGAAGAAATAGTCTTCTTCATTACTGGTGACATTAACATTTGGATCATAAGAAAAACCTATTAGCTTTCCATCGTAGTCGTATGTATAAATTATAGCATAAGTTCCATCTGTTTCATAGATGACTTTGTCACCATCTAATGTATATGAAATGGTTTGTGAGCCTTGAGTGATTTTATCAATCTTTTTACTTGTACGATATCCCTGATCATTATACTTATAACTGATGACAACAACAGGAACATAACTACCTTGCTGATAGACGGTAATTTTGCTGAGTTCTCTACCTTGCCACTCTAATGTTGCATAAGTGTAGATGGAACCTTCAAACAAGAAATTTGTAATATTAGTCGGATTACCTTGAGCATCATATGTATATTCTTGTACCGGAACAACTGTTTGAGGAACACCATTAATGTAGTCAATTTCACCATAACTAGTAAGTTGGTCTTGCCAAGTTGCATCATAAGAATAATGAACATGATTTTGTGGTGTAATGAGTTGTCCGACTGGATTACCAACTTTAAACACAATTCTAAACTCTATATAATAGTCCCAGTTATCAGTTGCAGTGTAGTTTCGATAATAGTATCCTTCTTGATTCACATTAAGATTAGAATATGTCATATTTGTGGTCAATCCCATAACGAAGGTTTCATTTGTAAAATCGTAATAATTAAATGTGAGTGACGGTGATTGGCCTAATTCAAGTGCATAAATATCCTGATAAGTCTTTGATCCGTTATAGAAAACTGCTAATTCACAACATCCATCACTAAATTGATAAAAAGAAGGTATAACGGGGTTAGTGTATTCGTTTTGTCCATACAAATATGTCTTTATGTCTGTAATATTCCCTCTTTTGTCATACTTATAAAACTTCGTGAAGTTAGTGTCAGAAAGTGTTGACACTGCAAAATTATAATCTCTCGAATCTTCAACAATCAATTGATTAAGAGCATCATATTCATAATTTCTGTATAATTTCGGCGTTGTTCCTACATAATAACTCTCTGTGGTAATGTTTCCCAACGAATCATAAGCATATGTGTACTTATAATCAATTCCTGCTCCGTTAACCTCATACGAAATTTGATTGATTCTTGTTGTATTTCCGGAAAAAACGAAATTTTGCTTCACATTAAAGGCATCACCTGTTAAATAAATATATTGCAGGCGATATAATGCGCTTGTTTCGTAATGATAATCTTTAGTAATCTGGTTATTTGACTGTGATGTATAGCTTGTCTTATCATATAGACTAGAAGTTTGAGTGCAGATGTCACCACTATACAGGAAACATTCGTTATATGTGTAATTAGTTGCTGCTGAATCTCCATCAATTTCAAAATATAGTGATGTCAAATTTCCTGAACTATCATAGAGATATTTAATGATATTACCTTCGTTATCTACAGCTTGAATCAAATTTCCACTAGCATCATATGTATAATATTCACTTGCTTGAATTACACCATTTTCAATTGTGTTATAAACTGCCATTCTGCCATTTTGATCATACTCATAAGAAAATCTATTTGCAAATGCTCCTCCTGATTCCTTAAACTGTATGGATGAAACTTGGTCTTTATCATTGTAGTTAAATTTTATAACATCACCATTACCATATGTTTGTTCCGATAGTCTATTTGTGTAATAAGTACCATCCATTTCAAATGTATAACTCATCAAAGTTTGATTGTTGACAGAGACACTTTCCATTCTGCTTTGATTATCATAACTAATCTCATAGTAATAATTAGTACCCAATATTATTTTCCACAAACGCTCTTTTGAATCATACATGTATTCAACAAGGGCATCTTCATCGCCAGTTGTGTAATTTGTGTGATTTTCAACAGATACAACTTTAATCAATTTACCTTCATTATCATAAATATAGTGAGTATCTTGGTTTTTGGCATTTTCGATTGCTTCTAACAACCCGTTGAAAGTGTTATAGTAATAATCTGTCGTATCGCCGTATTCATTTGTTTTTGTTGAAATAAACTGACTTAAATGTGTATATGTTGTGGACGTATTAAAGTATACTGTTGTACCTCCAACTCGCAAATTATCAACTTGTCCATAGTCATTATATGTTGGTGTTGACGCTACATTATTATACGTAACTTGATTGGTTCTTTCTTCAGAGTCAGAAGAAAGCTCGACAACTGTTTTATCTGGAAGAAGAATATCTGTTGGAGATGAAGCATAATCTTTTGCTTCACTATAACTATATTCTGTTCTATCACCACTAGATGTTTGAATTGCAGTTAAGTTGCCATAGTCACTTTCATATTCATAATCTGTGTACGAATTTTCAAAGAACACTTGAAGTCCATCAAAATAGACAGACCCTTCTCCTTTGTATTCAAAGAAGACATTAACCCAATAGGTGTCAACATCAGGCATTGTGACCTTATCAAATGCATATTGCCAGCCTTCAATTGATGAGTCAAAATCAATGTATTCGCTCTTAATAATAGTTGCATCATATTCTTGTCCCCAAACATATCTTACAGTAGAAACAAAGTCAACGCGAATTCTAAATTTACGATCATTTCCACTCGTGAAATCTGCTTCTGTCATCGTTGTTGGAACACCTGATGATTTTGCCCATGCACCGATTACAAGTTGTCCTTTTTCCTGATAAGCAGTAGTATCAAGAAAATTTGATATACTTGTCGTTGCTGATCTAGTCGTTAAACCTGAACCATTAATTGCGATCGCATAATCACCTAATACGCTTGAATAAAGATCATTGAGTGTACCAGAAATATTAGTTCGGCCTACATATGTCGAATTGCTGAAAAGCCAGCCTTGTACATTACCATAGATATCAGCTCTTTCAAAAGATGGATTATCAATCATATTTGTACGATTGTCAATAAACCCTTTATAGATTTCTATATTATCAAAAAATGCTCTTCCATATGAATGGTTTATTAATGATATCGACAATGGTGTGTTATCACTATTGATTCCAAATGTCATAGTTACTTTAGTCCATTCACCATTTGGTGTAACATAAGTCACTGCTCCACCATAATCATGTCCATTTACTGCAATCCACACGTTGTTTGAGTTTGATTCATTTTTGACATAACCTGTGAGTGTGTAAGCTCCTTCGTTAAGAATGATAGTTTGCTTGAAACGCCCTGTGTCTATGTTATTGGCGTTAATCATCGCTGAGAAATTACCAAAAAGTGCTTCACGATCCGATTGAACTTGACGATCAAGTTCTCTGATTTCACCACTATCATCATAATATCTCCAATTGACATTCATATTTATACCATTATATTCAAATCCACTGTTGCTAACTGGATTAAATAAATTAGATTGTGGAGAGGATTGTTTAATCAGTTTATGATTGTGGTGATAATTTGGTGCACCATTTATAAATAAATACTCATTGTTTGTTACACCTTCTGAACTAAATAGATTTAGGTATTTAAAGGACTGCGCATTTCCCATACTATCCAATATATTGACGGTATGCCCAAAATCATCAAACTTGTAACTAACGAAATTACCTGTATGATCTGAAATGATTGTTTCTCTAAGTTGATATTGATATGAAATTTCCGCATAGTCAAAGGTACTAAACATAGATTTAATTGAGGAAACTTTATTTGTTGATCCAACATATGAATACTCAATTCTTTCTCGATTTTCAATGTATTTTGCCTTAATACGACCACTTGCATCATAATCATATTTTAATACAAAATCAAGTTCCATGTTTTGAGTTGCATCGTAGTTCTTTCGAAAACTTAGGGTAAGTTGATAATCTCCTGAACCATCTGTTTTTAATTCATAACTATAAAGTACTTCTTCTAATAAATGTGGGCTAACACTTCCACTTTGATAGACATAAAGTTCTGATTTTGTGATATTTCCATTCATGAATGTATTTTCAATAGTGTTACCTGAACTATCAGTAACCTTTGTAACAAGATTTTTATTTGTTGCATTTCTAGTGATTGTTAATGTTTGATTTGTACCTTTGTTCTCAGTTGATGTTAAATAACCATCATTGTCGAAGTTTTGCTGAAAATTATCGCTACCAAGAATGAAGTAACCCACATGATGTCCAAATGCTGTTCTGTGTACAAATATATCATCGGAACCATCTTCAGAGATATAGCAATTGTAAGCATAGGGATAGGGAGATGGCGACAATCTGCTATCACATGTTGTTGGGTGATAATAAATGATGTTTCCTGTATAATCTTTTGAATAATATCGTCCAATATATGAGTCAAACATCACTCGTGTATTGTAGATGGTGTTCCATCCTTTATAATACCCAATATTAGATGATTTATCATTGATGTTATAACCAAAACTCAAGCCTAAGGACTGTTTTTCTGTAGAATATTCTAAGTCGTTTCTAACAATGTTGAGTAACCCAGTAAAATCTGAAACATAACCTGTTGAGTTTTTACCTACTTGTTGTGAGTTATATGTCCAATAATCTTTTATACCTGCTGGATCAATATAACCGATTTCAATAACTGGATCATTTGTTGTTCCGGTTGCTTCCATAGATTTAACTGAGTTATATGCTCCATAGTAGCTTTTATCTCTTATAGTAAATCCAGTTGTCTGTGAATTGCCTGTTGCTTGCCATTCTCTAACTGTTTTTGTAATGTTAAACACATATAAGTTTGAAGTATCAACTATATGATAATCTGTCATTGAAGAAGATGTGGATGGTTTTGTATTCCAAGTTACTGAACCGGCTGTAAAACTTGTATTGTTCTTATAAAGCCCGATGGTTCTACCATTGCTCCCAACAGATTTTGTTAATTTTAGTGTCGAATAGGTAATTTGCTTATCCATCACTTGATATGGTAGAACAAAATATAGTAATCCTTGATTTTCATTTGATGATAAAGTGTTTGATACTCTCATGTAAGTTAGTGATGAGTAATTTGTGTTTGGAGCGTCTTTTGATACATCAGTATCATAAATAGAAATTGATTGAGTTGAACTTACAATAGTGGGGTCTATAACAACTGGATAACTTGCAGTTTTTAACCAAGATTCATCAAGACTTAACTTAATCTGATATACATCTTTACTAGACTGTGTTATAGAAATGTGAACATCTTTTGTTATCTCACCTATACTATCAAAAGCAAAAAGATCCATAAAGTTGAATATCTCTTCTCCATCGTCATTAATAAACAGAATTTGATCTTTCTCTTCAACAAGTACAAGATTCTTTAAAGAATACTCGAAATTGATTTCGAAATTTTCTATATATTGATTTAGGATGATATTCTCTTTTATGTTATTACCATTTATAATATATTCTAAGTCGACATTCTTCATGATACTGCTATACATGACTTGCTGCGTTCTATTGGTGAGCTGTTTCATGTTTTGTGACTTGGTTACATTTTGTGTAGTTTCAATCGTTGAACGGCTAGTATTTATCACCCTCCAATCGATAGCATATTCATCCATTTCAAGTTTAATCTTATTGTTTTCATCTAGTTGCTTTGGTAACTTAAATGAAAATGCATTATTTTTATTTGTATATTCGGTAGATTTTGAATCATAACTGAGCGAATTATTGATATCTTTATAATCACCGTTTTCCAAATAATGTACAGAGTCGTTGTATACAGCAACAACAAAACTGCCATCTTCCCGTCTAAATGTCTTTGTGTTGTCAGTTCTTAACTCACTTACCTCATCAACCAGTTTGATGTCTTTATGTGAAAAGGTTGAATCTGTAGTTGAAGGGTATGCTTTTTCATTTATAATGATTTTTTCCTGCTCCTCATAACTTATGGCACTTACTTGAAATGCATTTTGAGGAACTAAACTAACTAACTGACCAAACAATATTAAAAAAATTAGAAACTTCTTGCTCGCATCTATTAGTCTAACAACAATCAAAATCTGTTTATCACTTACAGTCTTTTTCTTGAACATATTCAGTTTTTCCCTTATCGTTTTTTATAATACTCGATAGTGTCATTTTACTACCGAATTGTAAAGATAAACAGGGCGTATATGTCCTAATCGTACAAAAAAAACTAGGAAACAACCGATATATCACGATTAATGCGATCAATATTGTGTTTTTTTATGAAAAAAACTCTCTAGAAAAAAGAGAGAGTGAGTAGCTACACGTATCTTTTGAACTTATATCGTAAATAGATTTTATATCATTTTTACTTTATTTAACCTTATTAAGAATAACAGTTCTCGCACATAATAAATTTACATAATATGATTATTGATGAATATCATTACCTATTTCTCAATCTTTGATAAAGTTCCTTAATGATACTGACTAACAGCCAAAAGCTTAGTCTCATTATTATATCTGAAATTTCTTCCCCTAAAGAAAAATTCCCTTATCAAAACATCTACAATGAATTGTTGTAGAGTCTATCTTAGGGGAATCATATCAGTCATTTGATGGCTAATTATTAATAAACTACTCTTTTGCTAATCTAACTTCTACTAAATTCAACACTATGCTTCCAATTCCATTTCCTATAACCCAAATGAAGACATAGAGTAATGCTTTCCAAGACCATGTGTTTCCAACTGCGATATATAACATATTAGCGACACTATGCTCAAACTTCGCCAATATAAAGATGATAACAGCCATCATAACCATAAGTACTTTTAATAGATCAATCTTCATCACTTTATAGCTTTGAACACCAATATACATCATCATTCCACAAAGGATTGCTAGTACTAACGTTTCATACCAAAGATTACTAATCTTTAGATTAAAGAGTTCATTAGCTTGTACGATTACTGCTGTCATTCCTGAAAACCTAAATAATAAACCAACAGTTGTGATTCCGATGAAGTTTCCTAAAAGAGTTTTACCAAGGATTAATAAATATCCTTTTTCATAAGGGAGCAAGTATCCTACCTTGCCGGTATACAAATAATACCCCTTAGAAACGACCATTAAGAGGCCAAAGCTAAACAATACTGATCCGATAACCTTGTTTTCGACCGAAAGAAAAATCAAACCAGCTATTCCGATAAATAATCCGGCCATGATTGCCTTAAGCATCACATTTTTGTGTTCATTCATTTTTTTATTTTTCCTTTTTAAACCCGTAGATCATGCCTACGACGTTGTTAGCGAGTTTAGCTGGTAAAAACTTATGAAGTAGTACAAATATTTTATATTTAAACCCAATAGTTTTATAAATTGGCATTCTTTTTTTATTGATCAGTTTAAGGACGACTTTTGCAGCATATTCAGGATCCATACCGTTTCTTTCGTCTTCTTCCATCACTGATACTGATTTATCAACACGTTTCTTATAAAAAACGCTATCTATCTCATTCTTCTTTCGATTCTTAGTAAACCCAGTTTTAATATCACCAGGCATAACTGAACAAACTTGAATCTTAAAAGGAGAAACCTCAATATTTAACGCTTCTGAGAAAGCATTGATTGCTGCTTTCGAGCTAGAATAAAATGCTTGAAATGGAATCCCAAGTCTTGCTGCTACAGAGCTCATATTGATAATTTTCCCTCCACCACTTTTTCTAAGTAGCGGTATCATTGCTTTTGTAGAGTTAAAAACGCCCATGAAATTAACATTCATTAAATATGCTGCATCCTCATAGGATGTATCTTCTACACTTCCTGAAATA
>Ga0180007_10004529_pt1 | contig 14678 bp, 9 predicted proteins | sample MM_PC_MetaG_FD_121122 | JGI IMG/M metagenome (GOLD analysis project Ga0180007, IMG submission 121122) | Groundwater microbial communities from the Aspo Hard Rock Laboratory (HRL) deep subsurface site, Sweden - MM_PC_MetaG | ecosystem: Environmental > Aquatic > Deep subsurface > Groundwater... | reverse complement strand
TGCCTCGTGCCCATTCCCCCTCCAGGGGGTATACAAGGCGTAAGGCAGACGATAAAGGGGCCATAACCAACCTGTTTTTTTTGTGTCGGTTTTGATTGGAATCAACTTTTTACAAAGCCATTAAAGTTTAAGGAGGATACTATTATGTCTGTTTGTGTCGTTGGTCATTCTAACCCTGATACCGATTCAGTCGCCGCTGCCATTTCCTACGCCAACTACCTGAAGGCCACCGGCACTGATGCTGTCCCCTGCATGCAGATTTCCGCAGGCAAATTGAACCCGGAAAGCAAAGTGGTGCTTGCGAAGTTCGGCCTTACCGCCCCCCAGGAACTCACCGACGCGGCCGGCAAGGATGTCGCCCTGGTGGACTTCAGTGACATCGCCCAGGCCCCGGCTAATATCGGCAGCGCCAATGTCGTGGCCGTGGTCGACCATCACAAGATCGGCGATCTTACCACCAATGGTCCGATCTTCTTCTACGCCAAGCCGGTGGGCTGTACCTGCACCGTGCTCTTCGAGATGTACAAGACCAACAAGGTTGAACTGCCCAAGAACATCGCCGGCGCCATGGTCTGTGCCATCCTGAGCGATACGGTCAACTTCAAGTCGCCCACCTGCACCGACGCCGACAAGGCCGCGGTAAAGGAACTCCTGCCCAAGGCCGGGGTAACCGACCAGGATGCCCTGTTCATGGAGATGCTGAAGGCCAAGTCCTCCATCGATGGCGTGCCGATCAAGGACTTGATGTTCCGCGACTACAAGGATTTCGATATGAAGGGCAAAAAGGTGGGCATCGGCCAGATCGAGCTTGCCACCCTGGAGCAGGTCGCCTCCATCCGTGCCGATTTATACAAGGCCTTGCAGACCCAGAAGGCCGACGGCCGTCATTCGGTGCTCTTCATGCTGACCGACGTGGTCAAGGAAGGGACCGACCTGATGGTGGTTTCCGATGACCCCGGCCTGATCGAGAAGGCCTTCGGCGCCAAGCTCGAAGGGCAGTCCATGTGGGTTAAGGGCATGATGAGCCGCAAGAAGCAGACCGTGCCGCCGCTGCAGAAGGCTTTCGGCTGCTAACAATAGCTGAAGTTTACATATAAAATAAGTAAGGCCGGGCGTTTTCGCCCGGCCTTACTTATTTGCAGGGCAGCATATCTTCTTGAGATACTCTCCGTAGTTGAAATCGTCATTCCTGGCCGGGGTATGACAGGTACGGCAGGTGGATTCGCCGGCAAGCCTTGTTATGCTCCTCCCGTCCCCTGTCCCGACATGCTTCTCACCCGCGCCGTGGCACATTTCACACCCTACCTGCTGCATTGACGCCGGCAGTTGCGGGAGCTTCGTCCGCAGCGATTCCGGCGTATCGCTGTTGATCCTTAAAAAGGTGACATGGCAGGGCAGGCAGTCGATATTATATTCCTGGCGTGCGGCAACAAGGGTTCTGTAGGCGCCGGCGTGGCGGGTGGTCTGCCAGAAGGCTGCCTGCTTCTCATGACACCCGGCGCAGGTATTCCAACCGACAAACGGCGGGATGGCCCTGCCGTCTCCTGTAAAGTCCTGTACCAGGTTGCCGGGTTTGTTCACCCTGGCCTTGGTCTCTTCAACAATTTTCATCACCTGCGGGTGGTCAGGCAGATCAGTGTCAAGGGGAGTGAAGGCATTCCTGTAGGTGTCTGTTCCCCAGATACCTGATTTGCTCCAGACTATGGTCAGCCGTCCCAGAAATTTACCCTGCCTGCCGGTCTGGGTGACAAGGCTGTTGCCGACTTGCATGGCCGGCAGATTACCGGCCATGGCAGAGGCCTGCATAATGAGGTCGATATCCGGAACCGCCTGGGCGATTTCCTCGTTTGCCTGCAGGGCATTATCGGAAAGCAGAATGATCATATCACAGGAACGGACAAGCTCGGCCACGAACTTCGGCAGGACTTCCTGCCACGGCAGAATAACCGCATCATCCGTGGTGAGATATTCCGCGGCCTTTGAACCGGTAAGACCAATGATGCCGACGGCAATGCTTCCCACCTGACGGATATGATACGCCCTGAACACCCGCTTGCCGGAAGATTTCCTGGTCAGGTTTGCCGAAAGCCAGGGGAAAGAGGAGCGCTCCGCCAGAAATTCGAGGAAAGCAAGGCCGCCGGCCAGGTCAAGCCCGCCGACGCCGACGCCGTCATAAGCCATAAGGTTGTAGGCGTTGACAATACCCTCGGCATTGGCTCTTGACTGATATTCCTGCCCGGGCAGTGGTTTGTTTCTGAAAAGCAGGTTGCCTGCGTCGAGGTTCAGAACAGGGGTTGTACTGTTGCGATGCTGTTCGACCTGGTAAGCTTTTTTGGACAGACCGCCCAACTGCCGACTTTTTCAGCCGCAGGGCTCGGTTTCTCCCAGAACATCATTGGAATAGAGCACGAGAATTTCCTGGCTGCCAGACTGGGAGGAAAAAACAGGAGAAAAACAGCCGCAAACAACGATGGCCGACAGGAGGGCAACGGCAATTCTTCTCAATTGTTGCAAGGTGATCATTTCAGCTCTCGGTCTTTCTTTGCTTGAGGATTTTCCGCCACTTGGTCAGCCGGTCCTTGATGACCGCCTCGTAGCCCCGGTTGGTGGGATGATAGTATATTCTGTTTTTCAATTCATCCGGCATGTGGTCCTGCTCAACCAGGGCATCGGCCTGGTCGTGGGCGTACACGTAGTCCCTGCCGTAGTTCAACTCCTTCATGAGGCGGGTGGGAGCATTGCGCAGGTGAAGCGGCACCGGCAGGCTGCCGGTGTTTTCAATGTCGCGTCTTACCGCGCTGTAGGCCGTATACAGGGCATTGCTCTTCGGCGCGGTCGCCAGGTAGACAACGGCCTGGACCAGGGCCAGTTCACCTTCCGGGGTGCCGAGGGTATGGTAGGAATCCCGGCAGTTGAGCGCTACCCGCAGGGCCTGCGGATCGGCATTGCCTACATCCTCCGAGGCAAAGCGGATCAGGCGGCGGGCGATATAGAGCGGGTCCTCGCCGGCGGCCAGCATCCTGGCCAGCCAGTAAATGCCGCCGTCCGGGTCGCTGTCCCGCAGGCTCTTGTGCAGGGCCGAGATGAGGTTGTAATGTTCTTCGCCGTTCATGTCGTAGCGCAGGGTACGGCGCTGGCAGGCCTCTTCGGCGAGTTCGACGGTAATGGTATCGCTGTCAACCGACCTGTCGATCAGGGAGGCGGCGATTTCCAGGCTGTTCAGAGCCCGGCGCGCATCGCCGTCCGCCATTTTTGCCAGGTGGTCGAGCGCGGAATTATCGATACCGAGCCCCATGGCTCCCAGGCCGTGTTCCGTATCAGTTAACGCCCGCTTGAGGATGGACCTGAGGTTGTCATGGTTGAGCGGATGCAGGACCAGGACCCGGCAGCGCGAGAGCAGCGGCGCAATGACCTGGAAAGAGGGATTTTCGGTGGTGGCGCCGATCAGGGTGAGCAGGCCGCTTTCGACGTGGGGCAGGAATGCGTCCTGCTGGCCCTTGTTGAAGCGGTGGATTTCATCGACAAAGAGCACGGTGGCGGTATTGTTTCGGTCTTTACTGACCTGGGCCCGGGCCACCACCTCCCGGACCTCCTTGACCCCGGAGAGCACGGCGGAAAAATAGACAAAGTCCGCCTCGGCGTTACCGGCCAGGATGTGGGCCAGGGTCGTTTTGCCTGAACCCGGGGGACCCCAGAGCAGGAGCGACGGGATCGTGCGCTGGTCAACCAGGCGGCGCAGGATCTTGTCGGTGCCGAGCAGTTCCTCCTGGCCGACAAAATCGGCCAGCTGCCGCGGCCGCATCCGTTCGGCCAGGGGTTGGGATGTCTTGTTTGCTGTCATGGCTCAGATACACAAAAAAGCACCGCGGAGATCGCGGAGTCAAACCGTATTATAAAATCAAATTACAGCACTCATGACGGGATTGCCATATCCTTTTGGGGGTCAGCAGCAGGCCCGTTCCCGCAGCAGCCGCCATTTTGTGTCCAGGCGCTTGGCAGATACCGGGAAGGCGGTCTTTATCTCCTGGGCAAACAGAGAGATCTTGAACTCTTCCAGCATCTCGCAGTACTCGTCAAGGTGCTGCCGGCATTCGGGCGTCAGGGAGTCCCGGTCCAACTGCCGCACCCTTTGAACATATTCGGCAAGCAGTTCCGCCTTTTTCCTGTCCTTGTCCGGGTCGCTGTGGGCCCTTTCGATCCGGATGCGCAGGGCCTTGAAGTACCGCGGCACCGCTGCCAGTTTTGTAAGGGTAAAAAAGCGCAGAAATTCGGGCGGCAGAATGGCGGCCGCCTGCTGCCTGAAGTCCGTCAGTTGGTCCGGGGCAAGACGGGCAGGGGACATGGCGCCGTACTTTTCAGCAAGGGAGAGGGTTTCCCTTCTCTGCTGCAGGGCCTCTGTAATCACGTCTATGATTGTAAGCCCTTCTGCCAGCAGCCCGTTTTTTTTCACCGCTTCCAGCCGTTCTTTGAATGATTGGCGGTCCGGGATCCTGCCGTTCCCGGCATGAAAGATCTCTGTCATGATACAGGTGAAGACCTGTTCCCGCAACTCGGCAAGTCCGGCGATTCCCTGGTACAGGGACCAGCTTTTTTTCTTGTCGCTGAACAGGGCGGCGCATTCCTTTTGCAAAGCCTTGCTCTGCAGGGGGAGCTGCAGGCTGTACAGGGTTATGAGGCCGTTGCGGGTTGCGCGTCTGCTTTCTCCGGGTGTGGGGAAAAGCCGTATTGCCAGGGGGCCACCTGGCTGTTCGGCAACCAGGCCGGGGTATACAAAGCCGCCGGGTTCATGGGGCTGGTTAACCGGGATCTCGTCGGGCAGATCCATGAAATCCCAGTCCGTAATGCCATCTCTTTCCCATCTGTTCCGGATTCGGACGTCGATATTTTCGACGCTTTCAGCAGGGGATTGGGAAACAAGGGCGTGGATATCCCTGCCCGCCCTGATGGTTTCTCCGGATTCATCCACCAGCCTGACCCGCATGGCAAGATGAGCAGGCAGATCGGCAAGCGGCCAATCCTTTCTGTTGATGCGGACCCGGAATTTTCTGTACACCGCATCGGCAAGTGCGTCATAGAGGGATCCCTTGCCAGGCTGCAGGGCATCGTGCATCTCCCGGGCCGTCTGCTGGAGAGGGATCAGTTTCTTCCTGATCCCCTTGGGCAGCCCTTTGAGCAGAAACAGGATCTTCTCCGGCAAAAAGCCCGGTACCAGCCATTCCAGCTGCTGCGCATCGAGTTGTCCGCTGTCGGACATGGGCAGGGTCAAGGTGACGCCGTCGTCATCAGCACCCGGTGCAAAGCGGTAGGACAGCTGGCAGGATGCATCGTTCAGGGTCACGGCGGCAGGAAAACGCTCGAGTTCCGATGAGGACGGTAATTCATGGAGCAGGTCCGCTTCGGTCATCTCGAGAGAGGGCGCTTTTTTCTTTTTGAGAAGCCGCAGGAGGTCCTGCCGGTCGCAGACATCATCGTCAAGGCGTGCATCGTAGAAGGCGAAAAGGTCCTGCTCGTCAGCCACTATGCCGCGCTGCCGGAGCCGGTCTTCCATGGCCTGCAGTCGTTTGACGAGTTGCAGGTTTTTTTCAAGAAAGGGAAGACGGGTGCCGAGATTGCCGCAGACCAGGGCCTCGCGGATGAAAATTTCCCGGGCTTCACGGCGGGCCTGGGGGCTGGTGCCGGCATAGTGTACCCGCCTTCTTGGTACGATTATGAGTCCGAAGAGGGTGACCTTTTCGTCGGCAACGACCCGGCCGGCCTTTTTCTCCCAGCGGGGTTCAGCAAAGGTGGAGCGGCAGAGATGGGCGGCTGCCGGCTCGATCCACTCGGGCTTGATGGCGGCGACCACCCTGGCGTAGAGCCTGGTCGTCTCGACCAGTTCAGCGGCAACTATCCAGGAGCCGGCCCGGTTGTACTGTGAGGAGCCGGGGAAGATGAAGAGTTCCTTGCCGTGGGTTCCCTGAAAGACATTCCGGGCCTTGCGCATGGCAATGTTTCTCAGGCTGCCGGCCAGTATGCGCCGGTGCACATCGTCATAGGACGCGGCCTCGCTGTTGAAAATAAAATTTTTCCCCCGGTCGAGAACCCCCCGTATCTGCTCATGGATGTCCCGCCATTCGCGCATTCTCTGATAGGAAAGATAGTGCGATGTACAGAATTTTCTCATCCTGCTGTTGCTTTGTATTTTATCCTGTGTTCTGTGGTAGAGTTGCCACAGTTCCAGGAACGAGAGGTAATCGGATGCGCTTTCAGCAAAGCGGCTGTGCACCGCATCAGCCTCTTTTTCCTTGCCGGCCGGGCGAATTCTCGGGTCCTGGACGGTGAGGGCCGCCGCAATAACCGCTATTTCGCTGAGCGCGTTCAGGCTGCGGGCCTCGATTATCATCCTGGATATCCTCGGATCAAGGGGCAGGCGGGCCATCAGCCAGCCGCGCCTGGTCAAATCCCCGCGATCGTTGATGGCGCCCAGTTCCCTGAGCTGGGCAAAACCGTCCCTGATGGCGCGGCCGCTCGGCGGGTCTATAAAGGGGAATATCGCCGGGTCGCCGAGTTGGAGGGCGGCCATCCGCAGGATTGTCTCAGCCATGTCGGATCGCTTTATTTCCGGCAGGGTAAATTCAGGTCGCGCATTGTAGTCATCTTCGCTGTACAGTCGTATGCAAACCCCCGACGCCACCCGGCCGCATCTGCCCATGCGCTGGTCAGCGCTTGACCTGGAAATTTTACAGATCGGCATCTTGGTGGTGCGGGCCCGCGGGTTATAGGAGGCAATGCGGGCTAGGCCCGGGTCAATGACGTACCTGATGCCGGGCACGGTAATCGAGGTTTCCGCCACATTGGTCGCGACCACGATCTTCTGCCCCCCGAACTGTTTGAATATCCGTTTCTGGTCGTTGCTGTGCATGCGGCCGAAGAGCGGCAGAATCGTCGCCGGCCCGGAGACGGACGGCGGCGGCTGCCCGGCCTGGAGGGCTGCGGCAAGCAGGTCGGACGTCTCGTGGATATCACGTTCCGTGGGCATGAAGATCAGGATGTCGCCCGGTTTTTCCCTGCGCCGCAGCTCCAGAACAGCATCCACCGTCCTGTCGATATAAGAGACGTCACCGTTCTCGTCGCCGGTGTCGGGTGAAAGGTATCTGACCTCGATAGGGTAGGTACGGCCCGGGATTGCAAGAACGCATGCATCGGCAAAATAGCGGGCGAATTTTTCCGTGTCAATGGTGGCCGAGGAAAGAAGCAGCTTGAGATCATCACGTGAAAGAAGCAGGCGCTTCAGGTAGCCCAGCAGAAAGTCGATGTTGAGGCTCCTTTCATGGGCCTCGTCAATTATGAGAGTATCGTAAGCGGACAGGAGTTTGTCGCTGCGGGCCTCGGCAAGCAGGATGCCGTCGGTCATGAATTTGATCCGGGTGCGGGGGTCGGTTTTGTCCCGGAATCTGATCTTGTAGGAGACGAGGCCGTCCGCAGGTGCCCGCAGTTCCTCGTCAACCCTTGCTGCCATGGATATTGCGGCAATCCGCCGCGGCTGGGTACAGCCGATAAGCTGTTCTTCCCCCCGGCCCGACTCCAGGCACATTTTGGGCAGCTGCGTTGTCTTGCCGGAGCCCGTGTCGCCGGCGATGATGATAACCCGGTGATTTTGGATTGCCTTGATAATTTTATCTTTTTGGGCGACAATAGGCAGGTGCGCCGGATAGTTGAATGCTTTTATCATTGACAAGTAGCGGTTACCAATTATCGTCATACGCTGCAGACGATGGTTTATACCTGGATTGAGGTTATGATTTCTGGCATTGAGCCCTTCATACCATTTATTGTGTAAATATCAACAAGGAGAAAAACATACATGAAGGTTAGAAAAGCGGTTATTCCTGTCGCCGGGCTGGGAACCAGGTTCCTGCCCGCCACCAAGGCTATCCCCAAGGAGATGCTGACCATTGTTGACCGGCCGACCATCCAGTATATCGTTGAGGAGGTGGTGGCCTCGGGCATTGAACAGATCGTCCTGGTGACCAGTGCCGGCAAGGAGGCCATTGAAAACCATTTTGATTATGACTACCAGCTTGACACGGTACTGAAGGAGAAGAACAAGATCGCTCTCTGCGAGGAGCTGCGCCATATTTCCAATCTTATTGATGTGATTTCCGTCCGTCAGAAGAAACCGCTCGGCCTGGGACACGCCATCTGGACCACCAGGGACGTAATCGGCAAGGAGCCCTTTGTCGTCCTGCTGGGCGATGACCTGGTTCTCAGTGACAAGCCCTGCTGCCAGCAGATGCTGGACCTGTATGACGAGGTTAACGAGTCCATCGTTGCCATCCAGAGGGTGCCGGCCGAGGAAATTAACCGTTACGGCATCGTGGAAGGGGAGCCGTACAAGGAGCGGACCTTCAAGGTGAACCGGATGGTGGAAAAACCGGCGCTCGGTTCAACGGATTCGAACATGGCCATTATCGGCCGCTATATCCTGCTGCCGGATATCTTTGATATCCTGAGCGACACTCCGCCCGGCCACGGGGGCGAGATACAGCTTACCGACGCCCTGCTGACCCTGTCAAAAAAACGCACCATGTATGCCTATGAATTTCAAGGCACCCGTTTCGATGCCGGTGACAAGCTCGGCTATCTGAAGGCTATTATTGCCTACGCTTTCCGCCATCCTGCCCTGGCGCAGGATTTTAAGCGGCATATCAAGAAAATCGCTGCTGATCTATGAAGTATCTTGAGGTGGCTGTATCACTTCCTGTCGGCCGCACATTGACCTATGGGCCGCCTGAAGATCTCACCGTAAAACTTGTACCGGGCCTGCGGCTTCTCGTTCCCCTGGCCGGCAGAATGGTGACCGGCTATCTCCTCGGCCCCGCGCCGGAACCGCCCGCTGCCGTCCAGATCAGCCCGGTTGCCGAGATCCTCGACGAGGCACCGCTCTTTCCCGCAGACCTGGTTCCTTTTTTCAGATGGATATCGCAGTACTACCAGCATCCGCTTGGCGAGGTCCTGAAGGCGGCGCTGCCGGGCGGCCTGGAAAAGAAAAGCCGCCGCCGGATCAACCTGACCGATAAGGGGCGGAGCTATTTCTCCGGACTGGACAGCGAACAGCTCTCCGCATGGCAGTCCTCCTGCCCGTGGCTGGAAAGACTGCTGGCCGAGGAGACCCTGCCCGGGGCGGTGACCCGCCAGGTCTTGGGCGGCAGGGACCGCCGCCTGGTTGAAAAATGGACCGCCTCCGGGTGGCTTGCGGTGGTCTCGGAGCTGGTCGGCGGCAATCTCAAGGTAAAAGATGAGATCTGTGTCGGATTAGCCGAGAAGTGGAAAGCCGCGGAACGTCTCAACGAATATCCGGCAGAGTTGAAGGTTGCGGAAAAAAGGACTATCGCGGCACTCGGCAGGCTGCTGCAGGGTGATGCGGCAACAGAGAAGGGGGAGGTGCCCCGGCGCCTGCTGACCAGGGAATATGCCGGCGCTTCCCGGACTTTGTCCGGGTTGGCGGAAAAGGGAATCGTTACCGTGTCGAAGAGACCGTTTTATCGTGATCTGTTTGGCGGCGAGTACCTTTTCAGCGAACAGCCGGAGCGGCTGACTGATGAGCAGGAGTCGGTCCTGGCGGCAATACTGCCTGATATCGGCCGCCGGCAGTACTGTGCCTGTCTTCTGCATGGCATCACCGGCAGCGGCAAGACCGAGGTCTATCTGCGGGCAGCGGCGGCAGCAATTCAACAATCACTGACGGTCCTGATCCTGGTGCCGGAAATTATCCTGGCCAGCCACCTGGAAGCGCATTTTCTCTCCAGGTTCGGCGGTGAACGGCTGGCCGTGCTGCACAGCGGCCTGACCGCCGCCGAGCGCTTTCAGCAGTGGATGCGGATTGTCAATAACATGGTGGACGTGGTGATCGGCGCCAGGTCGGCTGTTTTCGCACCCCTGGGAAATCTCGGTCTGATAATAGTCGATGAAGAGCATGACAGCGCCTATAAGCAGGACTCCGGCCTGCGCTACAATGCCAGGGACCTGGCCGTACTGCGGGGCAACTGCAGCAAGGTGCCGGTTATTCTGGGTTCAGCCACCCCTGCGGTGGTCAGTTACCATCACGCCATGGAGGGGAAGTACCGGCTCCTTTTGCTGACGAAGCGCATAGATGAGCGTCCGCTGCCGGCGGTCTCTGTTGTTGATCTCAGAAAAATCCAGACTGTTTCCGGTCAACCGCCTATCTTTTCCCCCGACCTGATAAATGGTTTGCGGGAAAATCTGCAGAAAAAAGAACAGAGCCTTGTTTTCCTGAACCGGCGCGGATACGCCAATTTCATGCTGTGCCGGGAGTGCGGCCACGCGGTTTATTGCCCTAAATGCCATGTCAGCCTGACCCTGCACCGGATGCGCCGGGAACTGGCATGCCATTACTGCGGTTATACGACCGGCAGCGATTCCCGGTGTCCGCAATGTCGTACCGGTCAGCTGGCCGGCTTCGGGGTCGGCACCGAAAGAATAGAGTCTGAACTGGCCAGGATATTTCCTGCCGCGCGGATTGCCCGCCTTGACCGCGACACGTGCAGAAAGCGGCAGGATTTTATCAATATATTGAAGGCGGTTCACCAGGGACAGGTTGATATTCTGGTCGGAACCCAGATGATTGCCAAAGGGCATCATTTCCCAAATGTGACCCTGGTCGGTCTTATCTGGGCTGACGCCGGCCTGGGCCTGCCTGACTACAAGGCCGGTGAACGAACCTTTCAATTGATCTCCCAGGTGGCGGGGCGGGCCGGCAGGGGGGCGCAGCCCGGCCGGGTTGTTGTGCAGACACATCTGCCCGATCATTACAGTATCCAGATGGCGAAAGGTCATAACTTCCAGGGCTTTTTCGAAAAGGAAATCTCCATGCGCCGGGAGCACGGCTTTCCGCCTTTTTCCAGGTTGGTCGTTTTCCTGGTGGAAGGGGAGAAAGAGGAGAAAGTCAGGGAGACCGCCGTCGAGTTGGGGAGAAAGGGGCAGGAGATGGTACCGGGTATATCCGTGGAGATCCTGGGGCCGGCCCCGGCCCCGCTGGATCGACTGCGCGGCAAATACCGCTGGCAGCTTCTTATCTCCGGCAGGAGCGGCAAGAGCCTGCATGCGTTTTGCAGCAAGCTCTGGCTTGAGTTTCAGGGCAGGAGAAAGAGGGACGGTATTACGGTCTTTATCGATGTTGATCCGGAAAGCATGCTGTAGCAGGCCGGATTACGGAAACTGTCCGGTTTGCCGTGCCGTCCGGGCGGGATTTTGTCGGCAGGCCTCCATGTTTTCTGTCGGAACAGATTGTGCTGATTTTTCAATGATACTGGTGGGTTTTTCCTTGACAGATGTTTTGTCCGCATTGTAATTCTACACATTTATGAATTAATTCCGGTTAGATATATACTGTGCCTGCCTGATGCAGTAATTCTCTTTGCGGCGGCGAATTCTACCCGACTGTCTTTTCGAGTTTCGTGATGATCCAGTACGTGCGGGAAAAAATCAGCAGAAAGGTTCTTTTTGCCCTGACAATAAGCATGGGGTTACCCATGCTTATTGTCATCTTTCTGTCCGGCAAGAACCAGTCCGTGGACATGCTTGCCCAGAATGCGGTCTTTGGCGACGAGTTGGCCCACGCGGTATACAGCGGCATCAGATATCCCATGTCGGTGGGTGACAGTGCCGCGGTCCGCAACCAGTTGCTGGCCATGCAGGAAAAACTCCACGCGGTTGATGTCTATATCAATGATACCGACCAGAACATCGTTTTTGCCACCAGCGAGAAGATGATCGGCAAGACGATCGATGATTCCATATACGACCAGAAATACTGGCGCCGGTTGAACGTGGCCCCGGGTTTCCTGCAGGACAAAGATAGAAAGGTTTCCTTTGAGGAGATGATATTCGGCAAAAAATATTTTACAACGGTGCGCCTTATTCAGAACGAAACAGAGTGTTACCGTTGCCATGGCAGCGAGAACAACGTTCTCGGCAGTATGGTTATCCGAATGAACACCGACAAAAATTATGCGGCAATCAGGGGTCATATCCGCAATAATGCCCTGATTACCTTTGTCGGCCTCGCTGTAACCCTTGTTTTTACCTTTTTCATGCTGCTCTTTCTGGTAACCCAGCCGGTCAGGAGGCTGAGCAAGAAGATGCAGGAACTGCCGGAAAAGATCGAGTCGGGTGATTATATCCCTGAGAACATCCAGGCCAAGGGCGACGAACTCGGTCAGTTGGAAAAGACTTTCGGCGATATGGCCTTTGACCTGTGTGAAAAGAAGAAGATCATCGACCGGACCAACGATGAGTTGATTGCAGCCAACAAGGAACTTGAGGCCTTTGCCTACTCGGTTTCCCATGATTTGCGGGCGCCTCTCAGGAATATCGACGGGTTTTCAAAAATAATTTTAGATGAGTATTCCGACAAGCTCGACGACTCCGGCCGCCATTATCTCAACAGGGTGAGAAACGGGGCCATCAAGATGTCGGTGCTGATTGATGACATGCTCAGTTTTTCCCGGGCGGGCAGGGCAGAGGTGCAGCTGCGGACAATAGAAGCCAATACCATGGTGAACGAGGTCTTGCGGGACTTTGCCCAGGAGATCAAGGAGAGAGACATTCATGTCAAGGTGGGTGAGTTGCCGAAAATTCACTGTGACACGGTGATGATACGAAATGTTTTTGCCAATCTTATCTCCAATGCCATCAAGTATACCAGGGAGGTTGAGCGGCCGGAGATTATCATCGGGTACGACAAGGGGAAAAAGGCGATTTTTGTCCGTGACAACGGCATTGGTTTTGATATGAAGTATCATGAAAAAATCTTTCAGGTCTTTCAACGGCTGCAACTGCCGGAGGATTATGAGGGCACCGGGATCGGCATGGCAATAGCCAAGAGAATTGTTGACAAGCACAACGGCGGGTTGTGGGCTGAGTCCGTTCCAAATGAAGGGGCAACTTTTTTTGTGTCTTTACCCTCAGGACCCGATTAGAATAAGTATGAACCGGCTTGCAGCTGAATAAACAAAAGAAGGAGAGAAAAGATGATTGAAAATCCCATCAAAAACATTCTGCTCGTGGAAGACAATCCTGATGATGTGGAACTGACCCTTCATGCCCTGAAAAGAAACAATATCCTCAACCCTATTATTGTAATGCGGGACGGGCAGGAAGCGGTTGATTATCTTTTCAGGACCGGAAAGAATGCCGGGGCTGAACATGACGACCCCGCTCTCATTCTCCTTGATTTAAAGCTGCCGAAGATTGACGGTATAGAAATACTGCGCATGATTAAAAAGGAAAACAAGCTGAAGAAAATACCGGTGGTCGTCCTCACCTCTTCAAAGGAGGAGAGGGATGTTGTTGAGAGCTACGATCTCGGTGTGAACAGCTATATCCGCAAACCTGTGGATTTCGACCAGTTTGTTGAGACGGTAAGGTATATCGGTTACTACTGGCTCTTGTTGAACGAGACTCCGTAGAATCCTTGTGCAATGGGGGGCAATGCAAGACTATGGATGGCTGTGGTATAACTTCATGAAATTTCTCATGCCGAACACATGAGCCCATGTTTTTTTTGCAGGGCTGTCAAGACATGCGGAGTATCCGTGCCGGGACTTGTCGCAGACCTTCCTTCCAGGACCAGCCATGGCAGATCGTAAACCCGAATTAAAAGTGCTTTTCCTTGAAGATAATCCGGATGATGTGGAACTGGAGCTCTATGAGCTTCGCAAGGGTGGCTTCGAGATACTTTATGAAACTGTCAGGAACAGGCAGGAGTTCTTTGCGATTCTGCCGAACCTGGAGGCGGATATAATTATTGCTGATTATTCCCTGCCGGATATTACCGGTATAGAGGCAATTCATGCCTGCCGGGAACAGAAAATCGATGTACCGGTCATCCTGATTACCGGTATGGGGAATGAACAGCTGGCCGTGGACAGTCTCCGGGACGGTGCCATTGACTACATTCTCAAGAAAAGCATTGATGGTTTTGCGGCCCGGGTTTCAAGAGCCCTTGACATCTGGGCTGACCGCAAGGCCATCAAGATTGTGGAGGCGGAGAAAAAACGGCTGCAGGAGCAGCTTTTTCAGGCCCAGAAGATGGAGTCCGTTGGTCGGCTTGCCGGAGGCATTGCCCATGATTTCAACAACCTGTTGACCGGCATCATGGGTTATGCGGGGCTCAGTATCAAGATTTTGCCAGAGGAGTCCCCGGCTGTCAGGAATCAGCAGAAGATAATAGAGGTTTCCAAAAAGGCTTCAGACCTGATCAGGCAGCTTCTTCTGTTCAGCAGAAAAATTCCCCTTGAGCTCAAGCCCGTGAATCTGAATGCCCTGATCAGGGATAAGGCTGGTTTTATACGCCGGGTGGTTGAGGAAACCGTTGAGATTCGTCTGCAACTGGAAGAGAACCTGCCTGTAGTGCAGTCAGACGAGGGCCAGATAACTCAGGTGCTGATAAACCTGGCTGTCAATGGCAGGGACGCCATGAAAGGAGAGGGTGTCCTTGAGTTCAGGACCGGGAAATTTGCGGGAACCCCGGATATCGTTGGCCGGGATGACCGGCATCATGCAAAGGAGTATGTCTGTATCTCTGTTGCCGACACGGGATGCGGTATTGAAAAAAATGTTCTGCCCAGTATTTTTGATCCTTTTTTTACCACCAAGGAGGTCGGCAAGGGCACGGG
>Ga0180007_10004528_pt1 | contig 14679 bp, 17 predicted proteins | sample MM_PC_MetaG_FD_121122 | JGI IMG/M metagenome (GOLD analysis project Ga0180007, IMG submission 121122) | Groundwater microbial communities from the Aspo Hard Rock Laboratory (HRL) deep subsurface site, Sweden - MM_PC_MetaG | ecosystem: Environmental > Aquatic > Deep subsurface > Groundwater... | reverse complement strand
TACTCAACTTTCTCAGCCACAACAGATATATTCTCTTGTGAGATATTTGCTTCCACTATCTCAAAGTCCGACCAGCGAAGGTACTTAGCCAAGGTAGAATAAGAGAAGTGATATAAATGTTTGTCTATAAAAAACTCTTCAATAAAATTTGTACTCCCTATTATCTCGATGTTAGGCACTTCAATAAACAAAAGCCCTCCCATTATCATTGCGTCCCAAATCTTCTTTAGGGTTGCCATAGGAGACTTCATATGTTCTAAGGTATGAGAACAGTGAACGACATCAAAATGACTAAAAGGCAGCCCTATATCCTCAAACCTTCTATCTATCCAATCAAGCATTTCCGCATCAATGCCTTCTCGCCAAAAACCAAACTCCTCTGGCTTTAGGCTTTTATCTGGCTCTACCAAAGTAACTTCTTTCATTCTGTGTCGATAAGAAAAAGCGGAAATAAAATTTCCTTTGCCTGCTCCTACGTCCAACACGTTCATTCTTTCGTGATTGAGATTAAAACGATTTACATATCGAGATAGCGTATCTACAGCAAACTTCGCCCTAAACTGTTTGCCGTATCTAACATTTCCCCAATCAGCATCTCCTGAAGTTGATATAGTCTTATCTTCAACATGGTCTATTCTCGGCAAGCTTTGCACCAATCCACAAAGAGGGCAGGTGTACACGGAAAGCCCCCGCCTCGTTCCCTTGGGTGTGTAGACTTTTTCCAGTTCTTTCGTTCCGCAAAAATCACATTTTGCCTCGGTCATAATCAACTGTATACTCCTTCCTATCCTCATAACCCAAATTGAACATCATCTCTCCCGCAATCGCCCAAAACTGTTTAGTTTGTTTAAGAGTAAGTAAACGATCTACTGGTGTTGATATATTATGCGGGGTCTGCAAAAAGGCTATCATCTTCCTGAACAGTTCGTGTTCGACTTCCAACCCCAAGAAATCTAGTAGCAGTTCAGGAACAGCTAACTTCTCATTAACCAAATCTTCCAGCCTGATTGTAAGCTGTTTGTCACGATCAACCTGTTCAAGTTCTTTCAGAATGACTCTGTTGATTTCTTGCCAGTGCCAACATATATTCTGAAATCTATCCCAACTTGTATCTGGAGGCAGCGGCCACCAATACTTCTTCTCATAAGGCGGTATTGGAATAGACGCTCTTATTAGTTCCACCCCCGTCCGGTTAATCCAAGCTCTAGTTATCTCCACACTCTTATCGTCATAACATTCATTTCCCAACTTGTGATAGTAGGAGCTGGCAACCTTTCTACCATCTCTTATCAGATGAATAAATTTAGCCTTGGGAAATGTCCTCAGAATAGGATGAATGAGCCAGCTAGCTTTGTTAGAGCAGTCCCCCCAAATCTTAGATTCACTATAGAATATAGCAGAACTGTATACCTCTCGAATCTTATTTCTTGCCTCATCAAAGGGCACAAGGCCACAGTTGTATCTGAAGGCAAGCGGTTGCATTATGTGAACCAAGTATTCGTGCCGCATTTCAATACCAGGAACCATATTCAGCAGCTTTGCCATCGTTGCGCTTCCTGCTCTGCCAGACGAGACTACGAAAAGGGGTTGAGTGGGCACTACAATTTCTCCATTAACTTTATCACTCGTTCTGCTCCAAGAAAGTCTATAGGAGGAGCAGTAGGAGTAAACGGCTGTTGCAAGAACTCTCTAAATACTTTTGGCTCTGGTAGTCCTGTCTCACCAAAAGCTTTAATATAACCTGCTTGTTCCATAGCCAAAGCAGATTGAAGATGCCGGTCACTATAGGAAAAGACATAGGAAGATAAGTCTAAACTTAATGCTTCCCACACAGTCATTCCCATTGCCAGACAAGCCTTTTCGCTTCTACTCATTATGGAGAAGATGTTATCCTCTAGGTTAATCCAAATATGATGTTTGCTATTCACATCTTGTATGTTAGGACAAGGTGCGAACTTGCCTATAACTATGTTAGCTGTCTGAGCAGAGCAATCCCGACGAAACTTCTCATACAATTTCATCTTATCTGAAGCCCCCCCAAATACAAACCATTCTGCGGTCAAGGCGAAACATCTTTGCGTAACAGGTTTTCTCATTATAAGATACTCTGGTGCGCTGTATTCTCCTGATAGATTTTGACTGATGTTCAGGTCAGCGCTAATGCCTAATTTGTGACTGATGCCATCTACAGTACAAATTCGGGTTGTTGGGTACGGATAGGATTCTAAAAAATCAAGTACCTTTGATGAGTACATATCTTCTGGAACATCTATGACGAGCCAATCAGGAATGAAATCAAGCTCATTCGTCGCCAATGCAACAATATGCCCTCTAGCTCTTGCTGCGTTCATCAGGACTTGCATCCTGTACCAGTGACCCAATCCAGTTTCTTTAGTTTTGTATATCAAAAACAATAAATTCATGTCTCTCCGAGGTGTAATCTATACTGCAATAATACCCATATAAGGTATTATCGTGGTCTGTAGTATTTCAGGCCCTAATCATATAGCAATATCTTCATTCCATAGCTTTGGACGAGCCTTGATAAATTCCTGCATAATTGCAATGGGTTCGGGGGCATTAAGGATTTTCACCTCAACACCTCTAAAACGAAGATAATCCTCTGCTCCTTGATAGGTAATGTTCTCTCCTATTACAACTCTTGGTATCTTATAGAGGAGAATTGCCCCACTACACATATCACAAGGCGATAGTGTAGTGTATAGCGTTGCTTGCCGATAATCACTAGCTTTCAATCTTCCGGCATTCTCAAGACAATCCATTTCAGCATGCAAGATGACGCTGTTCTTTTGTACTCGTCGGTTATGACCTCTTCCCACAATTTTATTGTCAATCACTAAAACCGAACCAATTGGAATGCCTCCTTCTGCAAGCCCATGCTTTGCTTCCTCAATAGATTCTTTCATAAACTCATTCATTATTTTGTCTTCCTTTCTCTGCTACAAACACTAATTCGCGACCCCATCCAAATCTTTGATACAATAGATGATAGAGAGCAAAAGCCGCCCTGCCAAGTCGCCTCTCAAACTTCAGCCTAAACTCATGACACTTTCTGCCTAACTCATCGTTATTTCTGTAGTCGGCCCCTAACAGTAAGATGAATAGTTCCATCGGAAAAGTTGCTGTCTCGTATGTAACTTCAAAACCCGCCAACCATAGAAGCCTTCGTAAGCCTTGTGGTGTGAAGTAATTGATATGATGTTTCTGTACCCACCAATTACCGCCCACTTTCTTTTGAAGCGGATTTGTTATCTCGTTAGGAACAACAATTAGAACTTTACTCTCTCCTCGCTTGCCCACCATTTTCATAAATCCCAAGGGGTCAACCAAGTGCTCCAAGACTAGAGAAATTCTATGATTTTGTTGAGGAAACACAGGAACATTTTTCTCTGAAGAAAAAATAGGAGCAGAACAGGAAATGGGACTAGGATGTATTTTTGGGTAAAACTCCCTCGCCCTCTTGGAAGGTTCAACTCCTCTTGCCCAAAGAGACTTGTTACCTCTTCTCCACCAGTGAAGGAAAAACCCTGCACCACATCCCCAATCTATTATGGTAGAATGCGGGGTGTATAGAAGTTTTGCTTGAGATTCATAGTAAGCCTCCCAGAATCCTTTTCTGCGCTCCTTTAACTCTTTCTCAAACCAAGAATCATCTGTGTACTGACCGTCATTTTCATAGAACGCTTTGACCTTTTCTTCATCTGGCAGTGGGTAGAGGTGCGCCCAACCACAGTGAATACAGTCAATGACTGTTAAGTCTCCGTTTCTGGCAACTACTGGACCCCAATGGGTCATATGTAATCCCCTGCTAATTCTGTAGCTTCTTCTAATAATTCCTGAACACGAATTGAGGTTTCAATATTTGGATAATACGGCAAGCCTATATTCTCTACATTGTTTAAGAAATTCTTCCACATACTCTCAAACATCTTTTCGCTTGGTGGGATATCTATGAAGCCTTTCGGGCAGATAATGCAGGCTGTCTTGTCGCTAAGCCCAAAGTTTATTCTATCAATAATATTCAGTGGGTGTTTTCCTACCCTGCCAACTACATATACTGTTTCACTGTTCTTACCCTTTTCAACAATTGCTGAATACAATGAAACTTCTCCTGCCATCCAAAGAAGTATATCGAAAGTATGACTGAGATGATCTAAAATTATTCCCCACTCTGGCAGACTATCTCGGTGTTGGTCTGAAATACAAGTCCAACCGAAGTTAATGCTATCTGGCATCTCCCACGCTTTATTTAGTGTAGGATGAAAGCGATAGTTGTAAGCCACTGCAACCTTAGCATCTTTTGGAAGTGCCTTGGCTCGTTCCAGTTGACCTATACCACAAAGAGGCTTCTCACATAGGACAGGAATATCAGCTTCAATGCACTGTTCTATCTGTTCTAAATGAACATCGGGGGGAGTGGCTATTACCACGAAGTCAGGCTTGTAGTCAGCTAAACCTTCTTCTAAGGTAAAATAAAAATAATTGTCTGGTTGCCATATACAAGGGTCAATGTCAACTACACGACAGTCTACCCTCATAGATTGCAAAATACTGCGGTGACGTATCCCCGCTCGTCCTAAGCCAACAATAAGACCCTTCATAAGCTCCTCTCCTACAACTCTTAGAGTATTTCTAAACTACATACAACTAGCAGAAACCTGCTCCGGCCCGTTAATCGCCCTCCAATGAGATACTTCGTCTAGGTCAAATGTGTGGTGGGGAGCGTTGTCCTGCCATACCGACCACCTCTGTACAGAAGACCCGCTCCAACTATCATAGTAAAGATATGCAACTTCGGGTCGAATAGCACCCCTCGGCCATATTTCTATCTCAAGCATACTTGACCTCTCCCACATTTCGGGCAATCTGTCTACACACCGCACCCAATTGCTCATCTTTCTTTCCTATTCCTGTTCATTATAGCACAAAAGAAATAGATTGTCAACGGTCGGCAAATAGTACACGAGGCAAGTTCCCTACCATCATTCGTTCTACTTGTTTGGAACTGTATTTCTTCCTCATTTCTCTTAACCGCACAAGGGCTTCTCCTGTGCACTCCACATCTCGATTTGAGTGTGCCATATTGGGAAAGTTGGGGCGGTTCATCAAGATATTCTGGTGGTACATTCCTTGAATGAAGAAAGCCCTTTCAGCATTATTATCAAATTGTAGAACAGAACGAACATTATGCCCCATTACATCCCACTCCGCTTTTCCTAAGACTGCTTTCAACCTTCCTCCGATTTTCCAAATATGCTCTACACACTCTTTGTCCCAAACACCTAAAACAAAATCGGCAGCAGCTAATGATATTGCTTCTCCCCAAGTAGTTGAAGAACAGAATACAGGAGACGGCACACTGAACCATTCCATATACTCTTTCGGCCCCACCAAGGCAGCTATCGGTAGTCCATTACCCATAGCCTTTCCCATACACATGAGATCAGGAGTTATGTCGTATCTTTCACACGCCCCGCCTAATCCATATCTTAGTCCAGTCACCACTTCGTCGGCTATTAGTAACGCTTTGTGATTACGACAAGACTTAACCAAAGATTTGTACCACTCAGCGGGATAATCCCAACTCGGATGCTCGAAGATGACAGCAGCTACATTCCCTTTAACGTTAAACGCTTTCTCTAAGCTATCAATATCACCAAACTCAGCCTCCTGAATGTAAGCAGCTTCTCCCTTTACTATACCTAATGCCGGTGGAGTTCTGGCTACTGTCCAATCATTCCAACCGTGATAGTGACCGGAGAAACAGATGATACACTCTTTACCTGTAATCGCTCTGGCTAATCTGACTGCCATAGAAGTTGCCTCAGAGCCAGTCTTGCAGAACCTCACCTTGAGCATTCTGTTCTTCCACTTCGGCACATTATTGCCTAGTATATCAGCTAACTTTTCAGCAACTTCGTATTCGAGACGATGGGGTAAAGAGAATCCGGCCCCCTCCACGGCTTGGTTGATGATAGCTACACTCCAATCAATATCATAGCCTAATAGGTTTTGCCCTAGAGCACTGACCCAATCTAAGTACCAATTACCATTGTTCAGTAGTACTTCTGAGCCTCGCCCACGCTCTACAAATACTTCTTCAGTTATGCCCCATAGTGAGGGGTCTTTGCTGAATGTTCCTGCTATAGATAATGCCTTATATTCTGTCATGTTTCTTAGAGTAACCTCCCACATTACTCCTACGCCACAGGGATGCCCCCTACGGCGTTTCTGAGATGTATTGGTATCCACCTACCTTTGTACTCTCAAAACCCCTTAGAAATGCCCTGTGTGCCTTGTGCGTTATTTGCGGGGCGCAATCCGTCACTTCCACGCCTAGCCCATACTCTTTCATTCATTTCATTTGGATGTACTTTTCGTGTCTCACTTCCTACAATCTTCTCTGCTTTTCTGATTGAGTTGACATACTTCTGGAACCTGTCAGGGTAGAGAGAAACAACTCTATCTCCACAACTATGCGGTGTTCCTGATAGCATAAAGTGTTTCTCAAATACTGTGTAGCCCATCCCAACCGCAATCATAGCAGGGATATTGCTGAGGGTGTGGTCGGATAGGCCTAAACGTATTCCATACTTCACATCTCTAATTCCTCGCCCAACAGCCAAGTTCAACCACTCTGCTTTAGCTGGATAAGCAGAAACGCAGTGGAAGATTACAGGGTCTTTATTGATTACAAAAACATTCTGTATTGCGGAAATTATCTCATCTGCTTCTGCTGCTCCTGTTGACAATCCAAAATCTATTCCAAACTGGTCTGCTACTCGCACAGCATAACGAATAAGAGAAAGATTAGTCACATCCCCTGACGCAATCTTGATACCATCCAAGAAAGGCGCTGCCTCGGTAGCCAAATCTTTATTGAATACAGAAGCCCACAATTTCACCTTGCGTAGATTCGCTTCTTCTCTAATCATAGGCAACCATTCCAAGGGCAACTCGTTATCCTTTGTTATCTGCCACTGCTCAGGAGCCCGCTCTTTGCTGTAAAGAGTATCGGCAGTAAAAAGTTGGAACTTGACGATAGTAGCTCCACATCGAGCAGCTACCTCGATTGACTTCTTCACTGCCGCCTTCGCCTCATTCGGTTTGCGCCTTATCCAAGTTGATCCTATTTCAGCTATAACCTCCACGATACAGCCTCCAGGACTTCTTCTGGTTTCATTCTCTCCACCTTATCTGAAGCATATTCCCCACTTGTGTATGCAGAGCTTTCCCATTTTGGTGTCACTATAGCAAGTAGACTAGAAATAGAAATAGCGCCCTCTCCATTCGCTATCAAAATCTCGTGTGCTTTCTCATATGGTAGTAAAGACTCATATTCTATATCACAACCATATTCTTTAGCAATATACTGAGCGACTTCAAGGATAGAGAACGCTCGAAGGCCATAGGGAACAAAGATAGCTCCATCATCAGGCATACCAGCCATCTGTATGAGTGCATCCTCTACCAAGTCTACAGCATCGTTTAACGTTAAGAAGAAGCGGGTTGGTTCTGGCTCTCGAACCATAATAGGTTTTTCTTCCTCTATTTGTTTTTTCCAAATTTCGAGGAAAGAGCCACGAGAATCAACTACATTGCCATAACGAATTACAGAAAACCCTTTGCGCCTGAATAGGGCAGTTGCCAAGTGCTTAGAGGACCCGTAGCAATTTAGACTAGAGACTGCTTTATCAGAACTGATTAGCAAAGCCATGCGATTTTCCTTGGTATGTGTTTCTGCCCAAGCTTCGCTAACTACTTTTGACCCAAAGGTATTGACTCTAAAGAATTCAGATGGATGAAATTCACCGACATCAACTTGTTTTAGAGCAGCGGTATGAATAAGCCAATCCTGCCCTTCACACGCCCCCTTAATTTCTCCTTTATCACAGATGTCAGATAAAACAAAAGCGACATTTGGAGCAATTCGCTTCAATGTCGCTTGATTATGTGGATTACGTGATAGAACTGTTATGTCATGACTTTCGCTCCATCTTGAAACAAGGGCACTACCAAGACTCCCAGTTCCTCCGGTGATGAGTATATGCATGTATATCTGTCGCTCCTCTCGACATTATTATTGTGGTTCTTAAATGTAGCATCATCGACACATCTAAGGTATTATTCTATTTGTTACAATCTCAAAGGCTTCTGGAATCTGTCATAGAGTCCTGCTGCACTCAAGAAAATAACCAAAGCAGTAAGTACTAATGTTACTGGCTCAAACAGGTTCGGTAGCTTCCCTACCAGCACAACAAGAATATAGGCCAGCACTGACAATGCACCATTTAGCCAAGGCGCAAGTTCTGCCGACAGGCCAAGCTTCTTAGCCAACTGAATCAACGCCACAATGACGGGTGCTAATACGATGATTCCGATTTGCAATTCAGGCATTTTAATTCTCCTTTACCACATTCTAACAGATTTCAGCACATTTGTCAATTATCTATCGCTTCTACTACTCCAAACTTCCACGCATCTCTCAACCGCTTCATCTCATCTATAAGAACCTGTTTGTCTAGTATCGGAGGTTCCTCTGGAGTAGGAACCGGTAATGTTTCTGTTCCCAACTTTGTTTGAAAAATTAGACGAAAACTGGTAGGGGCCGGATCATGTGGAGGAATTTCAACGCCATAACCGACACCAATTACTTTGTCACTCAGTCCACTCATACTTACATCATACGTTCCTAAACTACCATAAAGTGTGTAGTTACCATAATAACCGTCCACAGTCCCCTTCGTCTTTATTATATCTACTGCCCCTTTCCTCGCTACATCAAATCCGATTCCTTCCAACGGGTTTCCGTTCACATCCAAGGCTTTGACGAAAATGGCACATTGACCATTTGATTCTGTTTCATCCTGCCAATCTGCTTTTACTAAGCGCCAGACATAAATGTCGGTTTGAGGATAAGGCTCGAAAGTAATCCCAATAAAGTCGAGGCGGGAGTCCCAGGAATCACCGAGAGAGTCGGAGGCTTTGACCTCTAACCATTTTGCGGGGACGGGGCCGGATTGGCGAATGCGAGGAGGGAGGTCTTTGAGCATTTGGACGATGGGCAACTCCCCTTTGTACCCATATTCCTTATTCCATTTGTCAGTAAACCACGGCCCCTGTTCCTCGGCTGGTGGCTGATACACATGGATCCTGTAATTTGCAATTAGCCAGGGCATGGCGCAGAAGAAATAGTCTGGACAGGTTTTTCCAAGAATAGAAATGTCTCCTTGCATGTACTTGAACATTCTCAGATTTAGTTCAGAGGTGCGCTGCGGGTTTGGCTTGGCGTAACGTGGGTCATCGCCAAACGTGGTGCCTGCGCGTTGACCAACGTTGTAGCCACCCTCAGTCATCATTAAAGGAATCGAATGCCCACAAGCCTGAACGACATAATGATTAACCTGCTCAAATGCTCTAAAACATGTGGAGTCAGTCAATATGCTGGCATCGGGATTCTTAAATTCCTGCCGAGCCTTGTTGACCTCATCCTTGTTCATCTCCCAGGCCCACATCCCCCCAGCCTCTTCCCACTCTTCTTGAGTAATAGGTACACCTTCTAGGTTCACGGGGTCGCTGGGATATTCCAGGGGTCTGGCGAGAGCGTAATTGTGAATTGCTCCGCAGGCACCACCATCCAAGATGTCTTTACATCCCCGCTCAACAATAGCTTCGTAGGGATTTCTAAGACACCCCACCCCAAAAGCTGGCACAAGTGGATTCCCCCCAGCTTCGAGAATTTTGTAGGCGTCGCCAATCCAGTTATCGAGAACGATTTCCAACCAGTTATCGGGCCGATGACGATTCTTCCATTCTAAGGCTAGGTCAGGTTCATTTAGGGTTTCAAAATATGGCACACCGCATTTGATATATTCTCGCACAGCGTCCATACCACGACTACCGATATTGCCTGGGCATTGTTCCATCCACATGAAGCGCACCACCGGCATTATGTCTAGGTCAAGTAATCGCATAACAAGCTGAATAGCGGAGAGTCCTCCATCGTCAATACATTTTACCCAACGGATTTTCATGGCTTTCAATTGCTCGGCCCAGAAACCCCAATCTTGCTGTCCCTGAGAAGCCCAGTAGCTGCTCATCGACCAGTGAACCCCAACACCTGTGTCAGAAAAAGGACGTGGGAAGTCTTCTAAGCGCATGATTCTAAAAACCCCCATCTCATTTTAGGTGCAACGTCATAAGGCCAATGAGTACCCTTGGCACCATTGCAACGAGCACATATTGGCCGTAAATTTGCGGGCCAGTTAGTCCCATTAGCATCAAGAGGAATCACATGGTCTGTCGCCTCAGCAGGCACTTCACACAGATAACAAACATTTCCATAAAGATTCCATCTGGCAATTATCTGTTCAGTAGTTGCGTCCCCCTCCGCATTCGCTTTTCTGGCCCGACGACGCATACTATTTGCTCGTACTGCTTCTGGGTGTTTAGTCTGCCATCTAGCTGTTGCAACCTTTGCACTCTCAGGATGTGCTACACGGAACTTGGCCTGAATTTCCTTTACCCTCTCTGGATTCTCTTTTTGCCACTTCGCAGCATTAGCATTTATCTTGTCTTTATTCAATAAATAGTATTTAGCTTGGCGTGCTTTCTTCTCTTCCACGTGTGTCGTACTGTATTTGGCATAAATCGCCTTTAGTTTTTCAGGATACTCAACATAGTATTCATCTCTTTGTGCCTTAACCCGCTCTTTGTTTTCGGCATACCACTTAATGTGATATAATTTCATTTCTTCCTTATGCTCTGCTACCCATTTGGCACTTTGTTCCGACAATCTTTCCCGATTCTTAATGTAATACTCATGGTCATACTCCTGTATACAAGCTTTGCAACGAGCTTGTACACCATCTTTCCCTCTCTTATTTTTATGAAATTCGCTCAACTCTTTCTCTTCCCCACACTTAGGACAACGCTTCAACTTCACAGTGTCTCCAGCTCCCCCACAAACGCTGTCATATCTGCCAGAATATCTTTTGCTCTCTGTACTATTTCAGGCGGTATGTTGCCAGGAGTAGGAATTATTGGTGGTACAGGAATTGGCGGAATAACTACAGGTGGTACAGGTATATCAGCTCCCCCAACTTCCCAGACTATCATGTAACTCCAGTGACCTGCCCTATTCTGTCCTTCTTCTACTCTTTCATGCCTAATGTGTAATCCTGAAACGCTATCAGAAATCATGCCGTTGACTTTTACTGTCACGGTCATGTTCCAAGTCATTCCAATGTTTCCTGGCGGTTCATTGTCAGGCTTATCGAGATAAACAGGAGAAGCGGTTTCGTCATCACGCATACCCTCCCATTTCCAGTTTATAACAGCATTGGGAACGCGCTTTCCATCAGCATCTACTACTGCTAAAAAGATGTGATGGTCGCCAATGGCATTTTCTTCCGAAGTCAAAACATGCACCCCGATACACTGCGCTTCTGCTCCTGGTACATAATTTATCTTCACGCCCATAATAGCAGCATCATTCGTCCCAGGATTCTGCAAAAATTTATCAACATAAGTCTTATAATTAAACATTCCACTCTCCTCTGGCGATTCTATTATCGGTGGTACAGGAGTTGGTAGTAAAGATTCATCGCTCAATTGTACATCATTGTAGTAATAAGTGGAAATTTGTCTCCAACCCATTCCATCTTTTGCCAATCTCTGAGCGCCCCACTGGCAAGCCCTTTTCGGCCAAACTCCATCAGGATTACTTGTCGTAGTCCATCCAGGCTGTCCTAAACACTGTGGACAGTCAACCCTTCCACAATCACTTACATAATAGGTATATTTAACCTCTCCATTCTTTTTAATATACACCCCTTCAGTTTCTCTGACCGCTTGGTCTGTACGTGAACACACTTTGGCTGAATTGTAAATTTGGTCACGATTGTCAATGTCGTGAGAATCAGAACGAGGTTTTTCAATTCTTGCTAAGGCAACAGAACGCCCCCACACTGCTTGAGCCTTGAGCGCATCCATGTTCCATTTAGGGTAAACCTCTGCGGGTACTACCCCTCTTAGATATTCTTCAACTGGTAGAATAACTACATCGCCGCTTTTTAGTTTAACTCTTATCACCTTCTCATCACTTGGAATAACAACAGGAGGAACCTCTGGCACTGGCCCGGAAATAAAAATTGGCGTAAAATACTGATGAAAAGGAGCTATGTCAAAAGAATCCCAACCGAAGCCGGGGCCGACTGTATACACAGCTTCTCCGAAAACCCTATCGTCATTTGTAACTAGATTATCATACTCAGTTAATTGCCTCGCATACGCTTGTGCCCACTGCTCAAGATTCATCCCTGGAGGCACATGACTTTGCCATCCGTCTGTCATCTGGCCCTGATAATCAATACCACACTCAGTCACCAGAATGTTACAATCATACGGCCAATGAGAAAACCGCCACACTTTGCTTGGGCGTTCTGGATTGTAATTCAGTGGATGAAGTGGCCCTTCTTTTGTCCAATATTCGTGAAAGCCAACATAATTCTGTGACGGTAGCCATGTCATAAACTCATCATATGGAACTGTTTCTAGCTTTCCTATGCTTACATTTTCTCTAGGCCAACCAACAGAGAAGTTAAATACACAAGCCTTCAGTCCTACAGCATTGAGGCGCGCAACCCGCTCTTTTTCACATGCTACGGCACGGGCAATAGCATCACCTGAAGCTACTCCTGGCTCATTGGGGCCTATCCATATAGGAATTTCGTTCTCTCTGGAGGATGCGATAGAATCTTCGGCCATTTTGTGACCAAGCCCAACGGGGTCGGATACAAGCATAGCATCTTGGTTATCGTAGTATATTCTGCCGACAGTAATATCTGGCACATGTAATAGAGATGTAGGTGGTTGGAAATATAGCATCATTGATGGCAAAACAGCCGACAGCATTATAGGCAATTGATACGGCGCATATTGAACATGAAATCCAAGACTCATATATTTGCCCCCAGCTTAAAATTACTACTTATCCAGCGAATACTCGTCGTTTCTTGTCTCTTTCCTTGAGCATTGTAATATCTATATGAACCGCACTTTTCACCACACAACTGTCCTACCGTCCCATTTCGTGCACCAATCAATATACCTTTTCTAAGCCCAAATATAGTACCCCGTGAGTATTTCTTGCGTATACCGCCTTTTGTTGGTCGTGAAACATGAAGCCTGCGTCGAACGGGTCTGTATGTATCATCTACTACTAAAAATTGCCCAAATTCTACTTTCACTCCAGGCCCTACCTCGCAAGCTAAAGCCAAGGCATCTGTACAATGAGCTTCAAATACATCGGCGCTCTTATTTGCTGACTTTTTATATCCGTATTTCTCTCGAAGTGCCTTTGTTTCCCAACCTCGAAATTCAAATAGGTCAGCTCCTTGTTCAGCGAAAAACTCACGTAACTTTGTTTTACCGATTTCTATTGTAGAAAAGTTTGCACCCCAACGATATTTCGCATGATTAAAACGAACATCCTCGAAAGCTACAGCGTCAATTGGATAAATGTGAAATAACTCATGCAGAATTTTTAGTCGCGAGTTTACCACAACTTCTTGACTTGGCATTAGAGAACCAATACGCCTTCGTCTATTGCGTCTTATTTCACGACAGCGACACTTTCTACTTCTACGAGAACGCCGCAACGACTTTCGCTCATCCATCTTACGAACAACTTGCTTATTATCCGGTAAATTCAACTTAACTGCTAGACTATTTTCCTCCCCACAAACAATGGCATAACCTTCAAATTTCGTACCATTATCAACACCAACTGTAGTTTGCGGTGTTTCTCTTCGAGTCTCCACTAACATCTGGATGCCAAATGTACCAAACTTTGACCACACCTTTTTAGCTACACCGTCTCTAAGCAATTTACGTGCTCGACATGGTGTGCAAGGTGTTATTGGTTTGCCGTCTATAGCCAATACAAAAATTGTATACTTGTTAGACAACCTAACCTCCTATTGGAGTATTCTCTCTTCGCCAATGCTACCGTAGATTGTGTTGCCCTTATGAGCCTCCCAGAACAAGACTGGGCCTTACAGAGTTTGGGGCTAGAGAAGCACCCACAAAATGTTTATCTCTACGGTGCGTAGCTCTCAAAGAACTTAGGCTAGTCAATGCTTGCATTATGAATCCTGTCTTTCACAAACTTCCTGCTTTAACAAGAAGCCATTGACCCACTCGACATAAATATAAAACTACAACAGTTAACTCTGACCTTATTGGACAGTCTTTCGCTTCCCCTGGCTCGAAATATACCATAGCGGGGGGCGTGATTTCCCTAGCCATATTCCATAGTTCGGCTGGTTGAAGAAGAATCTGTAATCCAAAACCTAACATTAGCGCCCCCATTAACACGAAATCTTAATTACCGTCTTGTTCCGCTACTCGTATCACTGTTATCTGCGGCATCATCCGTCCATCGGGCGTCAGCGCAATGTTGCTCACCACCAGCCCCCGCCCGTGCTTCTTCAGCACCTCACGGATTTCTTCCAGGCAGGCCAGATCGGCCTTCTGGTTTGCCTCAGCAATCACCTTCTGCGCTTCGTCAATGTCTGTCATCTTGGCTCCAATCACCTTAGAATATGCAAGGTATGAGTTGCCATTTGTATCCTAATTCTTCATCCATCTTAACTT
>Ga0180007_10004527_pt1 | contig 14680 bp, 8 predicted proteins | sample MM_PC_MetaG_FD_121122 | JGI IMG/M metagenome (GOLD analysis project Ga0180007, IMG submission 121122) | Groundwater microbial communities from the Aspo Hard Rock Laboratory (HRL) deep subsurface site, Sweden - MM_PC_MetaG | ecosystem: Environmental > Aquatic > Deep subsurface > Groundwater... | reverse complement strand
GAGCTTCCACAGCCAGGTAAACAGCTCGGCCGCTAAGCATGCGATTAGGCCGCAAACTCAGCAGGGGGAAGGCGGACACTGCCAGAATAGTCAGTAAAACGCCGGTCGAGAGCACCGGGTCAAGCTGCCATCGAGCCGACAGCTTCATTCAGAAAGCAAGCCGGCCGTTATCAAATAGTCACGCGCTACCGCACCGGCGTCCAATCCGTCGTAGGCCACCTTAGCATTCAGACGCTGCAGGCTAAGCAGATCCAGCGACATAAAAGCCGGTTTTAGTAAAGTTTCGATCTCCGGGTACGCCTCCAGAACCGGGCCGCGGATAACCGGAGCAGGCAGATACACTGGCGGCACCTGCAGCGGATCGTCAAGCACCGCCAGCCCGAGTTTGTCCAGCGCACCGTCAGTACCGTACACCAGCGATACATTAACTTCATTAATACCCTCAGCCAGCGCCTTAAGCATCTCGGCGGTATTGCCTGTGGACAGCAGTATCAGCTGGTCTTCCTTAAGTTTAAAACCGTAAGCCGCCTCATAGCCGGCCAGCCCCATAGGATTGTCGGCAAAACTCTGGGCCGCTATCAGACGCACCTTGCCGCCAGCATTTACGAAGGCTGCAAAATCGCGCATGTCGCGCAGATTGTTGGCCGCGGCGAAATCGCGACGAAGCGCCAGCATTTCGGTATTGTTGGCCGGTGCCGGCGTCAGCCATATAAGATTCTTGCGGGTTTTGTCCAGCTCGCGGGTCTGCTCGTAACCGCGCACCGGATCAGACCAGATGGCCGGATCAAACCCCTCATGATAATACTGGCCCGAGCCGGTATAGTCGACCACGATATCCAGCTCGCCGGCCTCAAGCGCTTTGCGCAGTATATCCGGAGTGCCGAATTCAGTCTTGTCGGTCACCTGAAAACCATTCGCCTCGAGCAGCTGAATAATCATGTTGCCCAGCACAGCGCCTTCGGAATCTATCATCGATGCGACTGTTACCGGCCCCTTGCCGCCGCCGCTTTCCTTGGGGGTGCAGGCATAAAAAACCGATAGGGCCAGCAGTACTACGAGCACAATTATACTTTTCTTCATACGTTTTCCTTTCATCAAAGTCATACAACATATTGAATATACGCTGTTTACCGACGCAAAGCAAACCCGACTATGTGGATCAACCGCGACGAACGGCTGAGGAAGACAGCTGGGGACAGTCCCCGCACCTGGAGATATTAGCCATTTCCATCCGCTTCGGAAACGAATCCGACAGAGACGCCTGGGGACAGTCCCCGCCCTTGGAGATAATAGCGCTTTCGGATATCCGTTCGGAAATGCGTCTTGTCGGCACAGCTCTCCGGCATTATACTGCCACCATGAATGCCGCTGATTCACCGAAACCGCAAAACACCACGTCCCTGCCCGATTGTTTTCACCCGGTAATCCGCGACTGGTTTGCTGCCAAGTTTGGCCGGCCGACCGACATCCAGGAAAAAGCCTGGCCGCTGATCGCCAGCGGGGAGCATGTTTTCGCGCTAGCCCCCACCGGCAGCGGCAAGACGCTTACGGCTTTTTTATGGGGGCTCAACCAGCTGCTTAGCGGGGCCTGGCCGGCCGGTACAACCCGACTGTTGTATATCTCGCCACTGAAAGCGCTGAACAACGATATACGAAAGAATCTGCTGGGGCCACTAACCGAACTGCAGCAGGCTTTTGCGGCCGCCGGCATTATGGTTCCGGCTATCCGCAGCATGGTTCGCTCCGGCGATACCCCTCAGTCCGAGCGCCGCTCCATGCTGCGCCATCCACCGGAAATATTTATCTGCACACCGGAATCTCTGGCCATCATGCTGACCAGCAACAGTGGCACACATATGCTGGGCAGTCTGGCAGCGGTGATTCTGGACGAGATTCACGCTGTTGCCGGCAGCAAACGCGGCACCGCCCTGATGGCCAATGTAGAGCGCCTGGTGGGTCTTTCCGGCGAAATCCAGCGTATTGCACTATCGGCTACTGTTAATCCGGTGCAGGAACTGGCCCGTTTTGTGGCCGGCTACACGCTCCCTGGGACAGGCAGTATCGCTACTCTGGCAAGCGACCCAGGCCCCGATAGTTTTGTAGAACAGCTTGACCACTCGGCTGCGCCGCCGCCTTCTGGCGAGACAACGGAGTTCAAGCAGGCGGCCGTTGACAGGCTACAAGGGCTAGAGGCAGCCACCACGCCTTTGGCAGCGCTTGATGAGTACCTGCCCCGCCCCATCCGTATCCTGCAATCCGGCATCCGCAAACAGATCGAACTCGACATCGTCACTCCGGGCCAGCCTTTGTGGGAAAAACTTACCGAGCACTTGTACGAACAGATACTGCGCCACCACTCTACGCTTGTCTTTGTGCAGAGCCGGCGCATGGCCGAACGGCTAACCCGGTTTATCAACGACCGCCACAACAATCCGGAACCGCTGGTGTACAGCCATCACGGCAGCCTCTCGCGCGAGATCCGGCTGGAGGTGGAGGAGCGGCTTAAAACCGGGCGATTGCGCGGTATCGTGGCCACCGGCTCGCTGGAGCTGGGTATCGACATCGGCGACCTGGACTTGGTGCTGCAGGTCGGCGTTCCCGACGCAGTCAGCTCGGCCATGCAGCGGCTGGGCCGGGCTGGACACGGAGTTGGCCAGCTCAGTCGCGGAATCCTTTATCCTTTGCATGAAAAAGAAGAACTGGAAGCCGCTGTCCTCAGGCAGCTTATATATGAAGGAAACATCGAAGCACTGAACATTCCCCAAGCACCGCTGGATGTGCTGGCCCAGCTGCTTTTGTCGGTCTGCGCCCGCGGCAGCTACAAGCTAGAACAATTATATAACTTTGTCCGCTGCATCAGCCCCTACTACCGACTGGAGCTCCGGCACTTCCGGCTGGTTTTGGATCTGCTCTGCGGCAACTGGGCCGACACCCGCCTGCGCGAACTTTCTCCGCGACTTTTTCTGGACCCGCACACCGGCCGCTACTCTGCCGCTTCCGGCACCGAACTGCTTTTATACATGAACGGCGGCACCATTCCCGACCGCGGCTACTTTGCCCTGCGCACCAGTGAAGGGTCCGTAACGCTAGGCGAGCTGGACGAGGAATTCGTCTGGGAACGCAAGGTTGGCGACAGCTTTGCCCTGGGTGGCCGTGCTTGGAAGATCGAGAGTATTGACCACAATCATGTGCAAGTGGCACCAGCCGCAAACGCCGCCGGACTTACGCCATTCTGGAAGGCCGACCGGCGCAGTCGTGATTTCAGCTTGTGCGAACGCATCGGACTGCAGTTAGAAGCCTACGCCGAAGCGCAGCAGAACCTGGCCGACTTGCCGGAGCTGCTGCGCCGGCAGGCCAAGGCTACAGCCGTCTGCTGGCCACACCGGCATCATCTGGTTTTCGAAAGCTGTCAACTGCACGGCGAAAACGAACGCGAAGGCAAAAACAGGCAGCAGCCGTCCGCCGACAGCAAGAGCGACGGACTCTTTCAGTATCTGCTGCATACCTTATGGGGCCAGCGAGTCAACCAGCCCCTGGCTTTCGCCTTCGCCGCCGCCTGGCAGCATCGTTATAATAAAATACCCGATGTGTTTGCCAACAACGACAGTATCTATCTTTCGGTCGACCAGCCGTTCGACGGCCAGGGTTTTTTCGCCCTGCTTGGTGATTGGCCGCTGGAACAGCTGCTGCGCGACAGTTTGGAGGCTACGGCCTTTTTCGGCTCACGCTTCCGCGAGAATGCCGGCCGGGCCATCCTGTTGCCACGACGCGGCTTTGGCGTGCGCCAGCCATTCTGGATGACCCGTCTACGTTCTAAACGCCTCTGGGAAGCGGTAAAACCGCGGCCGGATTTTCCGATCCTTCTGGAAACCTGGCGCAGTATCCTGAATGACGAATTCGACCTGGCAAGCCTGCGGCTACTGCTGGGTGAAGTCGAAGCAGGCACCATTCACGTCAGTACTGTGGAAACCGAAAGCGTTTCGCCTTTTGGCGCGGACATGGTCTGGCAACAGACCAACCGCTACATGTATGAAGATGACGCTCCGGAGAACAGCCAAGGCGCAGCCTATTCCGGCGACCCGGTGGCCGACACCCTGCAGCACAGCGAACTGCGCCCCCTCATCCCGGCCGAACTGAGTACCGCCCTGCAGGCCCGTTTGCAGGGCAGCACTGATGGCTATGAGCCCGGCAGCCCGGCCGAATTCATCCAGCTGACCCGTGATAGAATAATTACCGAACCGGAGGAACTGGAAATACTGTTGCTGACCTTGAACCGAGCCGCCGGCAGCGAAACCATACTTGAGCAGTGGTGGCCGGAACTCGACCAGCGGCTTTGTTTTGCCAGGTCCGGTAACCGCAACTGGCTGTGCAGCATAGACCAGGGCCGGCGGCTGTTGCAGGCAGCTCAAACGGCAGAAGCCCTCAAGGTACCAGCAGCCGCCTCGGATCGTGAACCAGTCACGTTCCATTCAGTGCAGTTCGGCGGCCGCACCCTTCTGCCCGGCCAGGAAGTACAGCTGCGTTCAGGCACGACAGCCCCGGCCGTAGAAGGTATCGAGGTCCTGGCACAGTGGCTGGCCTTCTACGGCCCACTGCCGCTGGCATGGCTGAAAAACCATCCAGTTCTCGGCTGCCTGGCCAGCGACAATGTCCTTGAGGACCTGCAGGAAAGCGGCCGGATTATTGTCGACCTGCTCAGCGAAGGCTCTGGCGCGCCGGAACTCTGCGACAGCGAAAACCTTGAACGTCTATTACGGCTCCGTCGCAACAGAGAGAAATACAGCAACAATATCTATACCCCGCAGGATCTTACCTGGCTGCGCGCCCGCCTGGGCGGCCTGACTGCATCGATGGACGTCCTGGAAGCAGTCAGCCTGCTGGAAGGCTGGCCGGCCAAGGCCGAAGCCTGGGAAGAGAGTCTGCTGCCAACGCGGATTCGGGATTACCGCCAAAACATGCTGGACAGTACAATGGCCGAAGGGGCACTCTGCTGGCGCGCCACCGGCAAGCATAAGCTATCGCTTTTATTTAGCGAGAACAGTAGCCTGCTCTGGCCGGAACAAACCAAAAGCAAGCCCGCACTGGAACAACTGTTTCCCACAGCCCTGATAAAATACGACTTCTTCGACCTGCAGACTAAACTGCAGGGCAACAGTGCCGATACCGCCAATTTTCTGTGGGAGCAAAGCTGGACCGGGGCCATCAGCACGGATTCTTTCAGTGCGGTTCGGCAGGGAATCCAAAACGGCTTTCGCAGTAAAGAAGCGGCTATCCCGGCGGCGGCTTCCCGCGGCCAGACTGTCCGCAGCCGCCTGCGCCACCATAGTTTCCGCGAATGGCAAAAAAACCGGCCCCTGCAGTCCATGTGGTTCCGCTGGCCGAATGTGCTCGAAGCAGCCGATGATGAGCTGGTCAAACTGGAAACCAGCCGCGAACGAGCCAGACTACTGCTGGATCGTTACGGTTTTCTGTGCCCGCCCCTCCTGGCCAAAGAGCGCGCCATATTCAGCTGGAAACAGCTGCGCAAAACCCTGATGCTGATGGAGCTGTCCGGCGAACTGGTTTCCGGCCTCTTTTTTCCAGCCTTGCCCGGTCCGCAGTACTGCACCAGACAAGCACTGAATCTTCTGCAAAATCCGTGGCCCTCCCCCGGTACAAACAATGTGTACTGGTGCTGCGCCACTGATCCGGCCAGCCCGGTCGGGCTATACAACTGGACAGACAATCCCGAGTTACAGAAGCTTACCAGACTGGACAGCAATTGGCTGGTGTTTGACCAGACCCGCACACTGCTGGCGCTGCGCCGCAACGGCCGGGTTTTAGATATCTTGGTTGATCCGGATGATCCGGCCCTGCCCGACGCTTTCGGCATATTCACCTTCCTTACCCAGCGGCAATGGCAGCCGATACATCCCCTGCGCATAGAAACCATTAATCATCTGACACCACACCGCAGTCTTTTTCAGGGAGCCTTGCTGGATTTCGGCTTCCGCAACAACAAACTCAGCCTGGAGTTATGGCGCCAGGTGTAAAAAAGCCGCCCGGTGCAGGGCGGCTTTCCTTGGGTGCGTTAAAACGTCTTACAAGGCCAGGGAAAAACGCAAACCAAAATTCATTGAAGGCATAATGGAAACCGGGCTCATGTATAAAGCCAATAGTGACTCCATGCCGGCCTCTGCGAACATCTCGTCCATTCCCAGACTGCGGATAAGCTTCGCAAAGTCGGCATACATGCCGGTTAGAGCCAGTTCCACATACAGGTCGGCCGCCAGAAAACCGATGACGGCCTTCCCGCCGAAACGACCGGCCAGTATAGCTGAATGAATTTCCATTTCAATTTCAGGGAAGGTCGTATATTCGTCGACAACTAAGGACGGCATCCTGAACCGGCTGAAACCGTAGCCAAGATAGGTAGCGGAATACGGACGGAAAAAACCGGCATTCGATGAGTATTTTACCAGACCAAGCTGTCCGCCATAGGATTTAATCTCCATGGTATCAAACATATCAATATATGATTGCATGAAACCGTCGGAACTGTCCTCATAAGCCGGATCATTATAGTATGTATCGTCAGCATAAGAAACCGAAGCCAGGTCCATAACAAAGCCCATGTACCAGCCAAATAGCTCGGGCATGTAGCCCAGCTGCCAGTCAAAATACAAGGCCTGCAGCATCAACGACTGCCGAGCAGCGACTGGCACTTCCAGAGCAAGCTGATACGAGCCCATGGCTACGCCGACCAGATCGGTGGACACATAGATTTTCGGATCATCTTCTGTAATCGCCATAAATGCGAACATAAAAACCACTATAAGCAAAATAAACTTTTTACCCATTGTTTGGCTGCCTTCCTCTTGCAATGTAATAGTTGGTGTACCATGTTATACGGGTAGCAATGTATCAAGATGCTGCCGAAAAAACAATTATCGTAATGAAAATTCGGCGTATCAGCTTCTTTAGGAGGCAAACATGAGTGATCTGAACGACGCAGCCGGCACCAAGCTACAATGAAATCAAAAAACCATGCTGATATTTTTATATTTTTACTGTTGACAGTTCGTCAATGTGGTGTATTATTTTCAGTAAGTAAGTAATTTGGTTTTATAGGCTTCTTCTGTGCCATGCCGAAGAATTACCTACCGCGATCTGCCGTCAGGGCAGCGCTGAGCCTTAAGAAGGGTTGACGTATGAGCAACCCAACCATGTCCAGGAAGGAAGGAAAAAACCATGAAGTCCAAGATTTCAGTTTTCCTGATCGTACTGTTGCTGGCTATGTCCATGACAGTATTCGCCAATGGTGACAAAGAGACCGCTGCTCCGGCAGCTGATGCAGCTCCGGCAGCCGCCCAGCCGGGTCCGGCACGAACCATTAACGTGCTGCTGTGGGACGATCCCTACCCGAAGGCTCTGCAGGCCATGCTGCCAGAGTTCACCGCCGCCACCGGTATTACCGTAAACATCGAAATGCTACAGCCGCCGCAGGTACTTACCAAGACAGCAGTTGCTGTTACTGCTACATCGACCGACTATGACGTGGTAGGTATTGACGAAGGCAACGTACCAGTTTTTGCATCACTGCTGGAACCCTTCAACAACTGGCCGGCCGGCAAATTCTACCCCAAGACTGATCCCAACTCAGTTACACCCAAAATGTACAGCATCGGCACCTGGAACGGTGTGCAGCTTGGTATCCCGATCAACGGTAACCTGTATGTATGGATGACCCGCAAGGACCTCATCGAGAATCCCCAATACAAACAGCAGTTCAAAGCTAAATACGGCTACGATCTTGGTATTCCCAAGACTTTCCAGGAATTGCTTGATATGGGCACCTTCTTCCATACTAATGGCATTGCTTCCGGTTTCGGCCCCTTCAATGGCGGCCCGGCTGGTGTTCTTTCCGAAGCCGTCTTTATGTGGGAATCCTTTGGTACAAAATTTATCGACTATGTTGACGGCACCTTCAAAGTGGTCCTCAATGAAGATCGTGCTGTAGAAGGTATCGAATTCTACAAAAAGCTGATGGCTATCTCTCCGGCCGGTGCCGAAACCATGGCCCACGTCGAGCGCCAGGCAGCCTTTGCCGCCGATCCCAAGGGCGTGTTCTCCATGTTCATCTGGCCCGCCCAGATTGCCGCTTATGAAAATCCGGACACCTCCATGGTAGCCGGCAAGATCGCCTACTCCGCACCGCCCGCCGGTCCGCGTGGCCAGGCTGCTGTAACCGGCGCCTGGGCTCTGGCTATTCCTTCTGCTTCCAAGAACAAGGATGCCGCAGCTGAATTCATCTACTGGTGGAGCAGCAAATCGGTAGCCGACCGTCTGGTTCAGGCCAACACTATTCCGGCCCGCACCGAATCTCTGACCAACCCGGCCTTTACCGCCAGCAAACCCCAGCTGCCGGCCCTTGCCGCCTCCATGCAGGTTGCTGCCTCCCGGCCGCGCTTCAAGGAAATCGGCCAGGTACAGGATGTGGTAAAGAACTACTGGATCAAGGGCATTACCGGCGCCATGCCTACTCGTGACGCCATCCGTGCAATTGTAAAGGAAACCAATGAAATCCTCCAGAAGGCAGGCTACTAAGCCTTCAGGAGTTGTCGCCTTACAAAGGGCGGGGGGCCGTGGGTCCCCCGTTCCTTTTTTGCTGCCGGCGCTCCTGATAGTATTCGCTGTATTAATCTTCCCGATATTGTTTTCATTTGTAGTTTCACTGTTTGACTGGCCCCTGTCGGCCGGTGGCGGCGAGCGCAGCTTTGTCGGGTTGGGTAATTATTCAGAACTGTTCCGGGATCCGGGATTCTGGAACAGCCTCCTCCTGCAGCTTGGCTTTATCTTTATTGCCATTCCGCTGGAACTGGTTCTGGGGCTTGGTGCGGCCTTACTCTTAAACCGCGAATTCCGCGGCGGCCGGGTTATCCGTGCGCTGATGCTGCTGCCGGTATTTTTTCTGCCGGTGGTATCCGGTATGACCTGGCGCTTCATGCTGCAGCCACGCTATGGTGCACTGAACAACCTGCTGGTCAACATCGGACTGCCGGAAATTACCTGGCTGGCTAATGCTGGAACCGCCTATGCCGCCATCATCATGCAAGATATCTGGCGCATGTGGCCCTTCGTCTTTATGCTGCTGTACGCCGGTTTGGCTGGCATCCCGACCGAACTGCTGGAAGCGGCCGAAATCGATGGAGCAAACTTTTCCAAACGCCTGTTCAAGATTATACTGCCTCTACTGTATCCGACCATCCTTACGGCGCTGCTGTTGCGCATTATTGATGCCCTGCGTATTTTTAGCGAGGTGTATGTGATGACCGAAGGCGGCCCGGGTATGGCTACAACCTTATTCAGTTTGTACACCCACCGCATTGCCTTCGGCCACATGAAAGTGGGCCTATCCAGTGCCATGGCCATCTTCCTGCTCATCATTTCAATAGTCTTTGCAATAACACTGGTGCGCAAGAACATGAGCCTTGAACAACTCGAAGAACGCGGAGGTGGACAATGATATTAACACTGTCCAGGCGAAAAAAAATTATTACTGCTGCAATTGCGGTGTTTGCCTTCGCAATACTGGCTCTGGAGCTGTACCCGATTTTCATTACCCTGCTCAACGGTTTCCGCCGGGATATTGTAATCCTGTCCGGTCAGGATTTTAATCTCAAGCAACTTACCTTGCGCAGTTATGAAATGGTCATGGCCAACAAAGGTTTTATAAAAGCGCTGTTCAATTCGATGCTGGTGGCCTTACTGTCCACCGGAGTTTCGGTCGGCGTCGGCTCAATGGCAGCCTACGGTATTTCGCGCTTCCGCTTCCGCGGCCGCAATGCCCTTGCCTACAGTTTTCTGGTTTTCCGCATGCTGCCGCAAATGTCGCTGGTAGTGGCCCTGTATCTGATGTTCCGCGGCATCGGTATCCGCGACACCATTTTCGGCATTACGCTGGCGCATTCCAGCTTTAACGTACCCTATGTTATCTGGATGCTGATACCGTTTTTTGTGGCGGTCGACAAAGCCTACGAGGAAGCCGCCATGGTGGACGGTTGTAACCGCTGGATGATATTCCGGCTGGTGTTCCTGCCGCTGGCCGCTCCCGGCCTGGTGGTGGCAGCCGTATTTGCCTTCATTAACAGCTGGAATGAATTCCTGTACGCACTTATTCTTACCGGGGTAAACGCCCGTACTGCACCTATCGCCATCAGCAGCATGATCGGCGGCGATACACTTACCTGGGGACAGATGTGTGCGGCCAGTACAGTCATGCTTACGCCGGTGTTCATCTTTACCCTGGCAATGCAGAAATTCCTGATACGCGGAGTTTCCGCCGGTGGTGTAAAAGGCTGAGTAATGCCTTATTGTATTGTACGGACGATCTGCTGACAAATCAGCGGAACCGCTTTATCTATCCGCCGGATGTACATCCGGCGGATTTTCAGCACCTGTAACAAAGGACCATCCATGTTGCATATCAATCGTGACACCGATTCTTTTTCAATCGCGCTCAATGAAAACCTACTCATCAGCCATAGCCCGCAACAGCCTTTTGTCTATGCCGGTACTGGCAGAGAAAAAATAGACATGTACCGCGGCAACTTTGACATCCAGGATCAGCTGATTGAGCGCATTCCGCTGGAACGGCTGTCATATCCGGACCCAACACAAGCACCAGCGGCAGCTTCAGCCAGCACACTGTTACAGCTGCCACCGGACACAAGTTTCTCCGTACAACTGACCAGTCCCGCCGGCCATACCCTTACTCTAAGCGTCAGCGAGTCCGACGGCCGGCTTCACCTGCAGATGGCTGCTGCAACAGACTCCCGCCCGGCTAACCGCTGGTGGTTCCGCCTGCCGGCTGCAGCCGGCGAGCACGTGTACGGCGGCGGCGAACAATTCAGCCACTTCAACCTGCGCGGCAGGCGTTTTCCGCTCTGGTCCAGTGAACAGGGTGTCGGCCGCAATAAAAGCACACCGATCACCTTTCAGGCCGACGTGCAGGACCGCTGCGGCGGCGACTACTGGTGGACCTTTTTCCCCCAGCCGACTTTCGTTTCATCTGAACACTACTATTTCCATACCGACTGCAGCGCCTATGCCGCCTTCGACTTCCGTGCCGACAATTTCCACGAACTGGAATTCTGGGATCTGCCAAAGTCGTTCATCTTCGGCGGCGCACCGGACATGCTCGGTGTAGTGCAGGATGTAGGCCGTTTGCTGGGATCCCAGCCAGAGCTGCCGGAGTGGGTACACGACGGAATAATCCTGGGAATCCAGGGCGGTACAGACATATGTGAACAGAAGACTAAAGCGGCTCAGGCTGCGGGCATGCCGGTGTGCGGCATCTGGGCCCAGGACTGGGAAGGTATCCGCATGACCAGTTTCGGCCAGCGGCTGATGTGGAACTGGCAATGGGATCCGGCACGCTACCCCCAGCTGCCGGAAGCAATCAAACGCTGGAATAAAGAGGGCATACGTTTCCTCGGCTATGCCAATCCCTATGTTGCCGCCAACAAAGCACTGTTTGAAGAAGCCGAAGCCCAGGGTTTTCTGGCCAAAGACGCAAGCGGAAAAACCTACCTGGTGGATTTTGGAGAATTTGATGCCGGCATTCCCGACTTTACCAACCCGGCCGCCTTTGAGTGGTATAAAAAAGTAATGCGCCGCGAACTCATCGACCTTGGCCTGTCCGGCTGGATGGCCGATTTCGGCGAATACCTGCCCACCGACACCGTATTGCATGACGGCCGGCCGGCCATGTTGGCACATAACGAATGGCCGGCACTATGGGCTAAAGTAAACCATGAGGCAGTAGCAGAAGCCGGGCTACAGCACGAAATTACCTACTTCATGCGCGCCGGCTTTACCGGCAGCCAGCGCTGGTGTCCGCTGATGTGGGCCGGCGACCAAAATGTCGACTGGTCGGAGGACGACGGCCTGCTGTCAGTCATTCCGGCGGCTCTATCATTGGCAGTCTGCGGACATGGCCTGCACCACAGCGACATCGGCGGCTATACCACACTATACGGCATGCAGCGCAGCAAAGAGCTGCTGCTGCGCTGGACCGAGCAGGCAGTGTTTACTGCCATGATGCGTACCCACGAAGGCAACCGGCCCAAAGATAACTGGCAGTTCGATTCCGATGGGGAAACACTATCAGGCATTGCGCGCCTGGTTCAGCTATTTGTAGCGCTTAAACCCTACCGCAAGGCCGGAGTAACAGAATGTTCCGAACTGAACATTCCGCTGATGCGTCCGCTGTTCCTGCATTACGAACAGGACTGCCAGGCCTGGTTACTGAAAGACCAATACCTGTACGGCCGCGACCTCCTGGTAGCTCCGGTGTGGCAGGAAGGCGCAGCCGAACGCCAGGTTCATCTGCCGCAGGACAACTGGGTGCATCTGTGGACCGGCCAAAAATTCAGCGGTGGCGAGTATGCCGTACCGGCCCCGCTAGGCTTGCCGCCGGTTTTCTGGCGAGCTTCGTCAAAATGGGCGGATTTGTTCCAAGCCATTGGCCGTGATTTCGGCAACTACTGATAAAATCCTTACTAATGGAATGCATCTATGAAAATACGCAGTAGAATTTTTCTGATGGTTGGGGGCATGGTAACGCTGATTGCGGCTGCCTCTGTAATCAGTAATACCGAGCACAATCGTGCCCATAAAGATCGCGATCTGGAACTCCTGTCCAGACAGGCCATACAGGCTGCCTGGGAACTGGAAGCGGCCGGACATGCGGCCCAACTGCGGGCCGGACTGTTCAGTGAAACCCTGGCGGAATGGAAACAGAGCGAGCAGCAGTGTTCCGACGCACTGACTGCATTTATCACCGCTGCAAACCAGGAGGATCTGGATCCGGAATTACTGGAAGCACTGGCTACACTGGAACAACGCTGGACCGACGTGCAGAAAAATTTTGCAGATCTGGACACACTAGCCGCCCAGCTGAACGCAAGCGGGGCCCGGATTATGGTAAACGCAGTAGGTTTAATCCGGGCACAGGCCCAAATCGACAGAAGTGCAGCCAATGGCTATGCACAAATCGCCGCAATAAGCAGCCTAATGGAGCGCTTTCAGACAGCGACCATTTTTACCGGCAACCTTACCGAGCAATTATCACTGCTGGGTACAGCTACGGCATTAAGCGCCGAGGAATCACGCAGCCGAGCCTTGTACATAAGCATGATAAGCTCTGGTGCAGCCATTGCCCTCAGCCTGCTTTTCTCATTTATCTTCAGCCGATCGCTTGGCAGCCGCATCACCAAAATAGAAACAGTGATGCGCAGTATAGCAGCAAAAAATCTAAGCGCTCAAGCCGAAGATACCCACCGCGACGAAATCGGACAACTAGCCAAACATGTAAACACAGTACTGGATATCATGCGCCGTTTTATGGAGCGGGCCAAGCAGGCAGCATTGGACCTAGCGGCTACAGAGCAGGCTTTGGGCCCGGCGGCTAGCCAGGCCCGCGATTCTTCCAGCCTGATCGTCAATGCGGCAGCAACAATTGCGACTGGAGTAGAAACTCTGGATACGGATATTGACAGCACCCTGCATTCGTCGCGTTCAGTCGGAGCAAGCCTGCGCTCCTTCCGTGATCTGGCAAAAATGCAGGTAAAAGAACTAAGCAATATATCCGAGGCCGTCGGTGCTATTGCCAAATCGATGCAAGAAACAGCCAGTCTGGCCGAAAGCAGTCAGCTGGCGGCGCGCGAGCTGGGTCAAACTGTACTGGCCGGCGCCGAAGAAGCCAGCCTTACCGCCGACCGCCTAAGCAGCATGGAACGGGAGCTAGATGGCATCAAGGAAATTTCGGTGGTAATTGCCGACATCGCCGAGCGAACCAATATTCTTTCCATGAATGCCGCCATCGAAAGCGCGCACGCCGGCGAGTCCGGCAAAGGCTTCGCCGTAGTCGCCGAGGAAATCCGCAAACTGTCCGAAAGCGCCGGTGAAAATGCCGCCAGTATAGATATTCTGGTGAGCCGGGTTGCGGCCAGCATTAACCAGGCCACAGCGGCATCACAGCGCAGTCGCGACAATCTGGCGCACACCAGCAGTATCGCCGATGGTTTTGTAGGCGCACTTAACAGTATCGCCGCCTATTCAGGCCAGCTGAACAGCGCAATAAGCGGCATTCATGCGTCTGCCGAGGACATCCAGCACTCAGCCGGCAAAATTGACCAAGAGGCCGAAGCAGCCGTACTCGGAGCCCGCAACACCGAAGACAGAATGGAATCCATCGGTATCACCTCACATGAAATCGTACAGCAGACCGAGGCGATCCGCACAGGCTTGCAGGAATTATCTCGAATCGTCGCCGGCTTTTCCGGCCTGGCCAGCGCATCAGGGAAGCGCTCTGCGGAACTGGAGTCCCTGCTCTGCGAATTCACCCTGGATGCTGCATGCAGCTGAACTAAGCAAAGCTATACACCAGAGTAGTTTGCCAGCTTCGCCGGTCAAAAAAAAAAGCGCCCTGCCCCAACCGGGACCGGCGCTTTTTTTCTTTACAGACAGTTTATTTTTTGGGTGGATGGGCAATAATATCGGCCAAATACGGTTTTTTAACCAGGTCCTTTTCCAGTCCGGCAGCCCGCTGTTTGTTTACATATTCCGGCTTCTGGAACTGATAGGTATATTTGGTGTGTACATCGTAGGTACCCTGCATCAAGGCAAAGGCATCTTC
>Ga0180007_10004526_pt1 | contig 14681 bp, 10 predicted proteins | sample MM_PC_MetaG_FD_121122 | JGI IMG/M metagenome (GOLD analysis project Ga0180007, IMG submission 121122) | Groundwater microbial communities from the Aspo Hard Rock Laboratory (HRL) deep subsurface site, Sweden - MM_PC_MetaG | ecosystem: Environmental > Aquatic > Deep subsurface > Groundwater... | reverse complement strand
TTGAAGATCCTCTATAAGTTTATAAATAATGTCGTATGACTTTATCACAACTCCATCAATCTTTGCCATTTTCTGAATTTTATTGGAAACTTTTGTGTGAAAAGAAATAATCAAAGCATCACTAGTTTTTGCCATCTCAATGTCAGTCTCGGTAACTGCGCCAACTCCAGAAGTTAAAACTTTCGTGCTCTCAAGATCGATTGTCTGCATGATTGCTTCTAAAGTTCCCTCCGTATCAGCTTTAATAACTAAATTTAATTTTGGTTTTTGATCTATAAGTTCCGAAAAATCAATCTCTGTCCATTCGTCACCGTTATCGACATCAACCCCACCTTTAGTATCTGCACTAGCTACACCTTCAGCGCCTGCTGTTTTTGCATTATCTTCACTAATTTCTGGATAAATTGCGCTTGAATCTTTTACAGTTGAACCAACACTAGGAGCATCTTTAAAACCAATAATTTCTGCTACAAAACCTGGCAAAACCTTGCTCAAGTTTTCACCGCTAGCATTTGTGAGTCTCTTAACACGACCCTCAGTTGTACTATTATCATCACTGGCATCTACAAAAACATCTTGTCGTAAAGTCAGTGTTCCATTTTTAACAATAACTGTTGTGGCAACACCCTTCTTGGCATCTTTTGAAGATTCAATAACGATTGCTTCTAAAGGTGCATCTGGATCGGCAGTAATTTCTTGCAAATCGGCAATAAGATTTATAGTTTCAAGCAACTTGTCAATTCCTTTGCCTTTAAGCGCAGAAATCTCGACTGCTTCTATGTCACCACCATAATCCGTGACAACTAAGCCGTGTTCGGCAAGACCAGCTTTTGCAATATCTGGCTTTACGTCTGGCAAATCAATTTTATTAATGGCAATTACAACTGGAACTTTAGAATTTTTTATGTGTCTAATAGACTCGATTGTTTGTGGTTTAACACCATCATTTGCAGCAACAACCAAAATAACAATGTCTGTCACCTTTACACCGCGCTCTCTCATTTTATTAAATGCAGCATGTCCTGGAGTGTCAATAAAAGTAATATCTTTACCATTGTGCTTAATGCTATAAGCACCAATATGTTGGGTAATGCCACCAACCTCACCGGCCACAACATTTGACTTTCTAAGATAATCCAATAAAGTTGTTTTACCATGATCAACGTGACCCATGATTGTAATTATTGCTGGTCTAGATTTTAGTGCCATATTTTATCCAACTGCTACTTAATTAGTTAACTTTGCAAGATTGTCGAAAGAGTCTCTTTTAGCCATTTCTGCGTCAAATATTTCAACTCTATCACTTAATATTTTTTCCTGTTCGTCACCCAACTCAGCTTCAAGCCATTTGTTTTTGAACCTTGATAAATCAGCTAGAGTTGTCAATTTATTCTGAACTAAGAAATCTCTAGTATCTTCAATCAATCCTTCAAAAGTATCAATCTCATATTCCTCATCTCCAGTCATATGTGACTTAATACTACCTTCTGCGGATTGAATTGTAATCTTGTAACCAGTAAGTTTGGCTGCTAATCTAACGTTTTGACCCCCTCTGCCGATAGCTAATGACAATTGATCATCTGGAGCAACAACAACAGCAGATCTTTCTTCTTCATTAAGGGTAATCTTTAATCCTTCAGATGGAGCCAATGCTCCTTGAATAAGAAGTCTGTTGTCTTCGGAATAAGAAATAATATCTAGTTTTTCATTATTTAGTTCTCTAATAACTTCTTGAACACGAATTCCTCTTTGACCGACACATGAACCAACTGGATCAACACCTTCTTGAGTAGATCTAACAGCCAATTTAGTTCTAACTCCAGCTTCACGGGCAATTAAAGCAACTTCTACTATTCCTGCTGCAATTTCTGGAACTTCTCTTTCAAAAAGTTTTGAAACTAACTCTTTGGCAGCTCTAGAAACAATAATTTTCTTTCCTCTTGGAGTTTCTGCAATTTCACGAATGAAAACAGTTATTCTATTGTTCATTTTGTAAAACTCACCACGCATTTGTTCTTCTGGAGGCATGAATCCTTGACCTCTACCAAGATCTAAAATAACAGATCTGCCATCCATACGTAAAATTTGAGCGGTAATGATTTCACCAATCTTGTCTTTGTAATCTTTGATAACCATGTCTCTCTCTGATTCTCTGATTTTTTGCAAAATTACTTGTTTGGCGGTTTGAGCTGCAATACGACCGAATCCTGCAGGAGTTACATCTTCTGGAGCAGAATCATCCCACTTTAAGATTTCACCTGTTTCTTCGTCTTTTTCTACAATCGGACACTTAAAGATTGTGGATTCACCACTATCCTCATTAAGCTCAACAAAATAATATGATTCTTCTTCTAAATTCCCAAATTGCTTCCTGTAAGCTGAAACTAAAGCTTGTCTGATAGCCTCATAAATTGCTGCTGGCTCAATATGTCTTTCGCTAGCAATTTGATTAATTGCAGCTGCGAATTCGGTACGGATTATTTTTGTTTTAGCCATAGTTCTTTCAAATAGTTTACTGTTGAGTTAAATAAATATTCGAAAAGCTCTCACAGGAGCAAGTCCTGAATGTTCGCTTTTTTAATATTTATTTAATACACAGTTAATTTTTAATAACTTTCCAATTGTGCTTCGCACTGATTTAATAAAAAAGAGCCTTATTTGGGCCCTTCATTAGCAAATCTAAATAATATTATACTAAGTTTATGAGGAAAATGCAATTTTAGTTTAATAATTTGACTCAATAGTTACTATTCTGGTTTTACTCTCTGAATAGCTGCGATTGTAAGTTGATATGATTGATTTAATAAATTTAGTTTTTGGTCATTAGTAAGATATTGAGTCAAATTATATCATAATAGCATCTACAACCCCAACCCTTTTAACTTCTCGACCTCTTTTCTTTGGGCACGGTTAATTCTTTCCGGAATATCAACAATGAAACGAACATAAAGATCACCCTTTCCTCTGCCTTGAATATGAGGAACTCCTTCACCCCTCAGTCTTACCATGGTATGTGACTGAGTTCCAGGCCTTACTTTTAGTTTTAAAGTTTGATTTACAGTTTTTACATCGACATCAGCACCTAATAATGCAGTGGAAACTGGGATTTTTTGGTCAATAAATAAATCATAACCTTCACGCTTAAATACAGGATGAGTTCTAACATTAATACTGATATCAAAATCAGAAAATCTTAATCTTGTGCCATCATTAGCACCTGAAGGAACTTTAATTTTGTGTTTTTTGCCCTCGATGTTAACTTCTTTAGTAACACCTTTAATTGCCTCTATAAACTCAATCGAAAGTGAGTATCTTTGTCTTCTTTGTTGAGCTCGACCAAATCCTCCACCAAAAAATTGTTCGAAAATATCAAATGGATCACCAAAGTCTGCGTTTTGAAAAGGATTTTGCCCACTTGAATAAGTATATGTTTGTCCACCCCCGCCAAAAGGATTTCCTCCTGCAAATGGGTTGCCACCCATCCCACTGGAAGGATCAAAGGCTGCATGACCGAACTGGTCATAGGTTTTACGCTTTTTTTCGTCGGAAACTACTTGATAGGCCTCATTAATTTCTTTGAATTTAGTTTCAGCCTCAACTTTATTATCTGGATTCTTATCTGGGTGCCACTTTAATGCTGCTTTTCTATAAGCAGATTTTATATCTGCCTTAGTAGCATCTTTCTTAACACCTAAAATATCATAGTAATCTCGTTTGGTTGGCATAGATTGTCTATTCTAACAGATTCGACTCAGAGATTTTGCCACACAAGTTAGACTTGCTTCTACAAAACTCCCTGAGTCTTTCAATTATTCCTAAATTATTCGTTGACAACTTCAGCCTCTTCAGCCTCATCTTTGTCAGTTTTTGGTTTAGATTTTGCCTCTCCATCAGCATCTGCTCCAACACCTGCCGAACCTTCGGCACCTGTTCCTGGAGCACCTTCTGCCCCAGCCTTTGCTGCTTGCTCTTTCTGCATCGCTTCACCAATTTTTTGAGCTGATTTAAACATTTCTTCAGAAGCCTTATCGAGCTCTTCCTTAGTTACGTCATCTTTTGCTGCCAACTCTATGAGTTTTTTGGCATTTTCTTCGATAGCTTCCTTGTCAGCTTTCTCAAGTTTGTCACCATACTCTTCTAACTGCTTTTCAATTTCAAAAGAAACTTGATTGGCGTGATTTTTAGCTTCTACCAACTCTTTCTTTTTCTTATCATCATCGGCATATTTTTCAGCATCTTGTTTCATCTTTTCAACTTCGTCATCAGATAAATTAGTTGAGTTTTGAATAGTAATTTTTTGTTCTTTACTGGTGTTCTTGTCTTTTGCAGTAACATTCAATATTCCATTTGAATCAATATCAAAAGTCACTTCAATCTGAGGAATACCTCTTGGTGCTGGTGGAATACCATCAAGAACAAATCTCCCAAGAGTCTTGTTGTCAATTGCCATCTCACGTTCACCTTGGAGAACATTAATTTCTACTTGAGTTTGATTGGGTGCGGCAGTCGAAAAAACTTGGGACTTACTTGTTGGAATAGTTGTATTCCTATCAATAAGAGGAGTTCTAACTCCACCGAGTGTTTCCAAACCAAGAGTTAATGGAGTCACATCTAACAAAACAACGTCAGTAACATCTCCACCAATAATACCTGCTTGAATTGCTGCTCCAATAGCTACAACTTCGTCGGGGTTTACACCCTTGTGAGGCTCTTTTCCAAAGAACTTCTCTACTTCTGCTTGGATTTTTGGCATTCTAGTCATACCACCAACCAAGATAATCTCATCTATTTCGCTCTTACTAATTCCAGCATCTTTCAATGCTTTTTCGGCTGGCTTAAATGATTTTTTGATCAAATCGTCAACAAGCTCTTCTAGTTTCGAACGAGTCAAATTTAAAGTTAGATGAAGTGGTTGCCCATCATCACCTTGAGTAATAAAGGGTTGATTAATCTCAGTAGATTGCGCACTTGAAAGTTCAATCTTAGCTTTCTCTGCAGCATCTTTTACACGCTGCAAAGCCTGAGGATCTTTAGAAAGATCTTTGCCTGTATCTTTCTTAAACTCGGCAACGATCCATTCAATAATTTTGCTATCAAAATCATCTCCACCCAAAAATGTATCACCATTGGTTGATTTAACTTCAAAAACACCTTCACCGATTTCCAAAATAGAGATGTCAAAAGTACCGCCTCCAAGATCATAAACTGCAATAGTCTGGTTGCCTTTTTTATCTAAACCATATGCAAGTGCGGCTGCCGTTGGCTCGTTAACGATACGCTCGACTGTAAGACCAGCTATCTCACCAGCTTGTTTGGTTGCTTGTCTTTGAGCATCATCAAAATATGCTGGAACAGTGATAACTGCTCTAGTTACTGGAGATCCCAAATAACTCTCTGCATCTGCTTTTGCTTTTGCCAAAATTTTGGCTGAAACTTCTTGCGGAGAGTATTTTTTATTATTAATTTTTACAACGGCCATACCGTCTTTACCTTCAACGATTTCATAAGAAACATGCTTGACAGCAGATTTTACTTCGGCTGAATTAAGTTTGGCACCCATAAAACGCTTAACTGAATTAACAGTTTTGCTAGGATTTAAAACCATTTGACGTTTAGCTACATCTCCAACAGAAACATCACTTCCTTTAAAAGAAACAATTGAAGGAAAAGTATTTCTTCCTTCAGCGGTAGGGATCATTTTGGGTGAACCACCCTCCATCACAGCCACAGCTGAATTGGTGGTGCCTAAATCAATACCAATAATTTTTCCAGTGGCTTGTTTATTATTTGACATATTCTATTCCTTTTCTACTTTCTACTTTTACTTTTTTTAATACCTTTTATTTTATAGCTAATTTTAGCAGACAATCGATTAGACTGCTAGTAGTAATTTACTCAAGAGACTCCTAGTTCAATATCACTTTTGCGTGTTGAATAACTTCGTTATTAAGCATGTAACCATCTTTGACTATTTTAATAACCTTATCTCCTTTTTTACCTTTGTCAATCACTTCCATTGTCTCAATATCAAATTTTTTATTCTTACAATCAATTTTTTTCAAACCATTTTGCTCTAACACCTGCCACAACTGTGAAATAACCATATTTAAACCAACTTCATTAATTTGCTCAGAAGCCAAAGACAAATGCGCTAAAGGCTGAATTAAATCCTTTATAAAGTCTTTTGCTGCCAATTTAGCAATCATAAATCTCTCATCTTGCGTTCTTCTTACTAAATTTTGGTAATCTGCCAAAGTTCTTTGCTCTTTATTTTTAGAATCAGCCAACTGCTTAATAAGATCCATCAGTTCACTTTGGGTAATTTCAGCGTTTGTATTTTCAAATTCAGCATTAATTTCATCAACTTTTTTATCTGCAATTTTTTGGCTATCTGATTTCATATATCTTTCTAAAGATGAATGTTTAAAATTTATTCAACAATTTCGTTAATTAAAGTCCTAATATACTTCATCATTGGAATAATATATGGGTAATCAAATCTATTTGAACCCAAAACCCCAACATGAATAATTTGCTCATCAACTTCAAAAGTCATATGAATTATACCAATAGGATCTAAATTTCTATTTCCCAATTCTGGACCATAAACAACCTGAATTAAATTTTCACTTGTACCTGACCTGAAAATTTCTTCCAACATTGACTCTTCCTCAATTAACTGTAAAACGTGCCTCATGACCTTAATATCATAAAATTCTGGCATCTGAAGTAAATTTGCATAACCTGCGTGATAAAGTTGATCATCCTCTACTAATGTAATAGCCAGAGCATTTGATTTGTCTGCTAAAACCTTCGTAATTTGATGAAACATTTTATCAGTTTGACTTCTATTGTTCCAAATTTTTTCTTTCGCAGAAACTTCATCGGCCACTGACAAATCTTTCTCTTTCATTAGTTCATTTACATATAATTTCATTGCAACGGGTGTTGGTACGCGACCTGCACTGCTATGAGTTTTTGTTAAATAACCTTGGTTTGTTAAATAAACCATCTCATTTCTAATTGTTGCAGGAGAAACACCAATAGCGAATTTCTTATCTATTGTTTCAGAGCCAACTGGTTCAGCAGTAGTTATGAATTCTTCAATAAGTGCGCGTAGAATTTGAACTTGTCTGGCGGTTAAATCAATCATATATTAGCAATCATATCTATCGTTTGCCAGATTGTCAACCTTTTGAGCATGAGATAGACTAGAGTTGTGGTCTCGGTCTCTTGGATTGTGGAATAACGCTGTATACTGGTAAATATGCGTAGACGAATTAAGAAAACTAAAATGATTGTTCAATTCCTGATTTTTTTGGGGATTTTGATGTCTGTAGTTGTGGGGGCTTGGCAACTCGATATAGTTAGAGAGTTTTTTGGACAAGCATCTGGAGAAGAAGCGAATATTCATGTTTATACAAAATCAGTCTTGGGAACTTACAATCGCCCATGGAGAAACTTAGCTCAAGGTGGCGAAGATAATGAATGGCGCTTACAACCACTTGTTCCACAAGTAAAAGCATTGAATCCTGAATATATTAGAATTGATCACATATACGACTTTTATGAAATTGTTCAAGGAACTTCTGGAAATTTAAGCTTTAATTTTTCAAAACTAGATCCTATTATTGATGATATCTTGGCGACTGGTGCTAAACCATACATTGCCCTTACATATATGCCTCTGCAACTTTCCGATGGAGACATAGTTGGGGCTCCACAAAACTATAATGACTGGGAAATTGTTGTGCAAAAAACCATTGAACACATCAGTGGAACTAGAGGAATCTTGGATGTTTACTACGAAGTTTGGAATGAACCAGATTTATTTGGAAGTTGGAAATATTATGGCGATAAAAACTATCTTGATCTTTACTTACATTCTTCAAGAGGTGCTCAAAATGCCCGTGGTATAAAGCCATTTAAACTAGGAGGGCCTGCTATAACTGCATTCTATAAAAACTGGATAGAAGCTTTATCAAAATTTGCAATTAATAACAACTTAAAATTAGACTTCATTTCTTGGCATAGATACGATTACAATATCGATCAATATCTCGAAGATATGATTGAGCTTAAAAAAGTAATGAGTAAATACCCTCAGTTAGAAGAAACATTAGAGTTCCATATAACCGAATGGGGTCATGATAGTAATAATAATGTTGGATATGACACTAATTTCTCTGCAGCACACACTGTTGCTGGAGCAATTGAAATGGTTGGAACAATAGATAAGGCTTTTGCCTTTGAAATTCAGGATGGCAAAGACCCTTCTGGTCAAGAATATTGGGGACGTTGGGGTATGTTTACTCATCGGGATTTTAGTAGCAAAGCAAAGCCAAGATATTTTGCTCTTAAAATGCTTGATAGAATTTCTAATCAAAGAGTTCAGTTGTTAGGAAAAGGAAGTTGGGTCAAAGCACTAGCTGGAAAAAATATAAAAACTGAAAGTATTGAGGTTTTATTAGCAAATTATGATGAAGATAGCAATCACGGTGAAAATGTTCCAATTATTTTTGAAGATGTACTCCCTGGTTCTTACACAATAATAAAAGAACTTAGTAACGGGCAAAACTTTACGGAAAAGATTGCAACTACAGAAGCTAAACTACAAACTTACTTTTATATGCCGACAAATAGTGTGGGGTTTGTTACTTTAAAAAAGGACTAAATGTCGCTAAATCACTAACTTTCTAAAACTTCCCATTTAAGAGATCGATTTTAAGATTTTTGAAGTAATAAAATCCCTCACTTCTTCCTTAAACCTCTCCTTGCTAAACTTCAACGAATATTTATAAATCTTATTTTTATCAAACTTTGTTTTTTCTATTTTCTTAATTGCTTTTCCAAAATCTTCGACAGTGAACTCATTAAAGAAAAATCCATTTTCTCCTTCTATGATAGTTTCAAGAGGACCGCCAGATTTATGAGCTACTATAGGAACACCGTGCCCCATTGCTTCGATTGGAACCATACCAAAATCTTCATCTTCGGCTGGGTATAGTAAAGCTGTAGCATTTTCGTATAAATCATAGAGTTTTTTATCACTCACTCCCCCCATAAATTCTACTGTTGGCCCAGCTATAGATTTCAAGTACTCCAAACCCTTTCCAGAACCAACAACTTTCAGAGCAAACTTCATTTTCTTAGCCGATTTTATTGCTAAATCAACATGCTTACTTATAGCTAAACGGCCAACATATAAGTAATATCCTGCTTTTTGTTTTTTGTGTATAGCAGATTTTTTGGAAACTGGAGCTTCGATAAATTTTCTATCGTTCTTGATTTCAATTGGTGGATAAATTACTGTCGAATCCAATCTATAATACTTCTTTATTCTCCTAGCAGTTTCTTTGGAGTTGGCAATAAAGTAATCAACATTATTCTTCGCAACATAAAAATCAACAACTCTTAAGTAATGATTGGCAACTGTACCTAAAAAATGAGTAATAGGATTTTTCTTCCAGTTAGTCATCGTGCTGTAGCCATATAAAGATCTAGCAGGAGTATGACAGTAACTTATGTGCAACGTTAATTTTTTACCATTATTTCTTTTTCTATCCCCAACACCAACTGCTTTTGAAAAATAAGCATTTGTAGAAGAAATTACCAAATCATAATCCGACAAATCAAATTTAGAAAAATATTGCGGAGCAAAAATCCTAAGCGGAGAAAATAACTTTTTATAAAAAGGAATTTTAGTGAGCCAACTTTGATAAATTTTCCAGCTGGAAAATTTCTTCCAATGGATTCCTGTCACTGCTGAATCAACAAAAGCAACATAAAGTGGTGCATTGGGGAAAATCTCATGAAGCGCCTCCACAACACGTTCCGCCCCACCATACTCGCGCAAATAATCATGAACCAAAGCAACTTTTACCTCAGGGCACCCTCTTTTGCTTCTCAATTCACCTTGAAGTTCAGATATATTTTTGATAATATTTTTTTTATTTTTCATGATTTTGAAATTTCTGTACAAAACAGGTCATCCTTAAATATTAGTTTAACACGACACCTTCTAAAACAATGCATCCTGAACCGAAATCTCAAAATCATCCTTCGGCAACATTCTTTTTAAAGAAACAAAATTATATCTGTCAAAAATCTCCATCACCTTATCTTTACTATAATCTCTAATAACACACTTCGCCAATGAAAAATCTACTGGAGCATCTAATAAAATTGTTGCTAAATCTTGACTCAAAAAAGCCATCTTTTTGTCTGTAATCATTTTTTTGAGAATTGCTCCTTTCAAAACTGGGTGTGAGTGATTTTTTGACCTTCCTTTCACAAACTTTCCAGTTTGCTCGCTCTGCCCAACCTCAAGCTCGTCAACCTTTTCATAAACTTTTTCCAAAGTATCAAACTCTTGAATAAGCTTTTCTGCAGTTTTTACCCCCACTCCCTTAACACCTGGAATATTATCCGACGGATCACCCATCAAGGCTTTTAAATCAATGATTTGGTCAGCTCTGACTTTCATTTTTTCTCGAACCTCAGTCTCGTCATACTCCACATCGTGTGAAAATTTTCCTCTTCCTGGAATGAAAACGTGTATATTCCCATCATCAACCAATTGTAAAATATCTTTGTCCCCTGTAACAATAGTTGTTAAAACTTTTTCGGCCTGAGATTTTTTTTCATTATCTCGAGCCATTATTTTTGCAATAGTTCCTAAAATATCATCAGCCTCAAAACCAGTTATCTCGAATTGAGGAATATTAAATGCTCTAACAACTTTTTTAATCATTGGAATTTGAGGAATTAAATCATCGGGCATTGGTTTGCGATGAGCTTTATACCTATCAAAAGATTCAAGACGTTTTGACCTACCATGCTTATGATCAAAAGCTACTGCAATATACTTTGGCTGAAAATCATTAATCGACTTTAAAAGAATTCTAGAAAAACCATAAACTGCATTAATTAGCTGACCAGTAGAGTCTGTCAAATCTGGAAATGCGTGATATGCACGATAAATTATGGCGTGACCATCAAGAATTAAAAGTCTATTTGTCATTTTGCCTTAGGCATGTCCATTAATTTTTCAAACTCATCACCATCAAGAGTTTCTACTTCGATTAATTTTAGAGAAATTTCATCTAACTTACTTTTATATTTTTTCAAAAGAGCATCGGCATTTTTTTGACCTTCATCAATAAATACTTTTATCTCTTCATCTACTTGTTCCTGAAGTTTTTGAGAAATTTTTGCAGGCTCTCCCCAAGGAGTGTTGTAACTAACATCATATTGAGGGCTAAAATTCATAGGACCCAGAGGACTCATTCCATAATCCATAACCATAGCTCTAGCAATTTTTGTTGCTTGCTGAATGTCACTACTTGCTCCTGCTGTAAGCTCATTAAAAATTAACTTTTCTGCAGCTCGTCCACCCAACAAAACAGATATATCGTCTAGTAATTCTGATTTTGTAGTTTGGAGCTTATCTTTTTCTGGAGGAGTAAGGGTAAATCCCAATGCACGACCTCGCGAAATAATAGAAACCCTGTGTACTGGATCTGCATTAGATGAAACATGAGCAATAATCGAGTGACCAATCTCATGATAAGCAGTCATTTTTTTCTCGAGAACATCATGCAATCGTTTCTTGCTTGGACCCAGCTTAACTTTCAAAGCAGCCTCTTCTATATCTTCCAAAGTAATCTCTTCTCTTTTTTCTCTGGCAACCGAAATCGCAGCTTCATTAAGCATGTTTTCAATGTCAGCACCAGAAAAACCAACTGTTCTTCTAGCAACTTTTTCCCATTGCAAACCCTTCAAAAAAGGTTTGTTCTTGGCGTGAATCTTAAGAATAAATTTTCTTTCTTCTAAGTCCGGCAATGCAACCATAACTCTTCTATCAAAACGACCAGGCCTAATTAAAGCTGGATCCAACATATCTCCTCTATTAGTTGCAGCAACAACAATTACATTATCATTCTGCGAAAAACCATCCATCTCGACTAATATTTGATTCAAAGTTTGTTCTCTTTCATCATGGCCACCCATGCTACTTCTGCCACGAGCTCGACCCACAGCATCAATTTCATCGATAAAAATAATTGATGGAGCAAGTTTTTTGGCAGTTGCAAATAAATCTCGAACTCTAGAAGCACCAACACCAACTAACATCTCCATAAACTCACTTCCAGCAATAGATAAAAACTGAACACCAGCTTCACCGGCAACTGCACGAGCTAGAAGTGTATTATGATTAATCAATCCATTTCCCAAGAAACTATGTGTCCCTGAAACAGTAAAATCATATACTTTAGAAAAAGAAAAACTCTTATCTACAACTTTGGTAAAAAACAAATTATTATTAAGTAAGTTTTGGAAGTAACCAATATTAGGAACATCAATGTTGAGTTTTGATGCAAACTCAACATATTCTTTAAGAACCTGTCTGCTAACCCTTGATCTTCTTCTAACTTTATCTATTGTCTTTGATAAATTTTCATTACTCAACTTTTTAGCAGAAATTGTTTTCCAAGACTCAACAACAAGATCAGCAATACCTGGAATAATATCAACATTGGTATTAACTTTTGTCTTTCCATCAATATGTTTGTTGAGTAATAATCTTTTTCTAGACAATCTAAAACCACCTACTTTTCCAAAATCAAGCAAACCTTGTCCTGTAATAATTATCCTATAAACAGGATGATTATGGCTATTATCAATTTTATTTTTTTGATTTAAATAGGAAATAACACCTAAGTTAAGAAGCATTGCTTGCACCTGACGCGCCATCTTTGTGCTGACAGTTGTATACTCAAACTCTGCTCGTGATTTTCCAATAGATGCATCTGCGTCAAATAATCCTTTCAAAAAAGAAATCTGAATTTCCTTTGGGGATTGTAATATAGTATTTGGAACTGATTTATCAAAAGATAGCAGATAAGACATTCCTAACTCATAAAGATACTTTTTGAAATTCCAACTTGCGACTAAGTATGATTGTTCATTTTGAGTAATTGTTGCCTCTGGAAAATTTTTATTGATATATTTCTTAAAAAACGTAATAGTTTCTTCATCTATAGTTGTTAATCCAACTCTACTCGAGTGACTCAAATTACCATCTCCCGTTAATAATCCCATCAAATATGCTGTGTCCTCATCGATAAGATCTAAATCACCAAACATATTTCTACCATATTGAATTGCAACAATATCGTCTATTTGAATATTTCTAAGCTCTTTAAACTCTAACTTCCCCAATTTAGTCATAACAATAATAGGATGTTCTGGAGTACCTTCGATACAAAAACCCTGAGACAAATTTACTTTAATAGTTTTTTGTTTACCTAGGTCGTACCAATGAGAAGCATTGTTAATTTCTGAAGAGATCTTTTTGATATCAAAGCTAGCCAAACCCGAGCCATAAACTTTATTAGATTTTGAATCTACATAGTAGTATCTTGGAATATCTTTTATTTCTATCAAACCTTTATTTGTTGTAATTAAGGTATCACCTACCACACATTTTCCAGTTCCTGCCGGTCCCACTAGAAGTACGCCTTTTGGAGTTCTCGCACCCACTTTTGTGTATTTTTTAGGATGTTTCAAAAAATCTACAATCTCTTCTAGTTCGGCCTTTGCTTCATCCATACCACCCACTGCAGTAAATTTTGTATTTTGCTTACCCTTGACAAAAAGCTTAGCTTTACTTTTTCCAATACCCAAAATTCCATCTTGGCCACCGCGAGCTTGCCTAAAAATAAACAAGAAAACACCAATCATTAATAATACTGGTAAAAATGAAAGCACTAATTCCCAAATCAAACTACTTATAGAAACACTCTCAATCTCAAGATCGGTTTTGGTCAAATTAATATCTGCTGCTTTAAAAATACTTACTAAATCTTGACCTTCTTCTTTTAAAGCAACTTTTTCTGAGCCATCCTTGTAGTTTACTCTTAACTCTTTGCCTGCAATGCCAATTCTTTCAATTTTATCTTCTCTGACATCAGTAACCAAAGTACTTAAAGATATTTGCTTATCTATATCTCCCGTAAATAAAGAAAGAATAAATGGGAAAAACAGTAGACCTAGAAGAATATAAAGCAATCCTTTGCTCACTATATTCTTAGGACTTAGACTAATAGTAAAAGATTTAATTTTGATTTTTTTAGTGGTTTTATCAGAGGCTGTCTTGTTAATCTTACCACTCACTGGTTTTTTTGGTGTTTTTTTGGCCTCAGCCTTTTTTATTTCAGACATAATATTTTAATTATTTATATATAGAAGTAACTTTATAACACAGAACCTCGCATACTTGAAGTGAAGTAAAAACTAACAAACAACTTCGCCTGGAACTACATCACTATCTGGCTTCAATAAAGCGGCAGTTTTTAAACCAGCAGCAATCAACATTCCCTGACTAACTACACCCCTTAGTTTTCTTGGCTCAAGATTGGCTAAGTAAACTACAACTTTTCCAACCAAATCTTCTGGTGAATACCACTCTTTAATTCCAGCCACAACGATACGCTCACCAATCTCCTCACCAACATCTAGGGTGATTTTTAATAATTTATCCGTACCTTCAACTTCTTCCGCAAAAATTACTTTTGCTATTCGTAGATCTAGTTTCCCAAAATCATTATATTGAATTTCGTCTTTTATCATTTCTTCTTTCTTTCTACTATTTTTCTTGGATTAAATAATTAAAAAGC
>Ga0180007_10004524_pt1 | contig 14696 bp, 6 predicted proteins | sample MM_PC_MetaG_FD_121122 | JGI IMG/M metagenome (GOLD analysis project Ga0180007, IMG submission 121122) | Groundwater microbial communities from the Aspo Hard Rock Laboratory (HRL) deep subsurface site, Sweden - MM_PC_MetaG | ecosystem: Environmental > Aquatic > Deep subsurface > Groundwater... | reverse complement strand
CTCATCTTCGCCGGGAATCAGTCTTTCCCATTCAGGCTCGGCGGTCGTTACCTTACCTTTGATCGGGTCTATTCTGGGAAAACCTCTTTCCGTGAGATATTGAGTGAACGGGCGTCCATTTTCGTCCAATGCCTCGGCAACCCAGCTTCCCAGATATCCATTACCGGAACCATGCCCCACGCTTTCCGCGACAGGTTCAACCGATATCGGTCTTTGTTCCTCCAAAACATTTTCAAGTTTGCATTGCCCCTGCAGATTACCGGTTATATTTAATGTTTCCTCTAAAGGAACATTATTCCATTTTTCAGGAAGAAATAAGTTCTCTCTTTCTTCCTGAAATATATTTTCGCCGGGTTTTGATAAGGTATCTTCACGCTCTTCGGCCCTTTTATCGAGATCTTCCGACATCGCGTCCAATTCCGGGGTAGAAATGTTCTCTTTAATTTTTTTCTTTTGTTCTTCTATCTTTTGAACGGTTGTTTCTATGGTTTTTTGTACTGTTTGTTCCTGGTTTTTTAATTCTTCTATTTTTTTCAGGTTTTTTTGTATGATTTTGGAGCTTTGTTTAATACCTTCCGGATCTATCTTCATGCCGCTTTTTATCGCGTCTTTCAGACCGGCCTTCAGCACTTTTTTTTGAGCAGCTTCGGGAGGCGGACGCTGTTTCTCCGCGTCACCCGCGGGCTGGGTAACATGAACATCTCCCGCGGGCGCAAAACTTTTCCCGCTCCGAGTATCTCTTGTTAGATAATAAAAAGCGCCTGTTATTACGCAAACGATCACCAAAGCGACTATAGCTAAAGCCCTTATCGTTGTTCTTTTTTTTGTCTTTTCGGCGGCGATCTCTCCACCCGTCATCCCGTTTCCGGGTTCTCCCTTCCGCGTAATACTATCTTTTACGATCAAGCAATCCTCGCCGACAATGCTCCCCATCATCTTTTGAGCCGCTTCATCTCCCTTAAGTACATCCGTGAAATCAAACGCTTTCCATATGCCCCAGAACTTATTTAACCCGTCCTCTCTTTGTGTATATTCCGCCAGGGATAGGCTGTTCAACCGTCTCATTTCCTTATACAGGCTGCGTGCGGCTCGCATTCTCCAAACAGATTTCCTTTCACCGGCAGTGAGGACATGTGAGTTGAAAAGGGCCGCTGTTACCATCTTTTCGCGTTTCTTTTCAGGTTTTATTGCTGAGAACATGCTCGAGTACAGGTCTTTTTCAAAATGCTTTTTTGCCCCCGCAACAAGATCTATAAGGCACCCGGTCAAATTCAGCTTCAACTCTTTTTCTTTTTCATCGTATTCGTGCCACCCATTACCGATCGCCCTTTGCAGCCTGCGGTTGATTGCCATATTGAACTCATACAAGGTTTTCAGGCTCTCCGGGTTTCCTCCTCCCTCCTCTTCAAGCTTTTTCATCCTTGCCTCAAGATCGTCCAGATTCACTGTTATTATCTCTAACTGGCCTTCTTTCTCTTCCAATTCCCGTCTAAGCCCGGTAAGTTCTTTGTGCAGTTTTACGATGGGGGTTATGTTCCCAAGCCTCCCGGACCTGTCTTTTTCCCATTCTTTCCATATATTATCCGTGAAACCGTGTTTTTCCTCATATCTTTCCCTGCTTCTTTGCAGCCAGATGATCCCATCATATACTGTATAGATATCGTTTATATCCCTGTGAAGACCCGCCAGGTGTTTCTTATATGATTGATATGCTTTATACAACGCGCCTTCAGGATTTAATTTCTTCGTATGTAATTTTATATTTTCCAGTATCTGCTCCAGCTCTTTTCTTAATTCATTTTCATGCGTTTTATGGTCGCCTGAAAACCCAACTTTCTCCGGTTTAAGCGCCGTCCGCATATAGTCATGCTCCAGGCCGTTCACGTTTTCAACCACCCATGCCAGGGCCTCTTCCTGTTCAGTCTGATCGGCATTTCTTGTCTCTTTATCCAAAGAACGAATATTAACCAATACATGGAAGACAGTAAGTACAGCCAATGAAACCAATGCCAGAGGAGACAACAGACCTGTTGTATACAACGGTATACCTGCCGCAAAAGTCCCAAGGGTAAGACCGGCAACGTTTCTGCTCCAAAGAACTTCCTTCCCCCGAACGCGATGCGGCAGCCAGAAGACAAGTCCGGCAACAGTTACCGCCACAATCCCCGGCCAGAATCCCCCTATTACATGATCCAGCCCGGCTTTTGCAATATACCCCGTTCCATAAGAGATGACCGGCTCCACCCACCACGCTACCCAGCGCATATACGCGGGGTTACCGGACCACGCCCCGCCTTTTTTGCTTATTTCGAAATAATCTTCGGATCCGTCCGCAAAAACTTCATCAACTTTATCTAAATCATCCGGTTTTTCCTCATCGGATTCATATTTGACATAAGTAGGTGAGCTAAACGTGCCATCGGCAAGTTTTTCACCGGGCATATAGATGTAAGTTATCCTCCCCTTTTCGTCATAACTGATGGCAATATCGGTCTCAGCACGCAGGTGATCTATGTCTTCCTGATATATACTGCGTGGGGTACCCGTTATAAAAGGTTTGATGTATTCCGGAAGGCTCTCAGGATCGGCAACGACTTCAACTCTTTTACCCTGCTCATCCGGCTCAAAGGCAGCTAATTTACCAAAGATCTCGCTATAATCGGGTGTCACTTTTTGATCCACGGTAAGAGCTGACTCTTTCCCCTCTTCGTTTTTCATAAAAGGCGGGGTTTCTGTGTCAGAATTATACTCATCGCTTTTATCTTCAGGTTCAGTATCGCTCTCTTCGGGTTCTTCATAATACAGCGGATGATGAGTACCATCCTCGCGCATCATATCTTCTCCGGAAAAATTTTGATTGAACAATAAATTGCCGTCCGGATTATAAATATTTTTTGACTTCACATAATTTGTTCCGGGGAAAAAATCAATAACCATTTGTGCGTCACTCGAAATATTAATTGTTTTCGTGTCCTTATCTATGTCACCTTTCCGCACTGATATTACATCCCCATTTTCAGTCATTTCAACCATTTCGTACCTGCCACCTTCATAAATGCTCCCACCCCACGATTTAGTAATAGTTCTCGGCTGATCGCTGACACCATAATATTCATATGAAGTTATTCTATCTTCATCAGAGTTTTTTTTCACAACAACGCGATCATATTGATCTCGTTGTTCTAGCAAATTTTTATTTTTATCGTATATAGGTGTTTGCGTGATATTACCATCAAAGTCTTCCGTCTGAACTAATCTCGTTAATGGTGTTCCCGGATCATATTCTGTATATTTTGATGCACCATCTGAGTAATCAACCCTCTCCCAAACACTGCCATCTGACAAATTTCCAAATACTGATGTCGAAAATTCCGTTCCGTCAGAATTATATGTAATACTCTTGTATGGTCCATCACGATCGTAAAAATCTTTGCTTTCCAAATATCTTTTTCCTGTTTCAGGAGCTGTTTTATAATGCGAATGTATTGCTCCTTCAGGGACAATATCGACAATTTTGTATACCTCTCCCTCCTCATTTACGCTAGTAACTTTCAAGGGATTTCCATATTTATCATTTTCCACAGTATCGTTTGTGCCAAACTTCGGATCAACAAAACGTTCAAATTGCACCTGATCAGTATTCGGAAAATACTCGTATGTATGAAAAGCTCCTCCCGGATAAGTTCTTTTAATAACACGGTCTTTTTCGTCTTTTGTCGCACCTTTATCCCTATATAGTCCCGCGTCCATTAACAACTGTTTTTTTAACTTCTCGATAATCATCGGAGAAAGTTCTATAGGCGGTTCTTTTTCTTCGTCCAGCTTCAACATCCGGGTTTCATTAAAACCTTTCCATTCTTTTATTGGTTTTTGTTTAGGTTTTATAACAGGGTTTGTCGAAGATTTTATTTTTTTCGGATAATAGGCTATCTTCACATCTTCCGGATTGGAAGTATTATATGTTTCATGAAAGGCTATAACTCCGAAACTTAAAATATATACCGCAGAGAGGAATCCGGCTAATAGCCTATGGACCGACTTTAATCCTCTTCCATTCAGATCCCGTGAAATCATCTTCGGCAAAATATGGTAACTAATATTTCTTACTACATAATGGCCGAGAGCGAAAAAAGCTACTACAGGACCGGCAATGTACCCAAGTGTATAAGCCACTGCCTCATCGAGAAACTTCCCAAGCTTTCCCCATTCATTTAATTCAAGGGGTCCTGTAACTTTATGGACCAGTTCATGGCCGTAAAATACCGGGCCCATGATATCGCCGTATTTATCGATCAGCTGACTAAATGTTTCTTTGGGTGCGGCCGCTTTATCCAAACCACACATTCTCCGGAACCTGTATGCGTACAGGCACTGAAGCCATAGAACGATAGATGCCATGCCCATGAAATGCTGCGCCAAAAGAGGTATGGCTGATATCCCTATATACAGCGGTAAACTGGCAATCAGAGCCGCCAAAAAGTTCTCCTTCCAATGGATGGCAGGATCATCATCTTCGGTCTTTTCCATCTTTGCCAGGATATTATTTCCTTCTGCAGACAATTTAAGCTCGCCAGTATCAATAACAACAGGCTCTCTTATCTTTTTTCCGGCGATAGTTCTTGTTATATAGCCCATATCTTCTAATTCGGGATTACCCCAATATATCCCTTGTTTTTCTAGTATCGAATCTATCTTGCGGACTGCTTCTTTGCCTTCTTCCTGCGATAATATCGGATCCGCTTCCTGCATTATGATCATATCTTCAAAATATCTGAAAGGCGCGACTCCTTCTATGGAGATGAGTTCAAAACCGTTGACCATTACCCTTTTGTATTTAGCGACTTTCATAACCTCTCGCACGCGTTCTATTTCCCTGCCATACGTGAATTCGTCAAATTGTCCGTAATGACGTCTTTTAAAGATCAGGCCCGCGTATTTTTCGCCGTCAAATTTGAAAGCATCATAATAATGGCCGCTTTTTCTCCAAATTACCCTATCATCTCCTTCAGAAATCCTCTGCTTATACTCAAGAGAGCTCTTTGCAATAATTTTTCCCGCATCCCTCATTATCTGCTTCTGCTTTTCATCAGTCATAACTATCGGATTTTCGTTTTCCTCAGCCAATCCGGCAGTCTCCATTCCAGATCTAAGAATTATGCCTTTGATCTTTAATTCTTCCAGATCAATAGTAATCAGGTTTTTATCCTCTTCCTTCAGAAAAAGATCATCGGTTTCGTGACCTTCAAATTTAATGACCAGCTGCCTCCGGTATCCAAAATCCTTAGTTGCTATATTTTCCGCGGTTATACTTGCGACCTTTCCATTCAACATGCCTTCTTCCACTATTTTCTGAACGATGATAACCGCGGCTCTAAAAGCCTGATTACCGTCTTCAGCCGATAATGCAAACTCATTTTTTATCACTGCATTAGATCCCGGACAAAGCATGCTGGCGATAGCTATCATTGAATTTTTTGCTATAACCGAACCCGCCATATGCTGAATATCAGACGCCCCCCCGGCCAGTAAGTTAAAGTACGGCGATTCGTATCCTTTCTCATTCTCAAACTTAGGCATGATGGATATGTAGGAAATGTTATTTTTTTTGAAGAGTTCATGAAGATTCTCAGTATGAAACCCGCCGGTAATGAGTATCGTGACTCGTGGCTCGTGACTCGTGATTCGTTTACTATGGATTCCCTCTTTCGCGGGAATGACAGAAGAAGCGGGGCTGACACTTTGACACTCTGACACTTTGACACTCTGATTCCCTGTCCACTGCCCCCTGAACTTCATGTTCCTGACGAATGCCTCATCCCTCTTAAATGAATATTCATAGAATCCGGTCATCTTTTCGCTATATTGATCAAGATCATGGATATCCTGAGGTAAGTCCATGGAAAGGTTATACAAAAGCGACTGTTCCTTGATAAATCCGGCATACTCACTAACTGCAAAGGAACCCTTATTTCTTCTGTAATACTCGAAATCATGCCGTGTAAGGTTTATACTGAAAAAACTCTCCATCAGGGTAAGGTTTTTGGATAACAAAACGAGGCGTTCTTGTTCCGTATTTTCACATAAAGCTTTCTTTATTTCATCCTCGAGAGAATCCATCTCGCTCGCGAGTTCTGATTTATCTATCGCGTCATAACTCGAGATATAAGCGATATATTTCTTAAGCTCCGGGAATGTGCCGAGATCGAGGTTTATGACATACGCTTTCCCGGCAAGATACGAATAAAAAGCTTTCGGGGATATCCTTTCCTCGGCAAACTCGACTGTTTTAAGAACAAGCTCCTCCATTTCGACGTCCGAGAGTATCATTCGAAAGTGCTCGATAAGCTTGTCCCTTTCAATATCCGCCTTCTTAAGATCTATATCACTTTCTTCCTTGATCGAACCGTATAATAAATGCAGGTTCGGGAACGCTTTAATATCCATGGTCTTTACGGAAGCGGTAGACAAGAGATATTCGAGATAATCCCTGAGTTCTATGTCTTTTTTCTTGTATGCGGAATATTTCCCGTCAAACCCGGATAACTCTTCGGAATATATCCGCTCCTTAAGAGCTTCCAGAACGGCTCTCAGAGACCTTACATAAAGATCGATATCATCCTTATGCCCGGCAGTTTCCCTGTATGCGTTCAGGTTCTTGACATACAGTCCGGTTTCCTCTATTCCCCACAGAGTCACATCCGGGTTCAGCGAGGCGCAGTACTCGGCACCGTTTACAAGGCCTTCGCGAACGAAATAATCCGCCACCTTTTCACGTACCCCTTTGTCTTCTATTTTTGTAAAAATGGATAGATCATAGCTGCCCTTCCCTCCTTCAAGATTAACCGTATCTATTCCGTACTTTTTGCTCAAGTAATCTATAATTTTTGATATCGTGTGCTGCGCGGCATAATTGCAATGCGCGTCCTGAATATGTATAACCGTGCCTTGCCTGTCCCGGCGCTTAGATTTCGAAGAGATCTGACGGAGTTGCTCATCTTTCTGCCGCTCTGACCCTATATCGTCTGGGGACCATAAAGATTCTATCTGTCCAAGATCCGATGGTAAGACAAAATTCTTGACATCAAATCCTGTATCTACAGGCTGAGCTTTTGAAGATACGGTCGCGGTATATGAGGGCTTCATCTCTCCGATCATTGCCCAAGCGTCTTCAAGAACAATCGTAAAGATGAACGTAAAGAGCGCAACGCCCGCTACGGTTCTTCTTACTACTTTATGCCTTGATATCAAACTATGCATATTTTTAAGCCTTTTAGCTTTTTATTGTATTAACAATTATATATATTATATGCATATGGTGTCGTATGTCAATTACCTTTTTTATGTCTTAATCATTTTGGGAGTTACAGGCTGGTAATATTTCTAGACTTCTTATAAACTGTTTGCTTGAATATACTTAGGAAGGTATAGCTGAGATCTTTTACGTAGGAATAGTCGCGCCGGAGGCAAAGACTGTTACTATTCCCCGGTCACAGTCCTTCATGAGTCACCTTAAGTAATCCTTGTTTGAACATTATCACAAACTGTGGAGGCTGATATTTTCATGAACAAGCTTGATAAGGGGGATAGTATTACGCCATTTGCGGGTCTGTTATTATGCATACCATAAAAACAGGTCTTACCGACGAACCGTACGGAAATTACGACACCTCTTTAGGCCAATATTCTGGAAGGGGCCTAGCGCCTACCTATTCCCCTATCTGGGGTATTATGCGGATTCATGATCAGAAATGGGACCATCGTGATTTAGTGACAACTGTTCAATGATCTTTTTAAGCCGTATCATTTTGTTCTCTCTCATAACTGTTACTTTAATCATTGTCGCCATTTTCTCTTTTCCTTCTTCTATCTCCCCTTCTTTTATCCTTCTGAGCTCACGTTCGGTTTTTATCGCCTCCCTTCTCTCTAATGTCTTTTCTATCCTGCATTTAAGTTCTTCCAGCGCAACTGGCTTAACCAGATAATCATCAGCTCCCAAGTCCAGACAATACACTTTATCTTCCTCGCTGGATCTAGCAGAAAGCACTATAACGGGGATCTCCGAGAGATTTTTGTCTGAGACCATATGTTTACACACACTATATCCATCAGACATCTGGTTCGGGAATATGAGGTCAAGCAGAACAAGATCCGGCATATTCTTCTCCAAATATCCAAAGAACTCTTTGGGACTCCTAAATCCATTAACGATAAACCCTCTTTCACTCAAATATTTAGAAACCATGTCGATGGCTTCTTTCTCATCATCTATTATCGCTATCACTTTTCCGTTCATATCATTCTCCTTTGCTTAAAAGCTAAAAAGAAGATATCTATCTTTGTATTCTCCTAAAGTATACACGAAAAGTATTAATTCATGATTACTTTTTGATTAATTATTGATTAATACTTTGGAGGGTTTTACGGTGTATCTTCGACTTTATAGCCCATACCCCTAATGTGCTTAATGAGCTTGCCGGCTTTTTGCCCTAGCTTTTCTCTGATATGATTAATATGAACATTTATGGTTTGTTCAGTAACGATCTTTTCATCGCCCCAGATGTACTCCAGTATCTTATTTCGGGTAAAAGCATGCCCCTTTCGCGCCGAAAGACATTCCAGTATCTTGAATTCGGTAGAAGTCAGGTCTATCTTTTTTCCTGAAACCCTGACTTCATACTTATCGGTGTCAATGGCGATCAGATCTCCTACCCTGATCTCACTGGGTAAATCTTCGGGTAAACACCTTCTTAAAACAGCTTCTACCCTTGCATGAAGCTCATTCAGAGAGAACGGTTTAGAAACGTAATCATCCGCACCGAGCTCCAAACCAAAGATCTTATCCTGTTCTTCGATCTTTCCCGAAAGCATAATGATCGGGATATGCGCATGTATTTTTCTGCTTTTAAGTTTTTTACATAGATCGAATCCGTTTTCCCCCGGGAACATCACATCTAGGATAATGATATCAGGAAGCTTTTTACCTATAAAATCAAAAAAACAGGCAGAGTCCTGAAATCCTTTGACCTTAAATCCTCTGGGAATAAAATATTCGGATATGACCCTTAAGACTTCTGATTCATCATCAACTACAGCTATCAGATATTCATTCATTTGTTTATCCCGATCACCGTATTTTTATATATCTAATAACTATGGGTCTTAACAAAATCTATTATATCCGTAACTTTCGCTTCGGCTATGGATATGCATGTATCGGCACAGCCATAATATAGACGCAGCATATCTTTATTGATCACGGCCGAGGAGGGGAAAACCACGTTAGGCACATCCCCTACTCTTTCATACTGTTCGGTCGGAGCCAGCAGATAATCCCTTGTCCGGTAAAGCACTTTCCACGGTCTGTCTTTATCGAGTATCGCCCCTCCGGCATAGTATATGTAGCCGTTACAGCTCGTCCAGACGCCGTGATATATCAAAAGCCATCCCTCCTCTATTTCTATGGGCGCGGGTCCGGGGCCTACTTTTGTGGATTGCCAGCAGTTAGGCAGCGTCCCGAAAACGAACCTATGACAACCCCAATGTTCGAGGTCCGGACTTGTCGAATAGAACATATCGCCGAACGGCGTATGCCCTCTATCGCTGGGACGGTGAAGTATAGCGAACTTCCCTCCTATCTTTCTCGGGAAAATAACACAATTGCGGTTAGCCGGCGGCATAATGTTCTCCATCTGCCTGAATGTTATAAAGTCCTTGGTCGTAGCAAGCCCGATGCATGGCCCTTGAGGTGAATCTATACACCATGTAAAATAATATGTATCGCCTATCTTAGTAAGCCTAGGGTCATACGTGCGCGCTTTTATGGGAATATCGAGATTACCGCATTCCATTTTAATAGGAGCGGGGTCTATTTTCCAATCTATCCCGTCCTTACTTTTACCGACATGCATAGTGAAATTGAGGTCAATTTCATCAACCCGGAATATGCCGGCGTATCCGTCCTCGACCGGAACTATGGCGCTATTATGGATACTGTTGGCTCTAGGGACATCTTTCGAAGTAACGATCGGGTTACCTTTATAACGCTTGAATACTGTTTCGTTTGCCATATTATAATATCCTTTCGTTTATTTTTTTACCTGTTTTAATACCGCGCGGACACTGCATTCTTTTATATTCCGTTGTTTTGATAGTAGAAATAACGTTATTCACGGTTTCCGGATCGAATCCTTTTTCCTCTATCTCTTTCGCTGAAAAATCCTTGTCCAAATGCCAATACAATATCTCATCCAAAATATCATAGGGCGGCAGACTGTCATGATCCGCTTGACCCGGTTTAAGTTCGGCTGAAGGAACGCGGTCTATTATGCTTTTCGGAATGATCTCTCCGTCCCTGTTAATATGCTCCGCCAAACCGTAAACTCCTGCCTTAAGCACGTCGGAGATAACCGCAAGTCCTCCCACCGTATCACCGTAAAGCGTGCAGTATCCCATCATAGCTTCGCTTTTGTTGCCGGTAGCCAACACCAGATATCCGAATCTATTAGAATACGCCATAAGGATATTCCCCCGTATCCTTGCCTGAATATTCTGATGATATATCTCGATCTTTTCGGTTTCGCGTCCTCCGAGTTCCTTTTCAAGCATATTGAGATAAGAATCGTATATAGCGGAGATGGGTACGATGCGGAACTCTATTCCAAGATTAGATGCCAGACGCCCGGCATATTCTTCGCTCTCCGCGGAAGAATATTTCGACGGCATAGCTATCCCCAGAACATTATCCGGGCCCAAAGCTTCGGCGGCCAAACAGCATGTAACAGCGGAATCTATCCCTCCCGAAAGACCCAGTACCGCTTTCGTGAATCCGTGTTCATTGGCATATTTCCTTATACCGTCAACAAGTTCACCGTAGATCCCTTCTATTCTTTCCTTGCTGTATATTTCCATAAGATCTTTCCTTTTCTTTTCCTAGTCCCCTTACCGATCAACCTCTGGGTGAGGCTTCATAGAGATTTTTAAAGAACTTGTTTCTTCGAAGCCGCACCGCTTAGCTCTCCTGTCGAAGGGCGAAGAAGAATGGCGCGCCCGGCAAGACTCGAACTTGCAACCTACTGGTTCGAAGCCAGTCGCTCTATCCAATTGCGCTACGGGCGCCGCTCGCGTTTGCCTTCATCTGACTTCTGTCCAGATCCCTCGACAGAAAACTATACCACATATTTGTTTGATAATCCAGACGCATAGATCAAGTGTAAAGTATTAAGTTTTAAGTATTAATAATCAAGTCAGATCCTAGAACATCATCAATCACAAGCACTTAAAACTTATTACTTCATACTTAACACTTATTTATTAAGCTTCTTCACGCATATTAAAGCCTCAACTATCATCCAGACTTCAAGACACATCATTATAACACCTACACCAAGCAAATGTAACTCTTTTGACCGGAAGAACGCCGCAAGATTATATATCATAGCCCAGCTTGAAGTGATGATCATAAATATCATGGGCACGGCCGTATAGACAGCTTTGATCCTTTTCTTGATCAGGTATACCGAAGCCACTAATAGGACCAACCCGGCAAGTATCTGATTACTTATCCCGAACAAAGGCCACAGTGTGAGCGCGCCTTTACCCCCTCCCTGCGAAAAAGCCAAAATCGCTGCCGCGGCAACTACCACAGCCGTTGATATATATCGGTTCTTCAGGGCTTTCATCCCATGCTCCACCCCGAGTTCCGTCACTACGTATCTTTGTATGCGGGTAGCCGTATCCAGGGTAGTTCCGGCAAATGACGCGATAAGCACCCCTATAAGCGCCTGGCCGTATTTTAAGGGGATACCCAATGTCCTTATCATATTAGCCGAACCATTGACAAACGCGCCGATCTTCGCCGAAAGTCCTTGAGCGGCCCCCCAACTGGAATAATGATACTGCCATGCCGCGTGACCTTTCAATATTTCACCACCCTGGCCGCGGACATACATCCCTATCCCCGCTCCCACCGCTATTATGACCAGCACTCCGAGAAACCCTTCCGTCAACATACCCCCATAACTTATGAACTTTATATCCCGTTCGTTCTTGAGCTGTTTTGAACTGGTCCCTGAACTTACAAGGGAATGGAACCCTGATATAGCTCCGCAGGCGATGGTAATGAACAGAAATGGGAGAATAGGCGGAGCTCCTTCGGGCCTTAATTGGAACACCGGCGCGACCATCTCGGGACGAGCGACAAATATTCCCAATGTCATCAAGCTTATCCCTACTATCAGCTGGTGGGAGTTAATATAATCTCGGGGCTGCAGAAGGCTCCATACCGGCATTACGGAAGCCGCATAGGCATAGATAAATAGAAGTATTATCCATAAGCTCATGGGCTGTATACCGAAAAAAGAAGGCATGACGAACGGCAGATGCACCCCCAACACGATCGTTGCGTACATAAGAATAACGGCCAGGACAGAAAGAATAGCTATATTCATTTTCTTCCTGTATGCCATCCATCCCACGGCCATAGCTATAGGTATCTGTCCCCATACCGGAAGGATCGATTGAGGATACATTTGGAATATCATAGCTATGACCATCCCGAATATCGCCACCACTATCCAAAGAGCAAAAATGATCATAAGAAGAAAAAGCATCCTTACGCGTTTATTTATCACGTCTTTGGACAGTTCGCCTATAGACACACCTTTTCTCCTCACGGATATGATAAGCGCGGCATAATCATGTACCGCTCCGGCGAATATGGACCCCAGTATTATCCAGATAAGAGCCGGACCCCATCCCCATATTACGGCTATAGCCGGTCCCACTATGGGTCCGGTCCCGGCTATCGAGGCAAAATGATGTCCGAAAAGAACTTCTTTGTTCGTCGGGACATAATCCACGTCATCCCTAAGTTCTTCGCTGGGAACAGTCCTGGCAGGATCGGCATTGAAAATACGTTTAGATATAAAATCGCCGTAAAACCTATAGGCAAGAGAAAATATCAAGAGCGATGCCGACACTAGCCAAACCGAATTCATGATCCCCCCCTTATATCACTAGGAAAGTTCTAGGAAATTAGCAACCCCGGATCTTTTCCATATGTTTTCCGTTTCCATGCAAAGATACACCCAGCAGGTGCTGTTGAACTTTCTTATCTCTTTAAGCATAGCTCTGTACATGCCGATCCTCACATCATCTTTATACCTGAACTTTCCGCCGGCATCCTCGAAAAGTTCACCTCTATAGAAAAGAAGATTATCGTCGAACCTCCTCTCCGCTATCTGCTTAAGCCCGGGTGTATACCTTAAACTGCCTAGGCTTATCCAGGATACTTTTTTTCTTATAGCTTCATATGAAAAAAGTTCCTCTATTATGCCTCCGTATTTTTCTTCCCATCTGTCACAATATACAATAGGATCAAAATGAAACCCTAACTTATACCCTTTAGACGCCGCCTCTGAAGCGGCCCTTATCCTTTCCCCCGTGCTCGGAGCGCCCTTTTCATAAGAGTCCGATATCTTTTCCGCATTAAGAGACCACGATATAACAATGTTGTCGTGAGGTTCTTGGGACAGGACTCCGTGGATATCCGATACTTTCGTCTTCAATTCAAGCACTAAATTCTTTGTTCCTCGGAAAAAAGGTATAAGCTTAGATGAATACCGGGTATATTTATCCAACGCCAGCGAATCGGTAAATTCTCCCGTTCCTATCCGAGTTTTTACGGATAACTTGCCGTCAAATTCGGATATCTGCTCAAAATAATCCTCAATATTTGCCGGCAGTATCAACCCCGAAGCGTTACTGTATGTCTGAAGATAGCAATAAGAGCAATCTATCGGACATCCGAACCCTATGTTAAGCACTTGATATCCGCAGCTTACCGCACCCTTTGTACATGGGCACGCTTTAATAAAAGCGGTTTTCCCTTTAATTATAAAAACGTTGTCTCTCCGGAGGGCATACCTTTCCACGTTTTTTTTCGGTGACATGCCTCCTAGTCCAGCCGAGACCTTATCTATGACAGTAACGTCCGCCTGCGGAAAATTAGACAAAAAATCTAAGGTCCATTTGTCCTGCCGAACCGATCGCTCCACGAATATGGATCTGGGCCGCAGTTCCCCTTTCCACACAGGACTTTCCCGGTCCGTTTCCTTTATCTTTACGGGCATAATACGGATATTTTCGTTCCCGGAACTTGAAGGATATCTTTGACGAATAAGGGCTTTTTTTATGCCCGCGAAAGATCCGGCCTTTCCTTTCTCTATGATATTCCTGATCTCTTCCTGCTCAAGGATCTTTATCGGAGAAAGTCCTTCTCGGAGAGATATCTCGTAAATAAGCCTTACTATTTCATTACGTTTATTTATGCCCAGTTTAACAGGCATTTTACTGTCTAATATGCGTCCTATCTTCTCCACGGATCGCCTGTTCGCAGATATTGTCATGTGGGTATTATATTAGAACTAAATATGCAGCGCAAATGGAAAAGATAGAAGCTAGAAGTTAGAGGCGCCGTGTAATGTTTTATGTGTAAGAAGATAGATAGCGATAATGGCATAGAGCCTGCCGGCAGGCAGGTAATGTTCGAGGTGTGCCGACACCGTGTTATACCCCAACATTATACTTACAGGGGCCCCGCAATAATATCAAATGAATGTAGGGAACCCTCCGTGTTTCGGCCAAATCTCACTTTCTAACCAGGTTAGCTAGCTAACCTGGTTAGATCTGTCAGGTTG
>Ga0180007_10004523_pt1 | contig 14699 bp, 22 predicted proteins | sample MM_PC_MetaG_FD_121122 | JGI IMG/M metagenome (GOLD analysis project Ga0180007, IMG submission 121122) | Groundwater microbial communities from the Aspo Hard Rock Laboratory (HRL) deep subsurface site, Sweden - MM_PC_MetaG | ecosystem: Environmental > Aquatic > Deep subsurface > Groundwater... | reverse complement strand
GACTGAAAAGAGTGTGACAAAAGTTTCTGATCCGACATCTACTTACTCTGTTGCAAAAGCTATCTGCGGTTTCATTGATGCGACAAACTTTGTAGGCTCAGAGATTGGTTTGAAAAGTGAAGCTGTCTCGTTGGTGGAAAATACAGGTGTTCGACAGGTTAGAGGAATGGCTGCGAGGTTGCCTAGTGAAGATTACAGAAATAGATTACGTAGACCCTGATACGTTTCGTAAAGCGTATAGAGAATTGGTGTTCAATGGAATAGACTATGTTACGGAGAAAGAGGTTGAGGTTGCTTTGTCGTTTTTGGGTCAGTGTTCGATGGAATTCACGGAAAACGAGATTATAGGGTATTTGAAAGACAGGCTTTGTTTTCGTAATGTGGTGGATTTGGCTTTGTGGCTGGTGTCTTTGCTACAGGATTTAGGAGCTGCGACGATAGACGAAAGAGAGAATACCGCCGATACCGATATACGAAAACATTTAGACCTGGAAGAAATAGCGCAATGCAGAGACTTGGATGTTTACGATATAGGGGTGTATGAAATAGCATTGATGAAGACCTATGATATGAAATCTACGCAAGTTTCAAAATCAAATAGTCTGTACAAGGTTTGGCGAAGGAGTAATAGCGATAAGGTATTCAATGCAAAGGTACTTGAGCAAGCCATTGATAAAGTATGCCTGATTTACGCTGAAGAGGTTGCTAGAGACTGTCGAGTTGTCTGTTTGAAGTCCAACGCGAGAAGTCTAACGCGAGCGTATGCAGGGTTTCTGCGGAAAGATAGAGTAACGGCTTGCTCGTTAGCGTTGAGATAACCAATTTTGGTATTCATAAGAGTACGGTGATCGAATTTGCTGATGGTGTGAATTTCTTTACCGGACCTAACGGAGCTGGGAAGTCTTTGATTGGTGATGCCGTTTTCTGGGGTCTGTATGGTGAGAGCTTGCGTGATGGGCGTAAATGGAAACCTCAAGACGGCGCTACTGTTGAGTTAGAAACGGAAGATGGTAGTGTGATAAAACGAGAAGTCCGTGGTAGTAAAACAAAGCTAGCCTTGGATGGGTTAGAGACTGGACGCATTACCGAGATACAGGACGAGATAACACGTCGATTTGGATCGGCGCATTACAATAAGGCTGTTCGGTTTTTTCATAGGGCTAAAGCAGCCAAGTTCGCGTTGGCAACAGATGGGGAGCGCAAAGCAATAATCGAGAGATTGATCGGTGTTGACGTTTTTGACGACGTGTTGACACGATTGAAGCATGAGAGAAAGGATCTAGTGTACCGTAAAGATATGGTTGTGAGGATCGTTTCCAAGGCTCAAGACAGGCAATCGTATTGTTACGGTATGCTGGATTCTATGAAAGAACCTGAAAAAATAGATGGTACGGAATTGATGAAGCTGAAAAAAGAGGCAGCTTCCATACATACAGAGAAGCCTGAACAGCCTGTACCGCACAATAGTTTACCTGAGATACGTTATAGGGTAGAAAAGTCTCGTGAAGCTGTGGCTGTAGCGAAACACGAGCTGCGTAGGTTAGAGGAGCTTGGAACAGGTGTATGCTCTAAATGCGGGAATGCGACTGGTATTACTAATGATGCCATATATGGAGCGAAAGAATCTTTAGAGGATGCTTTAGAGGATTTAGCGTTTTTCAACAAACAGTTGAATAAATTGGAAGATCAATATGATTACGATATGAATGTGTATCAGTTTAGTATGAAGAGGTATACGGATTCTCTCCGTGAGATAAGTGTTTTGAATACTAGAATTGAAATGCTTGAGCGAAAGATTGCTGAGAGAGATCAAGAGATAGCTCAGTATGATCGGAAAAAGGAAGCTGTACTCTTAGATATCGAAGACTCTGAAAAAGAGATTATGCAGTATCGTATTTCTGAAGCTGGGATAGCTGATCGGCTGTCTAGAGTAAATGATCTGATAGTAGTGTTTGGTCCAAGAGGGGCTAGGGTGTTAGCTCTGAGGGATGCCTTTAGCTCTATTGCTGAAGTATGCACAGGTGTTGTGCAACAGATCGGGTACGATGAGCGGCATAGGTCAGCTAGGCTAAATATTGAGCTTAGTGAGGATCTATCCACGGTTGACTTGATTGTTACTGTTGGTGATTACGCTGGTTCGTATGGTGGTCTTTCGGAAGGTGAGGGAGCTATCTTCGATTTCGGTCTTTTGAAGGCTTTAGGGACGCTTCCTTGGCGATCTACTGTTGGGTTACCTTTTGTATACGATGACGTTCTAGAGGCTATGGATGTGAAGCACAAGCAAGCTACATGCTCTTATATCGACGTTGAAGCTGTAGACGATCAAGTTTTGTTGTTTTCCTACGATGAAGAAATAATTGAGATGTTTTCAGATCCGAAAGTGTTTCATATCGAGGGAGGTAGAGTTGTTTGATGTATGTTCCTAGTTTTCCAACCAAACGATATTCCATAGTCTATGCTGATCCACCTTGGGAGTATCGAGATAAAGCTTTGGCTGGAAAACGTGGAGCTTGTTGTAAGTACCCTGTCTTGGGTCTGGAGAACATCAAGGCTCTTCCGGTGAAGCAGATCCAAATGGAAGATTGCGCGTTGTTTCTTTGGGCGACATGGCCATTACTCGACCAGTGTTTAGATGTGATGAGAGCTTGGGGATTCACGTACAAGACAGCGGCTTTTGTTTGGCTGAAAGAAAACAAACACTCCAAAGGTTTGAAAGTCGGTATGGGTGGGTGGACGAGAGCAAACACTGAGGTTTGTCTATTAGGTGTTCGTGGGCGTATGAAGCGTCTGTCAGCTTCCGTGAGGCAACCAATAGTCTCACCTATTAGGGCGCATTCAAAGAAGCCTGATGAGGTGTACAGCCGTATTGAGGAACTACTAGGGGATTTGCCTAGGCTTGAGCTTTTCGCTACCCAGCGTTGGCCAGGTTGGGATAGCTGGGGGTCACGCAAATATCGAATCATTGATCCCTTTCCATCTTTGTTTGATTCAAGAAACACAGGGAGGTTTGCTTGACAGAGATTAACCGGCTTTATGCAGATCTGACTTTGAAGATGGTTACCGATTACGCTAGAGAGAATGTTTTTGGAGAATTGGAGATCGAGCAAGACGCGGATTTGATGGATTCCCTTCATCCACCCGTAAGCATGAAGCTTGCTGCTGGAGCTGCTGCTACTCAGGTTATCTTCCCTTTGGGTTACACAGTGTGCCGTTTTCTAGCGGTATACAAGGTGTCTACAGCTACCGGGGTGAATGTTCGTTTGGGAGGAGCTGTCAACGATCCTATTCTGGTGAAACCTCCTGATGGGGTAAGCAAAGAAGGGTTCATTATTCTGATGACAGATGTTGCTTCCGTGTATGTCGATAATCCCAGCTCTGATGATGATGTTACGTTCAAGATCATGCTCGGTTTCGACGAGAGTTAGAGAATAGGCGTATTAGGGTGGGCAGAAAGCATGTTTATTGTGGGATCGATCCTTCGTTGGTTGAGCTTGGAATAGCGTTTATAGAACCAGAAAAACTTCTTCGTTGCTTAGTAATGAAGACGAAGAGGGGAATTCTTGGCTTCAAAGATAAAGAAGACAACATATGGTCGAACATAGCTCGTTGTAGAGAAATTTCAATGCATGTATTCGCTATGGTCGAGATGATGAAACCTATCTGTGTTTGTGTTGAATTGGCTGCTTATGGTGGTGGTGGTAAAGGACGCAGAAAGAATATGCGTAGTGTGCGTCAAATGGATATGATTCAATATGCTGTGCATGATGCTCTTTTGAGAGTATCGCATGATTTTGAAGTTGTTTCTGTATACCCTACCTCTAGAGCTAAGTTCATAGCGGGTAGTGGGAAGGCTTCAAAGGAAACAGTAGTGGAGTATGTGAATAAATGGTCTGGTATGCCCGGTTTGATTACAAATGACAACGGTTGTGATGCGATAGCTTTAGCTAGAATAGCTGAAGCCTATTCTACAGGTAAGGACATGAAGAAGATTACACATACAACGGTTATGAAAACGGAGTTTGGGGATATTGGTTATTACATTGGTGAGTGTACCAAGTTTGATCCTACAGCGAAAAAACTTATTCATGTGGAGTCTTTGATTTGACAGTATCGGACTATTTCAAGCTGGTGATTTGTGTTGTGCTGATTACTTTGCTGTTGGTTGATTGCGTGAAGAAATTCCGTGATGTTTCTGTTATTAGGGATCTTAGACATTGGGGATTTCTGCCACCATTCTATGTTACGTTGTTGGGAGGTGTCTCTCTGTATGTTATCGGTTGGCATGGTTGGGTGTTGGTTCTGGTAGGAGCTATCGTTTCTACAGCTACACTCAATGTCCAGAGGGTTGATGCGCCAGGAGAAGATACCCAAAGCGTTGATGCGTTGGTTAGGTCTTCAATGAATACGCAAGCGTATTTGTTGGGAGCTTGTGAGTTGTTCTGCTTATGTAGTTTGTTGTTGCATGTCTCGTTGCTTTTGTCGATTTTGCTAAAAACACTTTTCCAATAGGAGGAATAGAAAACAATGGGCGACTATATCCGTACTCGTTTGGCTATTCTCAACGCAGCACCCGAAATGCAGAAGTACCTGGATATCGCTGACTTTGGTTATATGATGGCTCGTGTGTGCCAAATTCAGGTTGGTACGTACACTGGTTCTGGTGTCGCACAAGCTATCGTTACAGATGGAAACCCGATTGCTGTTCTTTTGGTTGACGATACCCAAACTACTCATGCATTAAATTTCCGTGGTATGGCCGATGCGTCATATCGTGTTCTTTCGACTGGTGCTGTAGTGGCTGCTAATGGTATCACACTTGGTACGAATGGCTTTACGATTGGTACTGCTGCTGGAATCAACAGTAACTTAGACACTGGTTTCTGGATCGCGTTTATCGCATAATGGTCAAGTAAGTACCCTTTAGCCAATGATCGGCTATTAGGGGGGCGTTTTTCCATCTAGGAGGTTTTTTGCTTGGCGTACAGTAGGATCATCATAACTCAATCTGCTGTTTCTGGAGCTGCTGGTACAGCTCGTGACGATATTGCTCTTTTCACTGGAGCTAATGAAGTCACTTTCTCGAACGATCCTGACGGTAACTATGGAGTCGCCACGTATGCTTGGACACTCCTTGAAGCCCCTGTAGGATCTGTCGCTGTGCTCACAAACCCCACTAGTGCGGTTTGTACGCTTGAACCCGATGTGTATGGCTCATACGTGGTCGCGCTATCTGTCAACGGTCTAGGACGTGGTACAGAGGGATATTCCGAGACGATTGTAGGCTGTCGTTACGATGAAGTGATTCCAGCTACAACAGTCGGCAAGTGGAGGGTTCCAGCTTGGCTCGATAAGTCTCTAGCGAATTGGTCTGGAAACAGTAGGGGAGCGCAACCAGAGATTCACAAGTTTATGGATGAGGTACGAAATTACCTTATGCCATTCGCTAGCTTGTTGAATCCTTGGTATATACCTTTCGAGTTTCCTCCACATATGATTACGAGGCATGATTTACCCTCACCGGCTTGGGCTGGATCTGGGATTGTTCACCGTTTGAATATGGCTGATTATCCAGGTGTCGGAAATGCGTTTTTGTATGGCGTGATGATGGTTGAGGGAACACCTGGAATAGCTCATGCTAGGTTGTATGATGTAACGAATAACGTAGCTGTAGTTACTACAGGGCAGGTTGATATTACTGTGACGGTTCCGACTTTTGATGCAGCTCTTATATCTGGTATAGGGGCGAATCCTGGTGATTTGCGGGATGATGGGTATACAACGTACAGGTTGGATATTGATATTACTGGTGGCACGCCAGGGGTAGATTATGCTCAGATTTTTGAAGGTGGTTTGATCTTTACGCCATAGCAAAGAAAGGGGCGGCATTGGAAGAATTGAAATTAGACTTGGAAACCTCGTGGGTATTTGATGATTGGAGAAAGACAACGAATACAGGTATTGAATTCGCGTCTTCGTTAAGGTTCACTGATTTTGTAGCTGGTGTTGTTGACGGTGTTGTGACTCGTAATGGGAAGCGTACATATGGTGTCTATGAACCGTATACGCCAGCTTACGGGTTAGAGGATCGTAAAGAGTACGCTGAACACAGTCATAGAATGGCTGTGCATTTGATGGCGTTTATCTATAAGAAGAGGAAGTATCTGAAAGATTGCTATAATCTGTTGGAGTATGCTGCCAGGGTACAACCTAAAAGCATACTGTTGAACATCGAAGGTCCGGGTCTTCGTGGTAATGGAGCTACGCAAGATGAGTATGAAGAGTTTTTTGTGACACTATCTAATGGTCTTCGTGGTGTATGTAGCTTAGGGGTTGTGGTGATTCCACCATTTCCTAAACAGCTTATATTTGCTTTGGAAGATGACTTGATTGATTATGTGATTCTAGAAGCTTACTCGTTCTGGAAGAAACCGTGGAGCGAGAATCATTGGTCACATTCTGATAAGATGTTTCCTGGTGATTTTCAGCGCAATGTTGTGGAAGACTTTTTGAAGCTTTGTACGGATTTGGGTTTCGATGAAGAGTTTGTATTGAGCGAGATCTTGAATGTTGGTCTAGCTAATTACGATATGGATAGACCACAAACGAAGAAAAAACCAGCTACAACGCAGAAAGAGACATTCGAGCTTTGTGTTGATGCTGTTCGGGAATGTGGGGTAAGGAATATTTCTGTATGGTCTGAAAAGCATTTTAAAGGCTGTTCTGATGAGAGGGTTGAAAGACGAAAACTATTCACTGATTTGAATGCGACCATAGGGAGGTAACATTGCCAGAGTTCGCAGAGTTTTTTAGTGCGTTGAGTAGTAGGAATTGGCCATTAGTTGTTGCATTTGGTTTGACGTTCGTAGTGTATGTGATTCGTTCTGTTACGAAAGATAAGGCTGTTCCAGTGAAGTACGTGCCCTATTTGACGTTGGGGCTTGCTGTTTTTGGAGCTGTAGCTGCGAGGATTATCGAGTTTGTATCTAGTAATCATACTTGGTGGCATGGTTTGATTCAGGGTGTTGTTGAAGGTGCTATTGTTGGTTTGTCGGCAATGGGTTGGTGGTCTGTTGGAGTAAAGAAGGTTTTACCAGAATCCTCAAAGGAATAGTTTCGTGGGAGGATATACGTTTGGTAGAGGAGATGAACAAGTAGAGAAGTTGAAGGAGCTGAAAGAAGCTCAAGCTTCTCATAAGTCCGATAGAGGTGTTACGAATCAAAAAACAATACCTTTAGAGGATATTGATCGAATGTTGGAGATGTATTGTCTTGAGTTTCCTATAGTAGATATCGCCAAAGAGATTGGTATAACTTCTGCTACAGTACATAAGTACATTCGTGATGGAGATCCCAAACGCAGCATCAAGCCTTTGAGAGAAAGGCGAGCAGAAGTGTTTAAAAGGGTCATGGAAGATCGAGACGGTGTTGTGGCAATGTCCATCATACGTCTCTTGAAAACGTCCGTAGGAGCTGCTGAAGCTACAGGAAAGCGTGTTACGGAACGAATCCTTGCAGCTCATAAACTTGAAGATGAGGCTCTGTATGCGCCAGGTAATGAGGAAAAGCGGATAGCTGCTGAAGTAGCTGCTTATAATCCTGACGCTGGAGATTTCAATAGGGTAATACTGGCTGCTGCGAAAGCGGCAGAAGTTAGCGGAAAACTTTTCATAGGAGATAAGTCTAATCCAAAGACATCTGTTTCTGTGAATGCATCTAGCGATGCTACAGCGCAATCGTTGAGTATCGGTGATGGTTCTGAGGTACTTGAACATTTCGCTATGGTACGGAAAGCTCAGGATAGTGCAGACTATCAGGAAACAATCCCGGCTATTGTGAAGAGCTTGGCAGAAGGAAGCACAGCAGAAGAATGATTACTGTAAAACCAAATACTTGTTTGACGACATTTGAGTATGCAAACATAGTAAATGCGGAGGTTGTGAGAGTGAAATACTTCAGCGTTACTCGTTTGTTTGTACGAAAACCTCAGAAAGAGGTTGTGGAGTGTTTCAATTGTGGTGGTAATAGTGAAGGAATTGTATTTGAGAAAGATGAGAACAAGATCGGTGTCTGTACGGAATGTGGCTATGTGAACGGTTTGGTGCTTAATGGATGAAGCTGTTCTGCTATTTCGTACTGTGTTAGGTATCGGGTTTCGTCCTACAGGGATCAAAGGTTGTTATATGAGTAGGTATGATCCTGATGTGTATATTGCTTCAGATCGTAGGTTGGTTTCCCAGGTGCCGAAAGACTATTGGGCTGATAGTAGCGGTGTTAGACCATTTGACTCTGAATATATGTACAACATTCGACGGTATTGGAAAGCTGCTTTGGGTGATGATGAGATAAAAGAAACAGGTTTGAGAAATCCCGTAAGAATGTCAGGAGTACGAATTGCGCGTAAAAGTAAACTTGGAAAGCGAATCGGAATCTCTTTCACCTGAGACTATAAAAAGACAGTTTGAATACAGTCTTAGGAAATCGAATGTAGCTACTGCTAGGTCTTTAGCTGATGAGTATTTAGCCAAGGTAATTAAGTTATTGGGTGGATCGTATATCGGTGTTGATGACTTTGTAGAATTGATTTGTTTTGCTGACTATATGCTGTTTGTGTTGTACGGGAAAACTGTTGTTCAACTTGGATCTTTTTCTTGTTTTTATATGTGTCGTTGTGCTAGGCTGGGTCTGCTTGACGGTAGAGGTGTTGGAGGTTGTGGGGAGTGTCGGTATTTGCTGACGTGTAGCGATTTGGAGCAGCAGAGCACACCAACCTACGAAAGCATTACAGCAGCGTTTCGGCGGTAGTTGAGAGTTTTCAACCCTCTCTCTGGCTACAGCCAATAAGCAAAAGAGGGTTCACAAGCGTGGAAAGGCGCGAAGGTTTCAAGGCATGTTCAATTGTGATGGATGTGGAAGAACGATCTATGGTTCAGCGAATACTGTCATTACTAAGTATCGTGAATGCGAAGATGAGGAGCTGAAGATCCGTTTTGATAGGCGGATCGGGAAGTACGTTCGGTACGTCAATCGTGTTCTTGAATGGTCTGAGCCTGAAGAGGAACGGAAGCTCTGTGCAGAATGCTTTGCGGCATACAGAGGCGAGCGATTCGAGCATACGATGGTTCCTCATTGTCATTGTTTCGGACCCCGTTTGCTTCCCGTCTCGGAAGTGAATCACGAAAGTATGAGATCTTCATGTGGTACATGCGAGAAGCGAGAAGCGAAAACGAACGGTACGGCTGTCTACTGTTCCACAGCAGACATGAGAGCAGCTCTGCGATCTACAGCTACGGCAAACAAAAGGGATCTCTGGTCTATCGAGCTGCAAGAGCTGGAAGTAGAGGTGTCGAAGATCGTTCGACGTGTTCGTTCGATGGTGAAGAGTACGAACAAAGAGGATCAACCCAAGTACAACGAGATTTTGTCGCAACACGTACCTCCTGTGATCGTCATTCGTATGGCTGAGTTGAAAGCTTTCTTGGGCATCATGGATAACTGGTATTTGAAAAGTGTTTTCGATGCCGCTTTTCTGGAAAGCGAACGTATGTACGGTGATTACGTGGATAGCTGGAAGAGGTATCTGGCGTATCAATATCCCGTAGCTGGTAACTACGGGAAGAAGGTACCAGAGGTACAAACTCCAGCAGCTCAAAAAAGGAAGCTGATGATGATGGAAGCCAGGAGAAGGAGGAAAGAAGAACTATATGATAAAACTTGGAACCCCACATACAAAAGGTGGGAAGACGAAGAAGAATCTCCCCGCCGTCGCAAAATCGAGTGGAACGATTGATCCAGCTACGATTCCCTACCAACCCACCGTTATTCTAAAACCACGTAAAACACCAACACCGAGATGCCAAACTTGTGGAACACGTATGGTTTTGAAAGATAATGAGTATGTTTGTATGTATCTCTGTTGGAACATGGTTGCTATACCTGAACCTGGCTTTATTTCTCCTGCTGGTTTGATTACAAAGGACTAGGAGGGTTATTATTGCTTTGGCGTAATGTCGCTTACGATACTGTTTTAGGTGGGGGTAGCTGGCAACGCTGGATCAACATTGGTAATTATCCAGATACGCTGGGGCTTAGGTATAATGCGGAAACTGGAGGAAACCCTGTAAACTGGACAGCGGATAGCTATGCTTGTGAAGGTGTCTCTCCGCTTGAAGCATTCAAAGAGGCTACAGATACTCTATTCGTGGTAGCTGGCCCTGTGACGGCAACAGCACGCGAAACAGGGAGTGCTGAGAATCCGTTCCACACTGTAGCTGCTGCTTTGGCTGTCGCAAGCTCTAGTCAAACTGTTCTTGTGTTTCCTGGCACATACTCCGAATCTACGCTCGTGTTTCCTCCTGGTGTTACTTTGCAAGGTTTGAATAAGCATAATACGATAATTACGAATGTTGCTCCGATGTTCGATGTGTCCGGTGGTGGGCAAGATCGAAATATGTATAATTTGACGATCAATGCTGGTCCTGGGAATGAAGCAATAGTTTTAGATGCGAGTGTTCTGAATATGAGGGATTGTGATTTTACTGGTAGAGTTACTTTGACAGGAGCTAACGCTCTTTTGAATTTCGAGAGGTGCATTGGTGTTGGTTTGGTGCATGTCTTGCCAGCTAGCGCAGCTTCTTCAGAGATTGTTTTTGATAATACGAAATTGACGGGTGATGCTACGGATTTCTATGCTTTGCTCTATGACGACGCAGATCCTACAGTAATAGTAAAGGGAGGAAGTGTTTTGACTGGATTTGCTGGAGGTGGGGGATTTGCAGTGTATCACGATAATGGAGTGCAGAATGACAATCTCAAAGCTAAGTATTCCAAGTTTGATCATGGTTTGGGTATCGGAAACATTCCTTTCGGTGTCAACGCAGCTCAAACTCCACAGTATTACGCTCATCATTGCGAAATGACCGATGATCCTGATTTGGGAGCTTTTGCTAATCAGGTTCCTCCTGGTGCACGATATAATTCTATAGATCCTTCTGTTGGGTATTAATGGCAGCTAGGATAGAAAAAGGTTATGTCGGTTCGTTTAATGGAGATGCTTCAGCTACAGCTTATATAGCAGCGCAGACATGGGTTGCAGCAAAAGGTATGTGGTATGTGAATACAATAGATGGTTATATTCGTGAGTGGGATGGATCAAATTGGGTTTTATTGAATCGTGATAATGTAGATGTGGAGATGTCTACAGGCTATCTTTTTACGCAAGCTGCTATTCCTGTTGTTGATACGATAGGGTCTGGTGTTTTTTTAGGTTCACGTTCTTTTGGGGCTACTGCTTATTTTCGTTGTATGGTGACAAATAGTTTTGTTGGAGCTGGTCAGGTGGATATTAAGTTTTACGATGTTGGTCCTACATCTGGGGCTTTACCTCCAGTATTAGTTACTACGCTAACCTCTGCTGTTACTGGAGGCCCGTACTATGTAGAGCAAGCTCTAACAACACACCCTGCAACACCTAATACGAATGTCATTGTTGAAGGGTATAGGATGTATGTTGTAACGGCTACAATGCCTATTGGAGCTGCTCTAGATACATGTTACGTAGGTTGTGCTGGTCTTTCGGTAAGGTCTTAGGAGGTTTTTTATATGACTTTACGTTGTAGTAGAAATAACGGACCATTTACACAGTTAGCGGAAGCTTTTTATACGATGAAGGAGTTTTGGAAAGCGAATGGTGGAACTAAGTTTTACACAGTTCCGGCAAGTGGCGATGGTGGAGGAGGTAATGTTAGTTTCGTTTCTGATATTATCACGAGTTACTTAGGCACTTCTGGTGTTCCTGTAGCTGGTGGGCTGAATAACGCGTCTTCGTGGTTTGTGCTGGAAGAACCTGATGGAACCCGGCAATGGGTGTTTCAGCGGTATACTGGAGCTACGCAATATGCTTGGTACGTACTTTACTCTAGAGCAGGTCTGTATGTAAGACATGGGGTTGCTGCCGGTGTTCCTGATGCATTTACAACGAATCCAGGTGTTAGTACTACGTTAACCCTTGTGGCAGCACCATTCACTGCTGATATGGTGGGAATGAAAATCGAGATCTCTGGTGCTACAAATCCTCAAAATGACGGTGTGTTTACGGTATCTGCTCAAACAGGAGGATCGATTACATATAATAATACTGTTGGCGTTGTTGAGGCATTTGGTGGTAGTTGGGGTGTATGTGCTGCGACTACTACTGCTACTGTCAGACCTACGGCAACAGATGAACAAAATTTTCAAGACAATGCTCCAGATAGTTATTTGAGCTTTCCTAGTTCTGGATCGTTTTATATGCATACTGTTGTAGAGGGGGATACTCCTGAAGATGATGCTTATCCTGGTTGGATGATTATGAGATATACTGGAACAGGTCTTCCGTTTGGTTGTATCATGTTCAACTGTGTTACAGCTGCTTCAGCTATTGCAGCAGATAGCGATAAGATGGTATTCTTTGCAACAGAGAATGATGTTTTGGATGATGGCACAGGAGCTACTCTACAGTTTAACAATGTCAACGGGCATAACTGGTGTTATCAACGATATGGTGAAGTAGACGAGGCTTTTGTTCGTGCTGCTGGTATATCGTATGTGCATACAGGAACAGTTTTGTATCTGCCGGATTCTGCATCATCTGAACCGGAGAATGGAGCTTACCCGTTACTTCCTGTTTTTATGGTTGCTAATAACGCTGGGAACTATCAAACGAAAGGGCAATCTCATATGTGGAGATGGAATCCTGCTTCAGCTTTTACTTTTGGTGATCTGGTATACGATGGTACAGAATATTGGATGGTTTCTGATGATGTAATTCTTAGGGGTTGGCCTGATAACACCGGGCCAACAGTTTAAGGAGGGGGTTGTGGCACTTTATAACGTGTATGATTATAACGATGTATTATTGCAGGAGTTTTGGATCGATCAGGTTTTACATATGATAGTCAACGGTAATAAGTATGTTGCTGGTCCAGTAGCTCCAGGTGTTTCGATATACTATGTCAATACAGTGTACGATCCTGGTGGTCCTACAACGGTTTCCTGGGCTACTATAAATGTTGCAGATTCTACAGGGGTATCATATCCAGATCCTTACGGTACGGGGTTTGGTGGATGCTCTAATTTTGCTGTTTCTGGGTTTTATTACGTGTAATGGCTGGTATTTTTTGCGCTAAGTGTGAAGATTGGGTTACTCCATGTGATGCATGTAGAACAAAAATTCATAAAGTGTGGCATGATCAAGGTAATGCCCATATTTGGAGAAAGTATTGTACATGTTCTGGTAATGATTTTTCTAACGAATTTAAAGAGGGTGGGAATAAAGCGAAAACTGATGGTTTTGTTTTCAAATCGGTAAAGTGAGAGTAAGTGTTTTTAGCTGTTTCGTATATGAAGAGACTAGGAAAATATGTTTCTGTAATGCTTCCTATCTTGGTTGTTTGGTGGTTTTTTGCTGGTCCTCTGTCATCCATGGTTTATAGTCTTGTGGCTGTAGGATGTTTTTTCTGTTTAGCTTTTGATGATGTGGCTTGGTTCAAAGAGATGAATGAAAAGAAAGTTGATCGATCAGCTTGGTGGAGAAACATCTATTACAATTAGGAGGGCACTAGTTAGATGGTACAGATCATTGAACCAACATATGAGATTCTCAGCTACGAAGAGACAGCTCTAACGAACATCGAAAGAGCGGCTAGGACGTGCTACAAAAGTGAAGATAAGATTATTGATGACTACTCAGCAAAGAAGTTAGTATATAGCTTGATCAAACGTGGGCATATGGCAATGATTGAATTCGGTGGTGATCTGGTGGTTAAGTTCGTTTCCAACAGAGGGTTCAGCCATGAAGTTGTGCGCCATCGTTTGGCCAGCTTTGGACAGGAATCAACTCGATACTGTAATTACAGCAAAAGTAAATTTGGAGCTGAGATTACTTGTGTCAATCCTTACAGTGTCGTTATGCGGAAGCTAGGACATGACCAGAATCACGCAATGAAGATAGCTGAGACAATGATTCTTGCTTGGAGAGACGCGGAAGATCATTACATGGATTTGATTAGAATGGGTGTACCTCCTGATATAGCGCGGGAGGTACTTCCCATTGGGGTCAAGGCTGAAATCGTGGTAAAGGCGAATGTGAGGGAATGGCGACACATTTTTACCCAACGGTGTTCAAAGAAAGCTCATCCTCGAATGAGGGAGCTGATGATTCCTTTATTGAAGGAGGTTAATGAACTGGTACCTGTTGTATTTGAAGACATTCTCTCCAATCACCTATTGAGTGAGGTTTGTTTACCGAAAGCGGAAAGGTTTTGATTGAGGTTTTTCTATCTCTGTTGATTGTTTCCCAAGCTCATGCTCAACCATGTACGGAAAGAGAGTTAGCAGGTGCAATCAATGCCTGGACAGGCCCATCAAAGTACGTCAACTGGTTTGAATGCGGGACCAAGGAGAATCGGTTTCAGCGTTCCAGGGAGTACGCTAGCGCCATCATACAGGCTTCCAAGCTGTACAAGCATCGACCGTCGATTGTAGCTGCGATCCTAGAGCAAGAATCCGGCTATGACCGCTGCCAGGTTGGCAGACCTAGTAGGCGCGTAGCCGGGTTACCAATTCATCCTTCAAAGGCTCAAGTCGTCAAAGCGTATGGTACGGCAAAAGCTCGTAAGAAAAATAGAGTTACTCGTGTCGATGTAGGAGCTGCTCAATTCTTG
>Ga0180007_10004522_pt1 | contig 14705 bp, 11 predicted proteins | sample MM_PC_MetaG_FD_121122 | JGI IMG/M metagenome (GOLD analysis project Ga0180007, IMG submission 121122) | Groundwater microbial communities from the Aspo Hard Rock Laboratory (HRL) deep subsurface site, Sweden - MM_PC_MetaG | ecosystem: Environmental > Aquatic > Deep subsurface > Groundwater... | reverse complement strand
AGTCGCAGATACAGGTGTATCTTCAAGGAATTTATCCATGATCTCCTCATCGAAGTCGGCCAACTTCTCGAGGAGCACCATATGTGCGGCCGTAAATCTGTCCCGATATGCTTCCGGGATTTCGCTTTCTATGACTTCCTGTCCTAATGACTGCTGATCAAAGCTATACATCTTGCCTTCGATCAAGTCGATAACGCCCTCAAACTCGGCTTCGCTACCTACAGGAATTTGTATGACGGCCGGGTTTGCCCCTAACCGTTTTTCAATCATTGCCACAGCCCGATAGAAATCGGCGCCGACCCTATCCATCTTATTGATGAATGCAATCCGCGGAATGGCGTAGCTATCTGCCTGCCTCCATACCGTCTCAGACTGCGGTTCAACACCGCCTACGGCACAGAAAACAGCAACTGCCCCATCGAGTACCCGTAAACTGCGTTCGACCTCTACTGTGAAGTCGACATGCCCAGGCGTGTCAATGATGTTAATTTTTTGAGACTTCCAGTTGCAGGTTGTTGCCGCCGAGGTTATTGTTATCCCTCGCTCCTGCTCCTGTTCCATCCAGTCCATGACAGCATTCCCGTCATGAACTTCACCGATCTTGTACGAGCGACCGGTGTAATACAATATTCGTTCAGTTGTTGTTGTCTTCCCGGCATCAATATGGGCCATAATGCCAATATTACGCACAGTAGAAAGATCATTCCCAGCACTCATCAGCTTCTCTCAACATTAAGACCATTCTCAGCTGATGCAGGGCAACAACAAACAGAAGGAGTTGACCGCCTATTATCGCTACAATCACCAACGATAGTGAGCAAAAGCCTTATTCGCCTCGGCCATACGATGGGTATCGTCACGTTTTTTGACCGCAGCGCCTCTATTGTTATAGGCATCCATAAACTCTGCAGCAAGTTTCTCAGACATAGACTTTCCAGACCGAGACTTGGCAAAGGTAATGATCCAACGTATTGCCAGAGCGTTCCTTCTCGTCTGCCGAACTTCCATGGGTACCTGATAGGTAGCACCACCAACACGTCGAGATTTAACCTCAACCTTTGGGCGAACTTTATCCATGGCCTCTTCAAAGACAGTCAAAGGATCATCATCTGTTATCTTGGCAGCTACTATATCCATCGCATCATAAAATATTCTTTGAGCGATGCTTTTTTTACCACATTCCATAATTCCGTTTGTAAACTTACTAACCAGAACGGAATTAAATCGTGGGTCAGGTGTCACCTGACGTTTTTCAACAATCTTTCTACGTGGCATTATATTCCTCTCTTAACCAACTCTAGGGGGGGGAGACTATTTCGGACGCTTGGCGCCATACTTCGAACGGCCCTGTCGCCTGTCAGACACACCAAGGGTATCCAAAGTACCACGAACAACATGGTAACGAACACCAGGAAGATCCTTAACACGGCCGCCACGAATCAACACCACCGAATGCTCTTGCAGATTATGGCCGATACCGGGAATGTAGGAAGTTACCTCTATTCCATTTGTCAAGCGAACCCTTGCAACCTTCCTCAGAGCCGAGTTAGGCTTCTTCGGGGTGGTTGTATAAACCCTGACACAGACACCACGTTTTTGAGGACACCCTTTCAAAGCCGGAGTGGTAGTCTTCTTCACCTGTTTTTTTCTGCCCTGCCGAACGAGCTGATTAATAGTTGGCATTATCCTTACTGCTCCTGTTCACATATATCTTAAATGGCAATTTTAAATCTATCTGGCCCGGTCTCAAACATCTTCACCGAGCACGAAGGGACAATAAATACTCTATCATCCTTCTCCTGTCAAGGAGAAAAAGATTTCCTTGCTGCAATTTTGTTCATGCAATGGTCCCAGTGGAACCTGCTGCAATCTGCTCTATCCTCTTTAAAACGACCTTCCCAGGCCAGTACCAGCTGAAATAAGCCGGCCCATAATAACATTTTCTTTTAATCCTACTAGCTCATCAACCTTTCCTGCCATAGCAGCATTGGTCAACACCTTGGTTGTCTCCTGAAAGGAGGCGGCCGAAATAAAACTCTCGGTTGACAGTGATGCCTTGGTTACTCCAAGGAGCAGAGGTTCAGCCATTGCAGGCTGCAAGCCTTCCGCAAAGAGACGATTACGCTCATCTTCAAACTTCCACCACTCGACCTGTTCACCGATCATAAACGTCGAATCACCGGCATTAGTAATCTGTACCCTGCGCAACATCTGACGAACGATAACTTCAATGTGTTTATCGTTAATCTTAACACCCTGCAGGCGATACACCTCCTGGATCTCATTAACCAGGAATTTGGCCAGTTCTTTCACTCCGAGAACCCGGAGGATATCATTGGGGACAACAGTCCCATCCATTAATGGCTCTCCAGCCTGAACATAATCGCCTTCGTGGACGATAATATGTTTGATCTTAGGAATGAGATATTCCTGTGGTTCACCATACTCTGGAGTAATGATAACACGTAGTTTTCCCTTCAATTCCTTCCCAAAACTGACTCGACCGTCAATTTCAGTAATAATAGCCGGTTCCTTCGGTTTGCGTACCTCGAACAGTTCAGCAACTCGAGGCAAACCACCAGTGATATCCTTTGTCTTAGTGGATTCTCGTGGAATCCTGCCAAGAATTGCTCCGGCTTTGATATCATCTCCCTCTTCTACTGAGATAATGGAACTGACCGAAAGGCTGTACCTGGCAAAAGATTCGGTGGTGGGTAATTTTAAGGTTTTGCCTCGTTCATTTTTGATGGAGATACGCGGTGAAAGCTGCTGACCTGAGGGAGTAGGAATAATCACCTTGCTGGACTTACCGGTAATCGCATCCACCTTCTCCTGCATGGTGACACCTTCAATAATATCACCGAATTTAACCTTACCAGCGACCTCAGAGACGATGGGCATGGTGTATGCGTCCCATTCAGCGAGAATGGTTCCTGCCTCCACGTTTTGACCATCCTTGACAAGGATAAAGGCACCATAATTTACTTTGTGCTCAAAGGTTACCCCTACGTTATCTGTTATTGTTATCTTGGCATTACGATTCATGACGATCTTAACGCCCTCTTCATTCTCTACGTAATGAAAGTTCAAAAATCCTACAGTACCGGCGTGGTGCGTCTGAATCTCAGCCTGTTCAACCGAACGACTGGCGGTACCACCAATATGGAAAGTACGCATGGTCAACTGGGTTCCGGGTTCACCAATGGATTGGGCCGCTATAATGCCGACAGCCTCACCACGATTAACCATATGCCCACGCCCCAAATCACGTCCGTAACACATGGCACAGACCCCTCGCCGGGCTCGACAAGTGAGAACCGAGCGGATCTTGACCCGATTAATGCCCGAATCTTCGATGACTTTGACTAATTTTTCTGTGATTTCCTGACCATCCCGAAGAATAAGCTTCTCTGGAGAAACGGGATCATACACATCACCAAGAGCCACACGACCAAGAATACGATCGCCAATAGGGACGATAACATCACCACCATCCATCAGAGGTTCTGCCACAATACCATCGAGAGTCTGACAATCCGCCATGATAATAGTGGAATCCTGGGCCACATCCACCAGTCTCCTGGTCAGGTATCCGGAGTTTGCGGTTTTCAGAGCCGTATCAGCAAGACCTTTTCGAGCACCATGGGTGGAGATGAAATATTCCAGAACTCCTAGCCCTTCCCGGAAATTTGCCTTGATGGGTGTTTCAATAATTGCACCAGATGGTTTTGCCATCAGACCACGCATACCAGCGAGCTGACGAATCTGATCCCGTGATCCCCTGGCCCCAGAATCAGCCATAACATAAATGGAATTAAAACTAGGTCCTTCAACTCTTTTATTATCCTTATCCAGGAAATAATCGACCTTGATATCATCCATCATCTCATTGGCTACATCTTCTGTGACCTTTGACCAGATATCAACGACCTTGTTATACTTCTCACCAGATGTAATCAGACCATCAGAGTATTGCTGGCTGACATCGACCACTTCTTTCTCTGCTTTTTCAACAAGCTCCTCTTTGTTGAGAGGAATCTTCATATCATTGATGCAGATAGAAATACCGGCTCGCGTCGCAAATTCATAGCCGATGTCTTTGAGACGATCAGCAAGAATAACCGTATCCTTTGTACCAGCATGGCGGTAGGTATAATCGATAAGTGCCGCCAGGGCTTTTTTACTCATCACCTTGTTCACTTCACTAAAAGGAACAGCTGGTGGCAAAAGGTCGCCCAGAAGGACACGCCCCATGGTGGTATCAACTATTTTTCCATCCATTCTTACCTTGATTTTGGCCTGGAGGTCGACGGCATCGTAATCAAAGGCAATTCTGGCCTCACCAGAACTGGAAAATATTTTCCCTTCACCCTTGGCATTAATACGGTCACGACTCATGTAATAGAGTCCGAGAACAATATCCTGCGAAGGAATAATGATGGGTTCTCCATTGGCTGGTGAAAGGATATTATTGGTGGACATCATCAGGACCCGGGCTTCTACCTGAGCCTCCACAGACAGCGGTACATGCACCGCCATCTGATCACCATCAAAGTCAGCATTAAAAGCAGCACAAACCAACGGATGCAGTTGGATAGCCTTGCCTTCGATAAGAACGGCTTCAAAGGCCTGCATACCGAGACGATGGAGAGTTGGTGCGCGATTGAGGATGACCGAACGCTCGGTAACCACCTCATCAAGCACATCCCACACCTCTTTTGCCCCTTTTTCGACCATCTTTCTGGCACTTTTGATGGTGGTTACAAAACCCCTGTTTTCCAGTTTGTTGTAGATGAAGGGCTTAAACAATTCCAGGGCCATCTTTTTCGGGATACCGCATTGGTGCAAGCGAAGATGGGGTCCCACAACAATAACGGAACGACCCGAATAATCGACACGTTTTCCGAGAAGATTCTGACGAAAACGCCCCTGCTTGCCTTTGAGCATATCTGATAAAGATTTGAGCGGCCTTTTATTGGCACCAGTAATGACCCGGCCCCGCCGTCCATTGTCAAAGAGGACATCCACCGCCTCTTGCAACATTCTTTTTTCATTGCGGATGATAATGTCTGGGGCATCAAGCTCCAAAAGACGTTTCAAGCGATTGTTCCGATTAATAACCCGTCGATAGAGATCATTGAGATCAGAAGTGGCAAAACGTCCACCTTCGAGGGGTACCAGAGGACGAAGATCGGGAGGAAGTACAGGAATGACCTGAAGCACCATCCACTCAGGCCGATTACCGGAGTCACGAAAGGCCTCAATTACATGCAGGCGTTTTCCATACTTCTGCCGTTTTGTCTTGGAGTTGGTGGCTGCCATCTCCTCGCGCAGGGTCTTGGAAAGCTCGATAAGATCCTGAGTAGCAAGGAGTTCATGGATAGCCTCAGCACCGATTCCTACCTCAAATTGTCCAGGATATTCCTCTCTGGCCTGACGATACTGCTCCTCGGTAAGGAGGCTGGCGACAGGAACAGCTTCAACATCCGAATAGGTTACTGCATACTGTTCAAAATAAAGGATTTTCTCAAGCTGTTTCAAAGTCATATCAAGAACAGCACCTATCTTTGAGGGCAGACTCTTGAGAAACCAGATGTGAGCCACTGGGGCTGCGAGCTTGATGTGGCCGAGACGTTCCCGCCTCACCTTAGATTGAATGACCTCGACACCGCATTTTTCACAGACCACTCCGCGGTGTTTCATACGCTTATATTTCCCGCAATTACATTCGAAGTCCTTTACAGGACCAAAGATTTTGGCGCAAAACAGGCCATCTCTCTCAGGTTTGAATGTACGGTAATTGATAGTTTCAGGTTTTTTTACCTCACCATGTGACCAATCCATGATCTTTTCTGGTGAAGCCAATGAAATCTGAACTTTACTGAACTTGACAGGACCTTTCGGTTTTTGAAAAAAATTGAATAGCTCTTCCACGAAAGTACATCCCCCTCAGCGTATAGGGTTAATAAAAACAGAACCAGGGAAAATCCCCGGTAGCCTGTTTGAAAATCAGAGTCGAATCGGCAATGGTTTTGGGAAAAGACTCACATCCAGGGCCAGTGAAGTCAGGGGCAGCCGGCATAGAGTCAACATACCCCCCGCGGCCTTCCTGGTTCGTACCCAGAAGGAGATGAGTTTTTCCAAAGCCGTCACACTATTCAAGCAATTCCATATCCAGACAGAGCCCTTGCAGTTCCTTCACCAATACATGGAACGATTCAGGAAGTCCTGTGGTCAAGAAGTTATTTCCTTTAACAATGCGCTCATACATAGTGGTACGCCCTTCTACATCATCAGATTTTGCTGTCAAGAATTCTTTCAGGGTATAGGCCGCGCCATAGGCCTCCATTGCCCACACCTCCATCTCACCCAGTCTCTGTCCACCGAACTGAGCCTTACCACCCAGCGGCTGCTGGGTAACCAAGGAGTAAGGACCGGTAGAGCGGGCATGGATCTTGTTATCAACCAGATGGTGCAGCTTCAACATATACATGACGCCTACGGTGACTTTGTTGGCAAAGGGTTCACCTGTAAGTCCATCATAGAGCTGGCTCTGTCCTACTTCGTCGACGCCTGCCTCTACCAGAAGCTGACGAATTTGGGCTTCTTCTGCCCCATCGAAGACAGGAGTTGCCATATGAATGCCACGATAATGTTTGCGGCACCAATCAAAGAGCTCATCATCACTCACTCCAGCAGTGATAGCCGCATACTCTTCCGCTGAATAGATCGCCTGCAACTTTTTCCTGATCGCATCTATCTCATTGGTCTTTGCCAAATCACTCAGCTGTTTTCCAAGTTTTTTGGCAGCAAACCCAAGGTGTACTTCCAGCACCTGGCCTACGTTCATACGAGAAGGCACACCCAAAGGATTGAGGACAACATCAACAGTCGTACCATCAGCGAAAAAGGGCATATCCTCTTCAGGCAGCAATCTGGAGACAACACCTTTATTCCCATGACGGCCAGCCATCTTATCCCCGACGGACAGCTTCCTTTTGGTAGCCACATAGACCTTGACCATCTTGACCACACCTGGAGGAAGATCATCTCCCTTCTTCATGCGGTCAATGATTCCGTCATAACGCTCTGAAATCAGTGTCCTCTGTTTTTCATAGCGTTCATAGACGGCCTTGATCTCATCTTCAAATTTAGATTTTTCGGAAAATTCAACCTTAAAAAGACCGGAAAAACCAATCTCCTCGGCCAATTCACCTTTAAAGTTTTTACCGAGTTTGATCAGGACATTGCCCTTTTTGTCACAGATATCCTGTTTGACAGTCCTGCCGTCCATGATTTCACCAAGCTCTCGGCAAACACCCCTTTTGAGACTGGCAAGTTCATCCAGCTTGTCTTTGGTCAGACGCTCGATCTCTATATCCTCTATCATGAGCGAGCGCTCATCTTTGTCCACACCTTTGCGGGAAAAAACCTTGGCATCAATAACCACGCCCTCAACTCCTGGCGGGACTCTGAGAGAAGAATCTTTCACATCCTGGGCCTTCTCACCAAAGATAGCACGCAGGAGTTTTTCTTCTGGAGAAAGCATGGACTCTCCCTTTGGAGTGACCTTGCCAACCAGTGTATCTCCTGCATGGACATCGGCACCTATTCTGACAATCCCAGAATCATCGAGATTACGAAGAGTTTCCTCACTGACGTTGGGGATATCACGAGTAATCTCCTCTTTACCCAGTTTGGTATCTCGGGCCATGGTTTCAAAAACCTCAATATGAACCGAGGTGAAGGTATCTTCCTTCAAGAGTTTCTCATTAATAAGAATCGAGTCCTCAAAGTTGAATCCACGCCAAGGCATAAAAGCGATGGTGACATTTTTTCCCAGTGCCAGTTCGCCCTGCTCACATGAAGGTCCATCGGCAAGTACTGCTCCCTTGCTGACGCGAAGACCAGGCAGCACGAGAGGGGTTTGCGTAAAACAGGTATTCTGATTCGATTTCTTATACTTACCAAGACGATAAACACCGACTCCGGTATCAAAACCATCCACACCTGGATTATCATAACGGACGACAATACGATTAGAATCAACTTCTTCAACCACACCGTCATCTGCTGCCAGCAGACATGCTCCTGAATCTCTGGCCACATATCGTTCCATGCCAGTACCAACCAAAGGGGCGGCATTGACCATCAGCGGCACTGCCTGACGCTGCATGTTTGATCCCATGAGAGCCCGGTTAGCATCATCATTTTCCAGGAAAGGAATAAGCGATGCGGCCACACTGACAAGCTGATTAGGGGCAATGTCCATATAACTGATATTATCTGCCCCTGTCGTAACAACCTCGCCTTCATCTCGGGCAATCAACATCTCTGGGAGGATGCGATTATTATCATCAAGATCCGTAATTGCAGGGGCGATGACCTGCTTTTGTTCCTGCAATGCACTCAAGTACTTTACATCGTCTAAAACTATACGATTTTCTACCTTCCTATATGGTGTTTCAATGAAACCATAAGGGTTAATACGGGCATAGGTAGCAAGAGAGACAATGAGTCCGATGTTGGGTCCCTCAGGAGTTTCGACAGGGCAGATACGACCGTAATGAGTTGGGTGAACGTCTCGTACCTCGAATCCGGCCCGTTCCCGAGACAAACCTCCTGGTCCGAGGGCACTCAATCTCCGTTTATGGGTCACTTCTGACAAGGGATTGGTTTGATCCATAAATTGAGAGAGCTGACTGGTACCAAAAAACTCCTTGATCGCAGCTGAAATAGGTTTAGGATTAACCAGATCATGGGGCATCATGGTCTCAACTTCCTGAAGAGTCATTCGCTCTTTGATTGCCCGTTCCATGCGTACGAGCCCCATTCGGTACTGGTTTTCCACCAGCTCTCCCACTGTCCGTACACGACGATTGCCCAAGTGATCAATATCATCAACCCCTCCCTGACTATCCTTCAAACGGACAAGATAACGAATGGAAAAGACAATATCATCCTTGGTCAGGGCCCGATGGGTAATATCTGTTTCAAGGCCTAAACGGGCATTAATTTTATAGCGACCAACCTCAGAGAGATCATACAGATCCGGGTTAAAGAAGAGATTATCAAAAAAGGTCTGCGCCACCTCAAGCGTTGGAGGGCTTGAAGGCCGCAAACGACGATAAATCTCGAGGAGGGCCTCTTCCCCATTGCTGACCTTATCAAGGGCCAGGGTCTTGCGAAAAGAATCACTATAGGTAATGCCATCGATATGGAGAATTTCGAACTCCTGAATACCGGCTTCCCGGAACGATTCCAATACAGCCTCGGTGACCTCGCTATTACAGGCAGACAACAATTCGCCAGTCTGGGGATGGAAGCAATCAGCCACAAAGAATTTTCCAAGGAGATTCTCAGTGGAGATCTGGAGAAAATCAATACCAGCAGTTTTGATTCGCTTACACAGGGCCCTGCTTAGTTTTTTTCCCTCTTTCCCAAGTACTTCTCCCGTTCCTGGATCGACCAGATCAAATTCCAGGCGTTGTCCCTGGACGGTTTCAGGGGTAAATTGACTGAAATATGAATCCTTATCTCGTTTTACCGTGGTCGTAAGGTAAAATTGACGGAGCAATTCTTCACTGTTAAAGCCAAGGGCTTTGAGGAGGGTAGTTACCGGAAATTTACGACGTCGATCGATACGAACATGCAGAACATCTTTTATATCAAATTCAAGATCAATCCAGGAACCACGTACCGGAATAATACGTGCAGAATAGAGATGTTTGCCACTGGAATGACTTTTACCAGCATCATGGGTAAAAAATAACCCGGGCGAACGCTGGAGTTGTGAGACGATGGCACGTTCGGTTCCATTAATTACGAAAACGCCGTCTCCAGTCATAAGCGGCAGAGAACCGAGGAAGACTTCCTGTTCTTTTATATCTCTGATGGTCTGCACACCAGTTTCTTCATCAACGTCAAAGGTGATGAGTCGAACAGTAATTTTAACTGGAATATCATAGGTCATTCCCCTTTGTTGACACTCAGCGACGGTATATTTCGGTACACCGAAAGTGTAACGAACAAACTCAAGGGAACAGAGGCCGTTAAAATCATTGATAGGAAAGACATTCTTAAAAATACCCTGTAATCCGAAATCCTCGCGAGAATCCGGATCTACATCAATCTGCAGAAACTGTTCATAGGAAATACGCTGCATAGAGATCAGGTGCGGCGGCTCCAGAATTGAGGCGGCTGTGGCAAAATTCTTTCTGACTCTTTCCATGATTAACCTCGGGATGCGTTAAAAATAATTGTATACCCCATACCAGCCAGGGGACGACTGGGGACAGGGATTAAACGGCTCTGCTGCATCTGTAGCTGAGCCAGGGAAATTCAGATGATATAATAATGCTGGCACTGGGAAAGCGTACCGAGACTAGAGTGATAAACTGTGAAGCACATTGGTCGAGTAACCTGTTTTTGGGTCATATTTACATTCATAGCGATACTCGGAGGTCTGTTAAAACCAAATCTGATAGATGAGAAAGCGGCAACAAACATCTGCCTGATATTCCGACCTTTTCCAATTCACACTTTACTGCTTGCTGAAAGCACGATACGCTACGCGGCATTTTGCCCGTAGCGTATCGCGAAAAAACGATTGTCAGCCTGCAAGCAGACAATCAGATGAAGAATTAAATTACTTGATTTCTACTGTACCACCTACTTCTTCAATCTTTTTCTTGATCTCTTCTGCCTCTTCTTTGGTTATTCCTTCCTTGATGGCCTGAGGAGTTCCTTCAACAAGTGCTTTTGCCTCTTTTAAACCAAGAGAGGTGATGGCACGAACTTCTTTGATCACTTTAATTTTCTGATCACCAGGGCCAGTGAGAATAACATCAAATTCGGTTTGGGCCTCTGCAGCAACACCAGCATCAGCGGCGGCTCCAGCGACAGCGACAGCTGCGGGAGCTGCGGCTGAAACACCAAACTTATCTTCAAATTCTTTAATAAGCTCAGAAAGCTCGAGAACTGACATGTTAGAAATGAATTCGATTACATCTTCTTTTGATACAGCCATTATAAATACCTCGTGTTTTTTAGTCGTTATAAAGTGATGGTGTTCCCTCTCCGGTCGTCACCATTTCAACATCATGCTTGTTCTTTCTGATCCTTTATCGCCTGCAAACCATAAAGGAATTTGCGTGGAACTCCTGAAAGCACCCGAACAAGACCTGTAGGTACTCCATTGAGAACAGAAAGAAACTGGCCAAGAAGAGCTTCCTTGCTTGGAAGCTTGGACAGGGCAAGCAGTTTATCCGATGAAATTTTCTCTCCATCAAGGGCGGCAGCACGAATCTGTAACTTTGCATGCTCTGCGGCAAATTTGGTCAGTGCCTTTGCCGGTGCAACCGGATCATTATAGCCCATTACTATAGCTGTAGTACCGATGAAATCCTCAGTAAGAACGTCATTGGCTGTATCCGTAACTGCCCTTTTCAGAAGAGTATTCTTTGCAATACGAATCTCAGAGTCACAAGCACGCAATTGAACGCGCAGCTCCTGCAACTCAGAAACCGTTAAACCACAATAGTCTGTAACCACAGTAAATTTGGCTCGACTGAATGAGTCATTCAGCTGGGAGACTATTGCTGATTTGTCATCACGGTTCAAAGTACTCCTCCTTTATCGGTTTAAGATTACTCTTTTGCCTAAAACAGCAGATACGATTATAGAGTCCATCAAAAGAGATCAGGGAGAAAAAGATACTCTTTGTTTTCCCTGATAAAAAAAAGATCGGCTCCGTCTCGGCGGGTCACGTACTGTGATTAAACCTCAAATGAGGTACCTGCTGTCTTCGACCTTGTGTTACACGTTATATAATTATAAAAAATTACTCTGCTTAATTAGCCTTTGCCCGCAGAGCAATGGGATCAAGCTTAACCCCTGGACCCATGGTGGAAGTTATGGTAACAGAACGCAAATACACGCCCTTGCTGGTAGAGGGTTTGAGTTGAATGATTTTCTCAACAAAGGCGCTGAGATTTTCTATTAAATTTGTATCGCCAAAAGAAATCTTGCCAATCCCGGCATGGATAATACCTGCTTTATCAACCCGAAAATCGACTTTACCACCTTTAATATCTTTGATCACATTGGCAAGATCGAAGGTGACAGTTCCAAGCTTGGCATTAGGCATTAAGTTTCTCGGACCAAGAACGCGACCGATTTTACCTACCGTCCCCATCATATCTGGAGTGGCGACGGTTTTATCAAATTCAAGCCATCCACCCTTGATTTTTTCTACAAGGTCATCTCCACCAACATAATCAGCACCCGCCTCTCTAGCTTCAGCCTCTTTATCGCCTTTGGCAAAGACCAGAACTCGAGTAACTTTACCTGTTCCATGTGGCAGAACAACTGAAGAACGGACCATCTGATCAGCATGTCTCGGATCAACACCGAGTTTTAAAGCGATATCGACAGTCTCATCAAATTTGGCATAACTGTTGGCAATGACCATTTTAATGCCATCTTCGACACTGTACAACGCAGATCTGTCAAACAGTTCGACCTTGTTTCTATATTTTTTTCCATGTTTCGGCATATCAGCCTCCTACTCATGAACCGCTTCCAGCAGAGAACGGTTACAGCAGTTTGTTTAGATTAAATGGTATCACGATATAACGGTTATGCCCATGCTACGGGCAGTCCCCATGACAATTTTACTCGCCTTGTCGATATCATATGCATTGAGATCAGGCATTTTTGTCTCGGCGATCTCGCGTATCTTATCCATACTGATTTCAGCCACACGCTCAGATTTTGGATTGGATGATCCTTTCTGTAACCCTGCGGCTTTCATCAACAATATCGATGCCGGCGGAGTTTTGGTAATGTAACTGAACGACCTGTCCTGATAGACAGTAATGACAACTGGGATGATGGTATCACCCATCGTCTGTGTTTTAGCATTAAACGCTTTACAGAATTCCATGATATTCACACCATGTTGACCCAAGGCGGGTCCAACAGGGGGTGAAGGATTGGCTTTTCCAGCCGGAATCTGAAGTTTGATGTATGCCGTAATTTTTTTGGCCATTTCTAACTCCTGCTACACAGTAGATTATTTCTTAATAACGTGGTCGATTCGTGCTTGAACCGCCCATCTTGAAAATATAAAAAAAGGTTTTACCCTCACCTTATCCTCAGCGGACAGCGTTAGGTATTGGAAACCTGTATATATTCCAATTCAACAGGGGTTTCCCTGCCAAAAATAGAAACCATGACTTTAACTCTTCCCTTCTCAGGGAACACTTCATCAACAACACCTTGAAAATTAGCGAAGGGACCGTCTACCACGCGTACCGCCTCCCCAACTTCAAAAATAACTTTCGGTCGAGGTGCTTCAGCACCATCTTGAATACGACTGATTATCTTTGCTGCATCTTCGTCTGGAAGCGGTGTTGGGTGTTGATCATCACCAACAAAACCGACGACACGAGGCATATTTTCATGCAGCACATGCCAGGTCGTGTCATTAAGATCCATGGATATAAGCATATACCCGGGAAAAAATTTCCTTGAGGAGGTCTTTCGAGCCCCCTTGATCATCTCAACCACCTGCTCAGTGGGAACCAGAATTTCTCCAAATGATTCCTCCAGGCCCTCATTCTTGATGCGTTCCTCAAGAGTAAGTTTTACCTTATCTTCAAATCCGGAGTGAACCTGCAATATATACCAATGTCTTTCCATGAGTTTGTAACCACTAATTAGTATTGCCTGAAACAATCTGCGCCAGGCGAAAATAGTAACGAATCAGGAAGGTAAACGATTGCACTTCTCAGCGAAGAAAAGAGTCCAGGAGTTTTCCCAACAACAGATCAACAGAACCAAGATACGCAGATGCAAGAATCGAAAAAACGATTACTATGCCGGTCAAGCTAAAGGTCACCTTCTTGTCAGGCCAAACAATCTTGGTGAATTCGACTTTAACTTCATCAAAAAACTTCTTAATCTGGGCAGGTGAAAAATTGTTTTTTTCTTCAACCTCTACCTGAATTTTTTTGCTGATTTTTGTCTTCTTTCCCATGATTTCTGAACAATTCCTTCGACAACAGGTTCTACGCAACGAGGCAGATTATCGCCAATAATTTCACAGCTGCTTAAAAACAAAATGGCAGGCCAGGAGGGACTCGAACCCCCAACATCCGGATTTGGAGTCCGGCGCTCTACCAATTAGAGCTACTGGCCTGCGGACGTTATTTTGTCTCTTTATGCGGCGTATGCGTCCGACAGAACGCACAATATTTTTTCAACTCCAGTTTTCCTGGAATAGTTTTTTTGTTCTTCGTTGTCGTATAGTTACGACGTTTGCATGTACCACACGCAAGAGTCACAATATCTCTCATGATAAGTCCTATTCCACGTAAACAAAAATTACAAAGGCATAAAATACTGTAAAAGCAAATGAACCCCATGGCCAAGGCCATGGGGTGCCTCTATCTGTTACCTACTCAACAATTTCACTGATAACGCCAGCACCTACCGTACGTCCACCCTCACGGATGGCGAAACGAAGTCCGACATCCATGGCAATGGGAGTAATCAGCTCAGCCTGAGCCGCCATGTTGTCTCCTGGCATTACCATCTCCACGCCTTCGGCAAGGGTCAAGATACCAGTTACATCAGTCGTTCTGAAATAAAACTGGGGACGATATCCATTAAAAAACGGGGTATGACGACCACCCTCATCT